>JAAUYH010145635.1_pt1 | contig 30074 bp, 29 predicted proteins | sample 7278061 | NCBI WGS metagenome assembly JAAUYH01 (sample SAMN14350203, study PRJNA611818) | marine sediment metagenome | isolation source: surface marine sediment (0.6m) | place: French Polynesia: Moorea | collected 2018-08
ATTTTTGAACAGTTGCAAGCACTTTCTCTTTCTTACTTTAGCAAGACTCGTTCGGGAAATTTAATCAACAGCCTGACTGGTGAAATTCGCCAGATTACAATGGCTTTGATGATATTTTCCACTTTACTTATTAAGGCAGAAACCTTGTTAGTCTTTGGAATAGCAATGTTATTGTTGTCCTGGCAGTTGACGATTATTTCAGTGATGCTGTTGAGTCTCGTGTCGGTAGGGTTATCAACGCTGCTGCGCAAGGTAAGAGAAGCCAGTTTTGACGTAACTAAGGCTAATGCCAAGTATACTTCGGTGTCGCTGGAATTTATTCAGGGCATTCGTACAGTTCAAGCTTTTGCCGGTCAGGACTTTGAACGCCAACGCTGTGATGATGCGAACTCCCAAATTTTGCAAGCTCTGAACAAAGCTCTGTTGGTTAGGGCATCAGTTGAACCTCTATCAGAAGGGGCAGGAATTTTAATGCTACTTGGCATCTTGATTACAGGATTTGCCTTCCTCATCCCCAATGGATATCTGCAATCAGCTTCTTTTCTGACATTTTTAGTAGTATTGCTGCGTATTACGCCAATTATACGCCAACTCAATTCAATCCGAGCCAGGTTAAATAATTTGTCTGGTTCGTTTGACAACATTCAGCAGCTTTTGAGAACCGATGACAAACCCTATTTGGACAATGGCACAGTCCCATTTGTGGGGTTGAAGCGAGAGATTAAATTTGTAGCGGTAGATTTCGGCTATGATGCCAATGAAATGGTATTGCAGCAAATTTTTCTAACTATCCCCAGAGGACAGACAGTCGCGCTAGTGGGAGCTTCGGGTGCTGGCAAATCAACCTTGGCGGATTTAATTCCCAGATTTTACGAACCTACCAACGGCAAGATTCTTATTGATGGGTTGGATTTGCGCGAGTTTGACATCAACTCCCTACGGCGAAAACTAGCTGTAGTCAGTCAAAATACCTTCATCTTCAATGCTTCAGTACGCGATAATATCGCTTATGCGATGTCAAAAGTAGATGATGCAGATATTAGGGAAGCAGCTAGATTAGCTAATGCCTTGGAGTTTATCCAAAATCTACCTGAAGGTTTCGATACTCAACTAGGAGAAAGAGGAACTCGCTTGTCTGGTGGACAACGTCAACGAATTGCCATCGCTCGCGCTTTGCTCAGAAACCCAGACATTTTGATTTTAGATGAAGCAACCAGTGCCTTAGATTCGGTTTCCGAAAGATTGATTCAAGAATCAATTGAAAAGCTGTCTGTAGGTCGAACGGTAATCGCGATCGCCCATCGGCTTTCCACTATTATGAAAGCGGATCGAGTTATAGTACTAGAACAGGGACGCATTGTAGAAGAAGGAACCTATCAAGAATTAGTACGACAGCGCGGTCAACTATGGCGGTATCACCAGATGCAACATGAAGTTGAGTTGGCTCGTTAAAAACTAATGTTACCAAGTCGGCGGTAAGTAAATTCCTTCCAGGGATAAAAAGATAGCTCAGCCCGCCTCCGCGATTGGGGATTAGGAAGTCAGGAATCACCAAAATGCAACTTTTTTAAGCGGGTCCTGCCTGAAAATATTTGCTACTTTCTATTACTGTTTATATTACCAAAGGTCAAACAATATGCGATTACTACTTGTCTGCAACCCAGGAGGACACTTCTCGACGATGATGGGTTTAAAAGAATTTTGGTCGGCTCACTACCGAGAATGGGTCACTTACCCCAAATTCGATACAGAACGACTGCGCCGTCGAGAAATCGTCCACTGGGTAATGATGCAAGAAGCGAGAATGATAGGTAGAGCGGTCGTCAATTTTTTCCATGCCCTATTCATTCTCTACCAAAGTAAACCAGATTTAGTAATTTCCACTGGTGCTAGCTTAGCCGTACCGTTTATTTATGCCAGCAAACTTATGGGCATTAGAACGGTATTTGTTGAAAGTATCTCTCGTTCCAGAGGTCTTAGTCTTAGTGGCAAACTTGTCTACAACATAGTAGACGAATTTTATGTCCAATGGCCCGAATGTTTGGAACTTCATCCCAAAGCCAAATACAGAGGAGTAGTTGCTTAGTCTGAACCGTAAAATTAACCACTTAATTCATTATGATTGTTTTTACTTTAGGAACGATTATTTTTCCTTTCGATCGCACTGTTGACTGGTTACATCACTTATTGTCAGAAGAAATTATTACCGAACCAGTCTTATTTCAACATGGTGCAACTTCTGTCGCCCAACTGCATCATCCCCTGTTGACTACTGTCGTTTCTTTAAGCAAAACCGAAATGCAGGAGTCAATAGAGCAGGCTTCTCTGGTAATTTCCCATGCAGGGCAAGGGTCGACCAGAATGTTAGCAGAAATGGGGGTATCTTTCGTGTTGCTGCCCAGACTGAAATGCTACGGAGAACACATAGACGATCATCAGTTGTTATTTGCCGAGACGGTAGCAAAATTTGGCATCACCTACTGTACTGACTTAAATTCTCTAGTCAATTACATTAAAGAACCACCTCTACCTTTTGACGGCAAATTATTTGATGCTCCCTCTCTAGCGACGTATTTCCAAAAATTTTATCGAGCTCCCCTTTCTCCCGTTAAAGTTAAGCCTCTAGTTAACCTTAGCTCAGGACTCTACTATGATTAGTTTGCCCGAAAATTCCCCAGTTCTTTGGCAACGATTGCAAACTAAATGGCAAGTTTCTGGATTTCCAGGTTTAGCTGCCACCGCCTGGATGTGGTTTTGGATGCGCTGGGCTGGAGCGGGTTATCTGGGTAAGCTTAGTACGGCGATCGCCACCTGGTTGGCTCCCCCCTATTACTCCCGTCGTTGCCTTGCTCGCTATCATCCCCTGGGTTATATCGCTCCTGGGGCAACCATTTATCATCGGTTATTACAACGGGGAACCAATGTTTTTATTGGCGATCGCGTGACCATATTTCAAGACCGAGATGGTGGCAAAGTTACCCTAGGAGATCGAGTTCATCTCTATGGCGATACCTACATCCAAACTGGAGAAGCTGGTACGGTTGTTATTGGTAGTGATACCCATATTCAGCCACGCTGTCAGTTATCTGCTTATAAAGCACCAATTAAGATTGGTTGTAAGGTACAGATCGCTCCTAACTGCGCTTTTTATCCTTATGCTCATGGCATTGCCCCAGATCGATTAATTAAAGACCAGCCCTTAACCACTAAAGGTGGCATCATTATCGAAGATGATGTTTGGTTAGGTTATGGAGTAATCGTTCTCGATGGTGTACGTATTGGTCGAGGTGCAGTGATTGGGGCCGGTTCAGTCGTTACCCAAGATATCCCTGCTGATGCGGTCGCTGTAGGCGTACCTGCTCGTGTTGTCAAAATGCGTAGCGCGACAGTTTCATAAACCATCAAATTAATTAGCGAGATAAAACTAGCAAAAACTATGAACCAACATCGACCCTTGGTCAGTATTGGCATGCCAGTTTACAATGGCGAACCTTTTTTAGAAGTTGCTTTGAATTCGCTCTTAGGACAAACTTTTGAGGATTTTGAGCTAATTATTTCTGATAACGGTTCGACCGACCGAACAGAAGAGATTTGTCGCCAATATGCCAACGCAGACCGACGCATTCGCTATTTCCGTAGCGAACAAAATTTAGGGGCGGGGTGGAATTTCGATCGCGTCGTTAAGTTAGCTACTGGAAAATATTTTAAATGGGCTTGTCATGACGACCTCTGCTCTCTGGAATTTCTTCAGCGATGCATAGATATTTTAGAACAAGACCCTAAGACCGTTTTAGCCTACCCCAAAACTTTGATTATCGATGAAAATGGGTCAGAAATTGAAAAATACGAAGACCAATTTAATTTGCGATCGCCTCAACCTAGTAAGCGATTTAAAATTTATCATCACTTAGTTCGTTATGGACATCAATGCCATCCTTTTCATGGCTTGATCAGAGGGGACGTACTAACAAAGTTGTTGCCTTTGGGAAGTTATCCTTCCTCAGATTTAGTTTTACTCGGAAAACTAACTCTTTATGGCAAATTCTACGAAGTTCCTAGTTATTTATTCTGGAAGAGAGACCATCCCGCCACCTCCGTCAGAGCTCACCGTCCTTTCCGAGAACGTATCGCTTGGTATGACCCAACTCAAAAAGGCAAGCTGTACTTAACCAGATGGAAATGGTTAAAGGAATATATTCAGGCAATTGAAAATGCTCCTCTTAACTGGCAAGAGCGAGTTAGTTGTAATTTTCAAATGCTGCAATGGCTAATTTGGAATAGTGGTTGGTTAACCAAAGATTTACTTAAGGCTGCTGCATGGCCAATTATAAAGCCCTTGATTAATAAGCAGTTTCCAACCGAACTGTCCGAACAGCGCACGGCACTTGAATTAAGTCATAAATAATTTAGGAGTTAAACTAATGAAAGCGGTAATACTAGCTGGTGGATTAGGAACTCGTTTGAGTGAAGAGACCAGTATTCGACCCAAGCCAATGGTGGAAATTGGTGGTAAGCCGATTCTGTGGCACATTATGAAAACCTATTCTGCCCACGGAATCAATGATTTCATCATCTGCTGTGGTTATAAGGGCTACGTAATTAAAGAATATTTTGCCAACTATTTTTTGCATATGTCTGATGTTACCTTTGATATGCGGTTTAATCAGATGAATGTTCACAATGGTTATGCCGAACCGTGGCGAGTCACCCTGGTAGATACAGGAGAATCAACCATGACTGGAGGCAGGCTCAAGAGAATCGGCGAGCATATTAATGAAACCTTCTGTTTTACCTATGGAGATGGGGTCGGCGACGTTAATATTCAGGAATTAATCGCCTTTCATAAAACACAAAAGACCTTGGCAACTCTAACCGCAACCCAACCGCCAGGACGCTTTGGTGCGATTTGTTTGGGGCAAGAACAAACCAAAATTACCAGTTTTCAGGAAAAACCCGAAGGTGATGGAGCCTGGATTAATGGAGGTTATTTTGTGCTCGAACCAGAAGTAATTGATTTTATTGCTGATGATTCGACTATTTGGGAACAAGAACCCTTGAAAAAATTAGCTCATATGGAACAACTATCTGCCTACAAACACTATGGATTCTGGCAACCAATGGATACTTTGCGAGACAAACGCTACTTGGAAAAATTGTGGCAGAGTGGCGATGCACCTTGGAAAATTTGGTAATTAATTTGGTAATTAAACAATAACAAGTCAATAAATTTATGTACGATTTTACAATTGTTGGTGGTGGAATTGTCGGTCTTTCTACGGCTATGGCTCTAGGTCAAACCTATCCTCAAGCCAAAATTGCCGTTTTAGAGAAAGAATCTCAGTGGGCATTTCACCAAACCGGACATAACAGTGGAGTGATTCACTCAGGAATTTATTACAAACCCGGTGGGTTCAAGGCTCGATTTTGTCGTGCAGGAAATCGATCGATGGTAGAGTTTTGTCAGCAACATAACATCGATTACGAGATCTGTGGCAAAGTCATTGTTGCCGTGGAAGAATCAGAGCTACCTTTATTGGAAAATTTATACCAACGCGGTTTGCAAAATGGTCTAAAAGTCAGCAAAATTAGTGCGGAAGAGGTCAAAGAAATTGAACCCCATGTCCGTTGTCTCGCTGGTTTACACGTACCCAGTACGGGAATAGTTAACTATAAACAGGTATGCCAAAAGTTTGCCGACTTAATCAGGCTTCAGGGTGGAGAACTTTATCTCAATACCAAGTTAGTCAGAATTGTTAATGCCAGTAACAGTCAAATTTTAGAAACTACCCAAGGGATGTTTGCTACCAAATTTGTAATTAACTGTGCTGGACTACATAGCGATCGCGTTGCCAAATTAGGTAAAGCCAAGCCCGATGCTAAAATTATCCCTTTTCGCGGGGAATACTACGAACTAATACCAGAAAAACGCTCCCTGGTCAACACCTTAATCTATCCCGTACCCAATCCTGCTTTTCCTTTCTTAGGAGTCCATTTTACCAAGATGATCGATGGCAGCGTTCATGCAGGTCCTAATGCAGTACTGAGTTTTAAACGTGAAGGCTATCACAAGACAGATTTCGAGCTCAAAGACTTGGTAGAAGTATTAACTTATCCAGGTTTTTGGAAACTAGCTGCTAAACACAGCGATGAAGGCATCCAAGAAATAATTCGCTCTTTTAGTAAAGCTGCATTTGTCCGTAGTTTACAAAGACTAATTCCTGAAGTTCAAGCAGACGATTTGATTCCTACCCATGCAGGAGTACGGGCTCAAGCACTGAGGAATAATGGCAAACTCGTAGATGATTTCTCGATCGTCAAAGGTCAAAACTCCATTCACGTTTGTAATGCACCTTCTCCTGCTGCTACTTCGTCAATCGAAATCGGCAAAGCCATAGTAGAACAAATTGTCGATCGAGCACCAATCAAAGTATCTGGGACTAGAGAAGCAGAAGCAGCAGAATATGCGGAAAAAACTTGAACATTGGGATCATCAAGAACCAGTTACTACTTAAAGAGTCCAGACACCCAATTTCTATTTTCCGATCGAACCTCATTTTGTTCTTCCCTTCTTTCAATTTCTTCCCTTACAGATGAAAGTCTGGATACTTACTAATTTTTTGGCTTAACCAAGTCTTTTGTAGCATATGAAGGCTAGACATCAATTCAGTATTCATAAATTCCTGGTTGGTTAAGCTCATTGCACGGCATGTTTCAAGTGGGATTTCACGTCATTTGTCCTTTGTCCCAATAACGAATGACGAATAACGAAACCTAGAGAATATGAAAGTATTCTGACTTTTCACGCCCGTGGAATATTCAGGTTAATTAAATAAAAAAAACTACTCCGTTCAAATTGTCATAGCTTATGAAGATACTTGTTACTGGAACAGAAGGATATCTCGGCTCTCTATTAGCCCCAATCTTAATGCAACACGGACACGAAGTCATTGGCGTAGATACTGGGTACTACAAAGTCGGTTGGCTCTATAATACCAATCGGATAACCCCCAAAACCCTCAATAAAGATCTTCGGCATATTACCGCTGAAGACCTGCAAGGAGTTGAGGCAGTCGTCCATATGGCAGAACTTTCCAACGACCCTGCCGGTCAGTTAGCTCCCCATATTACCTACGAAATCAATCATCATGGCTCGGTGCGTCTAGCTAAATTAGCCAAAGCAGCAGGGGTTAAACGCTTTGTCTATATGTCTTCTTGTAGTGTTTATGGCCTAGCAACTGAGGACTACGTTACTGAAGAATCACCAGTCAATCCTCAAACTGACTATGCTAAATGCAAAACTTTAGTAGAGAGGGATGTCAAACCATTAGCTGACGATGGTTTTTCCCCTACATTCCTCCGCAATGCTACCGCTTACGGTGCTTCTCCTCGGATGCGCTTTGATATTGTCCTCAATAACTTATCCGGACTAGCCTGGACAACCAAACAAATTAAGATGACCAGTGACGGTACTCCTTGGCGTCCTCTAGTCCACGGCTTAGATATTTGCAAGGCAATTTTATGTACTCTCGAAGCACCACGAGTTCTCGTTCACAACCAAATTTTCAATGTAGGAGACACCGCTCACAATTATCAAATCAAAGAAGTAGCCGAAACTATTGCTGAAGTCTTTAGTGGATGTCAACTCAGTTTTGGTCAAAGCGATGGAGATAATCGTAGCTACCGCGTTTCCTTCGAGAAAATTAATAGTAAGCTGCCTGGTTTCCGCTGTGACTGGAATGCTCGGCTTGGTGCCCAACAGTTGTTCGACGTATTTACGCAAATAGATATGACTGCTGAAATATTCTTATTCAGAGGGTTCACGAGACTGAAGCAATTGGAATATTTAATTAGAACTCAGCAAATCGATCGAAACTTCTTCTGGACTCAGCCATCCAAAGTTGTCAGTATACCCCAGCAGAAAAAAGAACCAGCAGTTGTTTAAAAGTTATGTTATAAACTCTTAACTTTTTTACCTTGCTTAAGGCAAAGGTTAACTGCCGAAGATAGCAAATTACGAGTTCGGAAAACGGTTAACTTTTGTCTTGGCAAAAGATTTTTACCATGGACATCTTCAAATCTCTTTTCCTTTCATCGATCTTAGTTTTATTGCCTCAAAGTTTGTCAGCCGACATATTATTGACAAACACTTTTGATGAGGGAAGATACGATCTTATTTACAGACAATACCAAAACAAACAATGTAGCCAAGATTCCGATTATTTGAATAACAGTCTTTTTAAATTTGTCTCCTCTCCTGTCCGCAGTGGCAGGTTAGCAATGCAACATCATATCAAAAATTGTGATGAGCGGAGCGAGATAGGAATTCCTCATAGCTTTTTCCAAGAACAAGAAGAAGAAGAATACTGGATAGGCTGGAGCTACTTTATTCCCAAAGACTTTATTAAGCCGGTCATAGGAGAACCTGACTATACGCTCATACAACAAATGGCATATGGAGCATCCTGGATCGATCAGCGAGAGGGCGTGACACTTTTTGAATGCAACCGAAAAGTGATCGGAGATGGGAAATTACAAAGAACATCAGGAGCTCCAACTAGCTGGATGAGTATTTCGCCTCGCGGCGACACGTTTAATTACAATATTACCTTTTACAAAGGAATGGATCCTGAAGGAAGATACATTTTTGGCTGTAAAAGATTGAGCATTCCAGCAAGGCTTAACGAATGGGAAGACTTTGTGATGAATATAAAGCCTTCCTCAGATTCTGAGCAAGGATTTGTCAAAATTTGGAAAAATGGCAAGCTTTACGTCAATGAAAGGGTTGCGCTGCTTCGTCCTGGCATAAAATTTATGGATACGTGGAAAATTGGTGCATACGTGGGCGACCCAGGTCATGGCGAAAGACTTCTCTACACGGATGAGCTGCGGGTAGGAAACGCAAATTCTTCTTTTGAGGCAGTCTCTCCCAGAGACTACTAAGTTTTACAGTATTACAGTTCCTATTTTCCCATCGCGCTTTTCTTGATAACAAACTTATAACTGAAACAGATCATGTTAATCGACATACAAGAGTTGTCAGAAAACACTCTCATCGAGAGTGACATTTGTATTGTTGGGGGTGGAGCAGCAGGCATTACCCTAGCCCGCGAATTTATCGACCAACCCTATCAAGTCTGCCTTCTAGAAAGTGGGGGATTAGACTTTGAGGAAGCCACCCAATCCCTCTATGAAGCTGAGCATATTGGGGTTCCGTTTCAACCCTTAGGAGAGTCACGAGCTCGTTATTTGGGCGGTTCTACCAATCTCTGGGGAGGATGGAGTCGTCCCTTTGATGATATCGATTTTGAAGACCGCCCCTGGATGCCTTATAGTGGTTGGCCAATTCCTAAAGCAGAGCTAAATCCATATTATCAACGTGCTCGAAAAGTCTGTGGACTCGGATCTGATAAATATGATTTTGCCGACTGGGAAGATGCTTTCAAAGAGCTTCAATTACACCGTCTACCCTTGCCAGAGCAGATAGAAACCTATATTTGGCAAATTGTGCCCCCAACCCACTTGCGCTTTGGGCAGGCTTACAGAGCAGAACTGGAGCAGGCTAGCAACATTAAGACTTATCTTCACGCTAACGTAGTAGAGGTTGAGACCAACGAAGTTGCTAAGACTGCAACTCGACTGCGGGTTGCCACCCTCGAAGGGAAAAAGTTCTGGGTTAGTGCCAAAGCTTTTATTTTGGCTGTTGGTGGCATTGAAAACCCGCGCTTGCTGTTAGCTTCCAACCAAGTTCAGAGTAATGGTTTGGGGAATCAACACGATTTGGTGGGCAGATTCTTTATGGAGCATCCACACTTGCCGTCAGGTAAAATTCTGCTTTCAAACCCTGCTGCTTTATACACCCAGAATATACGAGTTGGCGAGACATTTTTGGCAACAGGTTTAGGTTTGTCCCAGAAAGTCCAAGAGCAAGAGCAAATTTTGAATTTCAGTGCTAGGCTTATACCGCAGCTTCCGGACTGGGTAAAAGCTTTTAACAACCTGAAGTACAGATTGCGACAGCAACCAAAAACAGTCCACGAAGCTTTTCCTACCATTGGAGAAGGTCAGAGGTATAGAAGCGACACGTCTGCGCTCGAAGATTTAAGCAAAGTAATTGCCAATCTAGACCGCGTTGCTGCTAGAGCCTATGCCAAGCTGTTCGACAAATCTTTCCATAGCCGACAATCCAACCTCTGCCAGACTCACCTCATAGGAGAGCAAGCTCCTAATCCAGATAGCCGCATTAAGCTTAGTGCTGAGCGTGACAAGCTGGGGATCAATCGCGTACAGCTAGACTGGCGTTTGAGTCCCATTGACAAGTACACTATGCAGCGTTCACAACAGATACTGGCTGAGGAGTTTGCTCACTCTGGGCTTGGTCAGGTTCAAAACGAGTTGAATGATGACGACACATTTTGGCAACCAGTTAGAGGTTCTTACCATCACATGGGAACCACGCGTATGAGTACCAATCCCAAGCAGGGTGTTGTCAACGAGAATTGTCGAGTTCACGGCATCAGTAATTTGTACGTAGCAGGTAGCTCAGTTTTCCCCACCAGCGGTCTTTCCAATCCCACACTCACCCTGATCGCTCTGGCTGTCCGACTGGCGGATCACCTCAAAGAAACGATGGCTAATCAATCAACAACTGTTAAGGCTGAAGATTTGCAAACAGCAGGGTAGTAGTCTGTCAACTTTGAATTGATGGATAGGAGAAAAGTTCGGAATTCGGAATTCGGAATTCGGAGGAGCGAAGATTTAACCCTCATTTCTAACTTGACAAAATAGTAGTTCCAATTTTTCCAATCCCGCTCTTATTTAGAACAAACTTATAACTCAAATAGATCATGTTAATCGACATACAAGAGTTGCCAGAAAACACTCTCATCAAGAGTGACATTTGTATTGTTGGGGGTGGAGCAGCAGGCATTACCCTAGCCCGCGAATTTATCGACCAACCCTATCAGGTCTGCCTTCTAGAAAGTGGGGGATTAGACTTTGAGGAAGCCACCCAATCTCTCTATCAAGGTGAGAATATGGGAGTTCCTTATTTTCCGTTAAAAGAGTCACGGGGTCGTTATCTGGGGGGTTCTACCAATCTCTGGGCAGGATGGAGTCGTCCATTTGATGACATCGATTTTGAGGATCGCCCCTGGATGCCCTATAGTGGTTGGCCAATCCCTAAAACCGAACTAAATCCATATTATCAACGTGCTCAGAAAGTCTCTGGACTCGGACCCGATCGATATAATTTTGCCGACTGGGAAGATACCCTCAAAGAGTTTCAATTGCACCGTCTACCTTTGGATGAGAAGATAGAAACCTATATTTGGCAAATTGTGCCACCATCGCATTTGCGCTTTGGGCAAGCTTACAGAGCAGAACTGGAGCAGGCTAACAACATCAAAACTTATCTCCACGCTAACGTAGTTGAGATTGAAACCAACGATCCAGCTAGGAGTGTGACTCGACTGCGGGTTGCCACCCTCGAAGGGAAAGAGTTCTGGGTTAGTGCCAAAGCTTTCATTCTGGCTGTTGGCGGCATTGAGAACCCGCGCTTGCTGTTAGCTTCCAACCAAGTGCAGAGAAATGGTTTGGGGAATCAACACGACTTGGTGGGCAGATTCTTTATGGAACATCCTTACCTCAAATCAGGAGAAATTGAGTTTTCTGAACCACCTGTTTTATACACTAAGGGAAATATTAAAGTCGGTGAGGCATTTTTGGGAACGGCGCTTGGTCTGTCTAAACAGGTCCAACAGCAAGAGCAAATTCTGAATTTTTGCACCAGATTGGTAACTATTCTGCCTGACTGGGTAGAAGCCTTCAACAGCCTAAAGTTTAAACTGCGCGGGAAAAAAGGAATATTCCATGAAGCTTTTCCCACCATCACAGAAGGTCAAAGATACAGAGGCGACACATCCGCCCTCGAAGATTTAAGCAAAGTAATTGCCAATCTAGACCGTGTCGCTGCCAGAGCCTATGGCAAGATGTTCGATAAATCTTTTTATACTGGACAGTCTAATCTTTGCCAACTTCACCTTATAGGGGAGCAAGCCCCCAACCCAGATAGCCGCATTAAGCTTAGCTCTGAACGGGACAGGTTAGGGGTCAATCGGGTACAACTAGACTGGCGTTTGAGTCCTATTGATAAATATACTATTGAGCGATCGCAGCAAATAATTGCCGAAGAGTTAGTTCGTTCTGGAGTTGGCAAAGCACAAATTGAACTTACTAGGGATGAATCTTGGAAGTCAGTTGTCGGTTCTTACCATCACATGGGAACTACGCGCATGAGTACTAACCCCAAACAGGGTGTCGTTAACGAGGATTGTCGAGTTCACGGCATCAGCAATTTGTACGTAGCTGGTAGCTCGGTTTTCCCCACCAGCGGTCTTTCAAATCCAACACTCACCCTAATTGCTCTGGCTATCCGACTGGCTGACCACCTTAAAGAAACCATGGCTAAAGAAACGACCAATGGGGAGAAAGTCCCGGTGAGTTCCTCCCACCATCTATAAAAATAAAGTTTGCTTCTTCTAATCTATAGCTAGCTGATGTATTTCCTTTCATGAAAGTTCTCTACTTTATTCAAAGCCATACAAACCCAGAACAAGTTTGCAGATTAGTGAACCTGATCGAGAAGTCAAGTTCTAATGCTCAGGTAGTAATTAATCATAACTTCAGTAGCTCCTATCTAGACTTATCAAGTCTCAAGCAATTTTCAGGAATTCACCTAATTAAAAGAGACAAATCTGCAAGGCGGGGTGATGACTCTGTCTTAGATATGTATCTCAATACTGTTAATTGGTTATTGGAGGAGAATTTTGACTTTGACTGGCTGATTTGTCTGTCCGGTCAAGACTATCCCACCCGACCAATTTCTGAAATCGAAGACTTTCTTTCTCGAACTGAATATGATGGCTTCATAAGTTACTGGGATATACTTTCAGAAGAATCGCCTTTGGGTAAAGAAGCAGGTCGAAAACGCTTTTTTGCCCAATATATGCGTCTTCCAGAATGGAGTAAGTGGTGGCTCAGAAAAGTGTCAAGAATTGAGCCTTTTATTCCTATTTTGAAAATACAATGGCGTTTTGCTTTAATCGGACTAGAGGCAAAATCAACTCCTTTCCATGATGACTTTAAATGTTACGGAGCATGGTATTGGAGTACCTTGTCCAGAAAATGCCTAGAGTTTTTGAGGAACTATCTAGAGGAACATCCTGAGTTATTGAGGTACTATAAAAAGACCTTAGCTCCAGAAGAATCTCTTATTGCTACTGTGTTAGTCAATAGTCAGCAGTTCAATCTATGTAACGACTGTCTGCGTTATTTAGATTATCCTCCCGAGCTTTTTGGCTTTGCCCGTAGCTTGACTGTTGACGACTATGCCAAAATTATTAGTAGCGATTCCCTCTTTGCCAGAAAATTCGATTTCAAGCAAGATAGTAAGATCTTAGATCTGCTTGACGAGCATATACTCACTGCTCGATCGATCGCCCAATTTTAACTATCAACTATACTTTTTTGAGGGCGCAGGAATTCTGTTCGGTTTTCTGAAAATAGGTTAGAGGAATACGACAAGAAAGAATCTACTTACCCTCTTGAGACTTTCCTTAATTCTTCAAATACCTCAGATAGCTCCTGATTCCTGCGTCTTCTTTCTTCACGCTCTTAACTTATTTAGGAGTGGAAGGATTTCACTCAAATATAGCAAAGAGCAATGAAAGATCGGAAAAAACAATCTAATTCATTGTGGTTATACCGCAAGGAATCTATCTTGACAGCCTTAGTAGAATGGATTCCCAGAGCACCAGGTGTGGTTATGAGAAATTGGGTCTACCGTTCTCTTTTTGCCAAAATGGGTCATTCTGTTCGGATTCAACCAGGGGTAGAATTTATTCAACCTCGTTACATTGAAATTGGCGATAATGTCACCATTAATCGTGAAGTTTATATAAGTAGTGCTGACGAGAATAAAACCCAGATAGGCAACAATAGTGTTTGTCTTGAAGAGCAAGTAAACCTCGGGTACGGCGTTCAGATTAGTACCTTTGGTAAAAATAGTCAAATTTATCTAAAAAAGAAAGTAATTCTCGACCGCGGTGTCGATCTCAGATCTCTCAATGAAGGATATATTGAAATTGACGAATGTGTTTACATTGGTCCCTACAGTTGTGTAGCCGGCCCCGGTCCGGTCAAAATTGGAAAAAGCTGTCTCATCGGCTCCCATTCAGGAATTTATGGCAACAATCACAACTTTGCCGATCCCAAGCATGAGATTAGAGAACAAGGAATTACCTTTAAGGGAATTACCATTGAGGAGGACTGTTGGTTGGGTACTGGTGCAAAAGTTCTAGATGGAGTAACTATCGGTCAAGGTAGCGTAATTGGAGCAGGAGCAGTAGTAACTAAAGATATTCCATCTTACTCGGTTGCCGTTGGCGTACCTGCTAAAGTAATAGCTCAGCGCAATGAGCTTATCTCTCAACACCAAAAGCTAAATGGAACAAAACTTAATGGGTTAAAAGTCCCAGAAGTCCGCAGTTCGACTTGATCGAGTTTAACAGAGCGCTCGGAAATCTTATTCATCATGACAATGCTTCAATCTTTTTAGATATTGGCATACCAGAGAATTTAGTTCGAGCCGTTTACCTTTTTTCTCACTTAGGTTGGGAAAGAAAACCCAAAATTATGGCAATTTATTTTCTGTAAAATCATGAAATTTATCGAAACAAAACTCAAAGGTGCATTTATTATCGATTTAGAATTCAAACAAGATCATCGAGGTTTTTTTGCTCGCACATTTTGTGCCAGAGAATTTGACGCTTACGATATCAAGTCAACAGTTGCTCAATGTAACCTATCTTTTAACTATAAAAAGGGAACTCTTCGAGGGATGCACTATCAAATTCCTCCAGCCACTGAGACCAAGTTAATTCGCTGTACTAAAGGTGCAATCTATGACGTAATCATCGATATGCGTCCGAGTTCTCCCACTTATCTTCAACATATTGGTGTGGAGCTAACGGCTGAAAATCGTCGCGCTCTCTACGTTCCAGAAATGTTTGCCCACGGTTATCAGGCTCTAGCGGATAACACCGAAGTTATTTATCAAGTTAGCGAATTTTACACACCGAATCGGGAAAGAGGTCTGCGCTATGACGACCCCTCGTTTGGAATTAAGTGGCCGTTACCAGTCAGTGAAATTTCCGAGAAAGATACTAACTGGTCTTTACTCAAAATTGCTTTAGCTAGTCAGTTGAACTAATTTTCAACTGGCTAGGGGGCTTACGCCATCTTAGGGAGCAATTGAGCGTATTTTTTTGACAGTTTGCAGAGAAAAGCCAATTTACTATTAATTTATGTCTAACATCAGAATCGAAGCCGAACAAATGGTCTTGGATGGCTATCGCATAAAACGGAACCGATTTGCTTCTGGAGGAAAACTGATCGGTTTATCAGGAAGAGAAGCAAAGGAAACGGGAACTGCTTCCTTTAAATTTGCTGGTCCCAAGGGTTACTATCAAGTAGTACTCGGTTGTTTTGATGAAAATGATGGTGTCAGTACCTTGACCATTAAATCTCCATCAGTAAATACTAGCTTGAAGTTAGATCGAAAGCTCAGCGGCAATATTGCTTCCGAGCAAACCAAAGTCCGCAAAACTATCGCTACCAAACTATGGGTTAAATCAGGAGATACTTTCACTATTACCGGCATCGAAAATAGAGGCGAACCTGCTCGTGTAGATTACATTGACTTTATTCCTATGAATAACTCTAATCCTGTCAATAGTTCTGATACTGCTGACTATGGTCAAGCTGCTAATGGAATTATTGCCAATTTAACAGAAAATAAGGTTCTCAAACCCATATTTGGAACCACAAAGCAGCCAAAAATCTTGGCAATTGGCGACTCGATCACTGATGGTACACACCGAGTCGATCCTACTCCTGGTGCTTATCGTACCAAATTGTGGAATAACTTGGTCGATAATGGTTTCAATGTAGATTTTGTCGGCTCTCGGCGTAGTGGTCCTTCTAACCTCGGTGATATAGACCATGAGGGGCATCCTGGATGGACAATAAATCAAATTACTACTTTAGTTGATAATGGGCAACTGCCCTATTCTGATGTAAATCTCCTGATGATTGGGACTAATGATGTCTTGCGTGGCGATCGAACTTCCACCTTGAAAAGTGAGCTCAGTCAACTAATCGATAAGATTACTGAAGATCGACCTGATGCCCATTTAGTAGTCTCCTCGATCGCCCCTCTCTACCCCTCCAGGAGAAGAAAAAGTAGGGCAGATATAGTAAAGGCTTATAACGAGGTGATTCCTGAACTGGTCGAGGAAAAAGCTGCTCAAGGTCAAAAAATAACCTATGTTAATGGGGGTGGCAGTCTTTCTCTCGACGATTTGGTCTTAGATGGCATTCATCCGACTGCAGAGGGGTATGATAAGTTAGGCAAAGCTTGGTATGATGCTCTGGTCGATCGCGATAGTCTGAGTGGTGTGGCTAATATTATAGGTACGGCTTTTAACGATCGACTGACGGGGGATACTAATGATAACGAGATTAAGGGTGGTGGAGGCTCTGACACCTTGACTGGTGCTGGAGGTAAAGATAGTTTCATCTATGAAAATCCCGCTCAAGGTTCTGACGTCATAACTGATTTCAGGTGGGGCGATCGTTTCATCATTTCCGCTTCTGGCTTTGGCGGTGGATTAGTAGAAGGTGTTGGTTTAAGTAGGGATGAGTCTTCTTCTACTGGTATCTTTGTGAGTAGCGATACTCCCATTTCCCTCGGCAGTAGTGCTAATTTCCTGTACGAAACTGATACGGGGATACTCAGTTTCGATCGAGATGGCAGTGGATCGATGGAACCATGGAAAATTGCCACACTCTCTAACACACCCACTCTCAGGCCCCAACAATTTACCATTGTCGCCTAGCTTTTTTCCCCAATACCCAATCCCTAACCATCGAACTCTATCATTACTAACAATAAATGGTATGATGAGACGTTGCTTTTATTCCTCACTATTTGCATTTATCTCGATCTTCCCGCTGTTTGTAGCTCAAGTTCAGGATGTTGACCTCAATAAGTCTAAGAGCATAACCTCAGGAATGCCGACTATGGCACTAAACTCTAAAAGTGTAGGGATATTCCCAGAACTCGAGCTTAAGCTGCCAGCGTATCCCGTGCCAACTAAACTAAAAATAGACAGTTCAAAGCGGTTTCTGGTGCGTGCAGACGGAAGTCCATTTGTGTGGATTGGCGATACTTTTTGGAAGTTTTCTCAGCTAACCCGCCAACAACGCCTTCAGTTGCTCGACGATCGCCAGAGTAAAGGCTTTACCGTGGTGATGATTAGGGTGGGAACGGGAACCAAGGGAGAGCCAGCTGGCTTCAGTGGTAATTTAGAGCCGATTGAGAGCCATTTTCAGGAAATAGATCGCTTGGTAGCAGAAGCGAAAAAGCGAGGTATGTACATCGCAATTGCCACAGGATGGTGGTATATTGTGAGAGACTTTGATGCCGATGCACTCTATGAATTTGGCAAATTTATAGGCGATCGTTATAAAGATAACGACAACATTATCTGGCTTGGCGCTGGTGAATCTGGCAGTCATAGTCGAAAGCAAAAGCTCGATCCTAATAAGTTAAAGTCTCTTGTGCAGGGAATTCGTGATGGTGATACGGGAAATAAGCTTTTGACCCTTCATGCGGACTACCAGCGTGGTACTTCTCTCTCAGACATACGCAATCTCATAGATTTTAAAAACTGGCAAACCAGTCAGTGGTGCTGTCCTAACGATCTTCCCCGTAAAGATCGTCGGAATTGGACTGTTTGGGAGGCGATCGCCTATGACTACGAGCAATCTCCCACCAAACCAACTTTTGATGCAGAAGCTTGGTATGAAAATACCAATTTAGGAGGAGGAGAACCTGCGACCCCCTATAATATTCGTCGGCGTGCCTATTTTACTATCTTTGCTGGTGGTTTTGGGCATTCCTATGGAGCGTCAGGCATATGGGACGCAACTTCCGATTTTAGCCGAGCATTACAATATGAGGGAGCAACACAGATTGGCTACCTGAGCCAATTACTTCACGCTCTCGGCAGCGACTTCCTAAAACTAAGACCGAGTCAATCCACGATCGTCAGCGGGCAAAGCTCAAACTACGATCGACATATTCAAGCAACTAGTGCTAATGACGGCAGCTATGCCTTGGTCTATACTGCTGGCACCAGTAATTTTGGCCTGGATCTCGATCGACTTAATGCCGAATCGGTATCGGTGATGTGGTTTAATCCGAGAACCAAGGCCTTGACTAAAAAAAGTGCCGTAAAAAAAGGCTCTCAGGTAAATTTTACTACCCCGGGGAAAGGAGATTGGGTGTTAGTACTTGGACGGTAACATTGGTGTTGGATGTTGGGTCTGAGATGTTTGAGCAAGTACGTCGAGTAAACAGTAGATAGAATTTATTCTCATGAAAATATTAGTTACAGGAACAGAAGATTATCCTGGTTCTCTTTATTTAGAAAATAATGATTTTGAGTCTGGTTTAAGCTCGCAATGGAAAATTGACGACTCTATTGAATCAGCCACCTCACCCTATGCAAATATAAAAGGGAACAATCCACCATTATTTAACTCTCCTCAAATTGTCTCTACACCTACAATCGAACAAGAGCAGAGCAACTCTTCACTAAAATTCTCTATATCTTCAGAAAAAAAGTACGATTGGGTAAGTCAAGATGGCACAACTCAAAAAGTTAGAGTTTATAGATCGGAAATTGTACAACCACCTGTTGAGATGAATTCTGAGTATATCTATCGCTTCAGAAATTTGATTCTTGAAACCGATGAGGCAGATTATTTGAATCACACAATCATTGCTCAGTGGCACGAAGTTCCCGATTTTTCTGAAGGAGAAACATGGCGCAATCCTCCTTTGTCTTTAATAACTAAAAATAACAAGTTTTATCTGAGTAATAAGTGGACGTCTAAAAGAGTTAGTACAAATCAAGAGCATGATGGTGAACTCTTTGACTTAGGAAATTATGAAGAAGATCTATGGTATGAATGGGACATTCATGTAAAGTGGTCATATCAAGAAGACGGCTTTCTGGAAATATGGAAAAACAATGAGCTTGTTGTCAGCAAAGTCGGTCCCAATACATATAATGATGCTATAGGACCTTACTTTAAAACAGGAATATATCAACCTGGAGGTTGGAAAAATAGACAAGCAACTCTCAAAGAACTTCTCTTGGATGATGTAGAGATTGTCAAGATTGAGGGAGGAGATCGTAGTTTAATAGGTGACGGTCAAGACAATATCTATATACTAAGTCGCCAGTCAGCCGCTGGTAGCCAGATTACAGACACGGGAGGAGTAGACACTCTCAATCTCAGCGATCTGACTCTTAGTTTTTCGGATTTTAAGCGAAGCGGTAATAATCTAATCGTCAATATCGATCGGGATGCAGAATTTGATGAAGCTAGCGATCTGACAATTGTGAATTTCTGGTCTTCATCTGACATTGGCGAAGGTTATATTGAAACATTAGACAACATCAATGGAATTGATATCTTCAATTCACTCTTAAAGAATACAGAGGTAATTGAACGTGCTGCTTTACGCCTTGAAGCCGAAGATTTCCAGCTCCAAAATTACGCGATCGAAGAAGGAGATTTTGCCTCTGGGGATCGATTAATTAGCCTCAGGAGATCGCCGGAAAACGTCGGTATTGCCTCAAATACCATTGATGAGCTGTCAGGGGCTTACGATATTGTGATCGGTTACTTCGATGAGAATGACGGAATTGCAGAAATACAAGTTCAACTAAATGATAATGTAGTTGGCAGTGTGTTACTCGAGCGAGAACTCGGCGGTGGGATCGCTAACGACATAACTTTTCAAGAGGCAACGATTAGGAATGTGACGCTTAATCCTGGAGATCTTCTGACTGTTCGAGGCATTCTTGATAATACTGAATTTGCCAGAATTGACTATCTTGATTTTTTGCCCGTGTCGTCACCACTAACAGACGATCTTGTCAACTCAGGTGATGTCTGAAAAATCGAATTTTCTCCTAACTATCGTGAAGACCAAACTATATTTTCACCTTCATGGACTGATTTTTTAAGGTCTACAAATAGAGGTCAACAGTGGCAGAAAATTTCTCTATCTAATCGAGCGGGACTATTTAAAAGACCTACTAAATACTCGAGCGCTATTTCACCTAATTTTGCCTCTGACAAGACGATTTATTTAGGCTCGATGCAAGGTACTGGGAAAGACGCTATTCTCAAATCCACTGATGGAGGTTTAAACTTTGCGGTGGTAGGAAATGTTAACAGTCAACCAGTAGTATATTTAGCTATTTCTCCAGATTTTGCTGCGGACAATACTTGATATGCAGGGTCAGAGCTAGGAAAGAAAGTAAGGGTAAAACTTATGAAATGGTATAGTTTTAAGGCTTTAGGTGCAGTTAAAAATATTGGCATTTTTTTCCTGTCGATGTTAACTTTCTGCTTCTTTAACGTAGATGCTGCTTTAGCCCATGGTCCACACGATGTGGTCATTGAAGTAGAACTTTCTCCCGATTATGACCGAGACCAGACAGCATATTATCTTCTCGACAGTTACCTTCCCGTCTGGGGAAATTTATTTAAATCAGAAGATGGAGGTGATAGCTGGAAAAAAATCGAAAATGGTCTAGATAATCGACATGAACTAGTTTCCCTAGCTGTATCATCTCAATCGAAGCAAATTCTCTTTATCTCAAGCTTGGGAGATGGAATATACAAATCCCAAGATGAAGGAGCATCCTGGGTCAAAGTTAATCGGGGACTAGAAACATTGAGTATTGACCTGGTTGCCATTTCTCCTCATTTCTCCGATCTAGTTTTTGCTGCTGGTACAGACCACGAGCTCTATAAAACAGAAAATGGTGGGGCAAGTTGGAATCAAATTATGACAGGGGAAAGTAAAATTACGGCGATCGCTTTTGCTCCCGAACAACAAGAACAAATAATTGTGGGTGACGAGGGAGGAAATATATACTTTTCTGTCGATCTCGGCGAACGCTGGCAGCGAATAGCTACTCTTAAAAATAGTGGCGTAATTCAAGCTATAGCAATTTCTCCTAACTATGCAACAGACCGAACTGTTTGGGTGGGAACCGTTTTTGCGGGCACTGCGGAGGGTTTGTTTATTACCCAGGATGGAGGGGCAAGTTGGCACAAATTGCCCGGTACTGCTTATGGTGGGGATAATTATATAGAAACGATTGCCCTATCTCCCAATTACCAAAGCGGTCAGGCGAAGCCTGGCAGCGAAGCCGATCGAACTTTGCTGGTGAGTGTCAGAGGGCAAGGTTTATTTAAAACGAAGATATTTAACTGCTTCAATAGCTGCTATATGTTGTTATTTACTTTTAGGCTATTTGAAACTGGGAAAAAGATTGCCCTTCAGGAAATGGAAGCTTAAAACGAGTGGTGTATTTACGACATTTATTAGCGTATTAATTTTCTTGTCTGTCTAAAATGCATCGGCACAATTGAAAAGTTGAACCACTAAAAAAAAATTCTCAATTTTCGCTCAGGAGCTCAAAAATGGCTATTATTTGTCGCGATTATAAACTTCTGTTTATTCAAGTTCCGGCTACGGGATGTTCGTCGGTTAGTAAAGTATTAATCGAAAAACTTGGGGGAGAAAAACTGCCTAAAAAAGATATTATGCTGGCAGGAAAATATAAGTTAGTAGGAGAAAAATCGATGTTGAATTGGTAAAAAATCATGGAATTCATAGTAACAAAACTCAAAGGTGCTTACATTATCGACTTAGAATTAAAACAAGATCATCGTGGCTTTTTTGCCCGCACTTTCTGTGCCCAAGAATTTGCTATTCATAATCTCAAACCAGCCGTTGTTCAATGCAATTTAGCCTTCAACTATAGTAAAGGAACGTTGCGGGGGATGCACTATCAAGTATCTCCCGCAACAGAAACTAAATTAATTCGTTGCACTCAAGGGGCAAGTTACAATGTGATTATCGATTTGCGTCCAGAGTCGAAAACTTATCTGCAATATATCGGTGTAGAACTAACAGCGAAAAATCGTCGCGCTCTTTACGTTCCCGAGATGTTTGCCCATGGTTATCAAACTTTGACAGATGACACGGAAGTTACCTATCAGGTCAGTGAATACTATACCCCTAATCGCGAAAGAGGTTTGCGCTATGACGATCCCTTAATAGGAATCGAATGGCCAATGCCCATCAGTGAAATTTCTGAAAAAGATACTAATTGGTCTTTGCTATAACCCATCATTTACTATATCGAAAGTTACTGACAAACTATATATAAGAGAACTGAAAAATGCAAGCTCAAGTAATTGTCAGCGAAGCGAATAACAAAAAAGTCGATTATCAATTTGTCGGTGGTAATCACGGCACGATCGATCGAGAACCTTATGTGAGGATCTTGGCTGCCAAGTTGAGGGCATCTATCGATGAACAGTTAGCTACAAGTGACGGAGAATCGTAATACTTTTATTTTGATGTTGATGGAGAATTAATGATGATTATTGTAGATAAAGCATTACAAGAGTGTTTGGCAAGTGGAAACCCCGTTAAAGTAGGGATGATTGGAGCCGGCTTTATGGGGCGTGGTATTGCCAATCAAATTATTAACTCTGTCCCTGGAATGGAATTAGTAGCGATCGCTAATCGTCATCTTGAAGGAGCAAGAAGAGCCTATCAAGAAGCAGGAATAGAGGAAGTCCAAGAGATTGAAACCACTATGGCATTAGAAGAGTCAATCTCTCAAGGAAGATATGCTATCGCTGAAGATGCCAAACTTTTGTGTCGAGCAGAACAAATTGATGCCCTAATTGAAGTTACAGGTACGATCGAATATGCTGCGGAAATTGTCATGGAAGCGATCGCCAATCGCAAACATGTCATTCTCATGAACGCAGAGTTAGATGGAACCATCGGTCCAATTCTTAAAGTCTACGCCGAACGTGCAGGAGTTATTCTCAGTGCCTGTGATGGCGACCAACCAGGGGTACAAATGAACTTATACCGATTTGTGAAAAGTATCGGACTGACTCCTTTACTTTGCGGTAATATCAAGGGCTTACAAGACCCCTATCGCAATCCCACTACCCAAGAAGGTTTTGCCAGACGTTGGGGACAAAAACCGCACATGGTGACAAGTTTTGCCGATGGAACAAAAATTTCTTTTGAACAAGCAATAGTAGCCAATGCAACGGGAATGAAAGTTGCCCAACGCGGTATGCTGGGATATGAATTTAAAGGTCATGTGGATGAGATGACCGGCATGTACGATGTCGAGCGATTAAAGGAATTAGGTGGCATTGTAGACTATGTGGTGGGAGCCAAACCCAGTCCTGGTGTTTTTGTATTTGCCACCCATGACGATCCCAAACAACAACATTATCTCAATTTGTATAAGTTGGGAGAAGGTCCTTTGTATAGTTTCTATACTCCTTATCATCTCTGCCACTTTGAAGTTCCCTTATCTGTAGCTCGCGTTGTTCTATTACAAGATGCGGTAATGAGTCCTCTCGGTAAACCACAAGTAGATGTAGTAGCAACGGCTAAAATCGACCTCAAAAAAGGAGATTTACTCGATGGCATTGGCTATTATATGACCTACGGACAATGCGAAAACTCCGAAGTAGTACAGGCAGAGAATTTATTACCCATGGGATTAGCTGAAGGCTGTCGTCTCAAGCGAGATATTGCTAAAGATAGCGTGCTGACTTATAAAGATGTAGAACTGCCTAGTGGCAGACTGTGCGATCGACTAAGAGCAGAACAAAATACTTACTTTAGCAAAGCTACTAAACAGAAATTAGTATTGTAAAGCATTGTTCAAACAATTTAAAGCGATCGCTGTTGAGCGGATAGCAAATTGCGATCGCCACTAATTTTGTATTTTAAAAATAAGCAGAGATGTTTCAGGTGCTTCAGCTGGAGGGGAAAAAAGACAACTATAGCTATAACTAAAAATATATTGGGAAATTTGCCTAACTACGTTAAACTTGAATACTACTTTTCGAGAGAGTTTTAGAAATATGCTCAATTCTCCTCAATTTTATTCATGGCAAAATTTTCGTTGTGCTTATACAGTCTATAATTCTAATAGATGCTTAATTCCAGGACGTAACGTACTGCCCTACGAATCAACTTCAGAGTTGGTTAGTGTTGTTACTGATTTCCTCAAAGGATTAAAATTGACCTAGTCCTATAACTAACAAAATGATTTATCTAGATTCAGCTATCATCACAGAAGCGGAAATAGCTAAGAAATGGGGGTGGGTAAAAGGAATCACAACTAACCCTACTTTGCTGGCTAAAGGCAATTTATCTCCAGAAGAAACTTTAACTAAATTGGCAGCCATAACTCCAGGAGAACTTTATTATCAATTGTGCGCTACAGATTTTGAAGGTATGGTAGCTGAAGCCAGAAAAGCATACGAATTAATTGGCGAAAAAACTGTACTCAAAATTCCTGCTACTGGAATAGGATTTAAGGCGACAGCTTATCTGGCTCGAGAAATTACTTGTTCGGTTACGGCTATCTACAGCGCAGCACAAGCAGCAGTAGCCAGAGAAGCAGGAGCTAAATATGCGATCGCTTATGTTAATCGTGCTACTAGGTTATTAGGAGATGGTTTGACTTTAGTACGAGATATGGCAGAAGTCCTTAAAGGTAGCGAAACAGAAATTTTGGCTGCCAGTCTTAAATCTTCTGAAGAAGCTGCTGCTGCGATCGAAGCAGGGGCGCACCATATTACCATACCTTTATTTATTTTACAGGCAATGACTACTCATGATTTATCTGCTAAGACAGTGGAAGAATTTCAGCAAAAAGGAGTAGGTATTAAATATTGAATTATTAGACTATCTTAGTATTTAAAAATCAATAACCTATGCCCAAAGCTCGATCGAAGCTAGAATTTATTCCTCCTGATTTTAATCCTTTTTTTCTCAAACTCGCTCATTGGTCATTGCCCATTGTTCAGAGAGTTAGAATACAGCCGTGGCTACCCGCAGGTATTAGCGAGATTGAAACCATTAACGTCGAAACTTTAGTTAATCTTTATTCCCAATTTCAACAGGGTAAAATTCGCTTGATTATGGCGTTTCGCCATTGCGAAGTAGACGATCCTATTTGTGGGATGTATTTACTAGCTAAAGCTTTACCATCCGTTGCTCGTAAACAGGGTATTTCTCTTCAACTTCCCCTTAATACCCATTTTATGTACGATCGCGGTATGCCGATTTGGGCTGGTGCGTGGCTGGGTAAACTATTTTCTCGTTGGGGTGGTATTCCCGTTCATCGGGGTAAGCCTTTAGATTTAATTGCAATTAAAACGGCACGGGAAATAATATTAAATGGTAAATTTCCCCTGGTAGTTGCACCAGAAGGGGCTACTAATGGTCATAGTGAAATAGTAAGCCTTTTAGAGCCTGGTGTGGCTCAATTAAGTTTTTGGTGTGCCAATGATTTAGCGAAAGCTAATCGCCCAGAAGAAGTGGTAATTGTTCCTATTGGTATTCAATATCACTACATTCAACCCCAATGGTCACGATTGGATTGGCTATTGAGTAAACTAGAAGCAGATTGTGGTTTGCCCGTACAAAAAAGCGATCGACCTAAACCCTACAAGAGAGAAGACTTTTACTATCAGCGTCTATGCAAGCTAGGAAAATATCTCCTGGCAGAGATGGAAGAGTTTTATCGGCGATTTTATCATCGCAACATACCTAAAGTCGATAACACCGATCCAGAGGAAAATATAACTTTACGGCTAAAAGCATTACTAGATATAGCTTTACAAGTAGGAGAAGAATATTTTGGACTGAAACCTAATGGGACGGTAATCGAGCGTTGTCGGCGTTTAGAAGAAGCTGGTTGGACTTATATTTATCGGGAAGATATAACTGATGTTAAGGCTCTTTCTCCTCTCCATCACGGTTTAGCTAATTGGGTAGCCCAAGAAGCAGATTTACGCATGAAACATATGCGGTTAGTAGAAAGTTTTGTAGCTGTAACAGGAAACTATCTTAAAGCCAAACCTAGTTTCGAGCGCTTTGCGGAAATTACCCTGATTCTTTTCGATGTAGTTGCCAGAATTAAAGGTAAAAAAACGCCCCGTCGTCCCCGTTTGGGATGGAGAAAAGGAAGAGTAACTGTAGGCGAAGCAATTTCTGTGAGCGATCGCGATCGAGTCTATCAACAAAGTCGTCAAGCAGCCAAACAGGAAGTTAATAAGTTAACTCAAGATTTATATATTGCTCTCAAAGAGATGATTACTTGAGTTCGGAGTTGGGATTTATAATTTTTCCCTACTTTCTCCCGATTCTCTTTTGTAATAAAGATAAGTGAAGAAAAGAGGGCAAACAATTATGAAATTACCTTCCTTAGGTCAAGTTTACTCTAGTTACCAAAATCAAAAGGAAACTGTTGAATCTGAATATAATGTTCTTTTTCGGAGAAACAGCGAGCCTCTTTATCATCTCCTCATTCGATTTATACTACGCTTGCTTGCCTTCTCTCAACTCATAATTCGCCTACTATTAAATGGATATCGACCTAAAATTCGCCAAAGTCGCGATCGAGAGCAAAATATTTACTGGTATGCTTACTATCCTCTCTCTGGGGTATCAAAATTGCTCGCTTCCGAAGCAGAAATCAAACAGTGGCTTGAATTGACTCAAGAAATCTAGTTTAGGCTTTACAATTAGCAATTAGCAACGAACCATATTATTATTTGCTTCATACCTAAAATCCCAACGCCGATTGTTTATCTAGATTCAATTCCGCTACTACCAGCATTAATTACAGGTTGGATATTTTGTTCTGAAGTAAGTACAACTAGAAGATTATTGACCATAGCAGCTTTAGTAGCCTGGTCTAACTCTAGCAGTTGTTGTTCGCTCAGTCGCCGTAAAGACATTTCTACCATACTTAACGCACCTTCAATAATCTGTTGACGGGCAGCAATAATTGCCTGGGCTTGTTGTCGGCGTAACATAACCTGAGCAATTTCAGGGGCATAAGCCAGATAAGATAAACGACTCTCTACTACTTCTACTCCTGCTACCTGCAAACGGGCTTGAACTTCTTGACGTAAAGCTTTGGCAATTTCATCGGGATTACCCCTCAAAGAAGCATTTTCTTCTTCTCCTGTATCGTAAGGATAGCGAATTGCTAAAGCCCGAATTGCTGTTTCACTTTGAATGGCAACAAACTTTTCATAATAATCTACATCGAAAATAGCTTTGGCTGTATCTACAACTCGCCAGACAATTACCGCCCCAATTTCGATAGGATTTCCTCGAGCATCATTTACTTTTAGTCGATCGCTATTGAAATTACGCACCCTTAGGGAAACCATTTGCTTGGAAGCTAAAGGATTAACCCACCAAAAACCATCATTAACAATACTGCCAATATAGCTACCTAAAAAGATTAAAACACGGGCTTGATTGGGTTGAATGGTCAAAAAACCTAAAAAACTCAATCCCGATAGCGCGATCGCGATAATACCTAAGATTTCTATTACTCTTGATGAACTATTGCATAACCAAACACCGATAGCAGCAAGTCCCAAGGCGATGGGCAGAACCAGAAAACCACTAAGTTTAAAAGCAGAAAATTCTTGAGTTTCGCTCATTATGCTAATTCTGTTGACTACTGGTTATTTATTTATCCTATCGAGAAGATTTTATGCAGCCAGAACACAATCATCATCACCCTATTATAAAGTTAAAATTTATGGCTAAGAGAAAATTGAAGTCCTGATGATTGATGAAGGTTATATCAAATATAAGTGTCATTGGCTAAATAAACCAACAGTTACTTCCGCTGAGATTGCAGAATTAAATCAATGGCGAGAAAAATTATACAAATTAAATTTGATCGGTCAATATGATAATGGTATTGGCTTTGGTAATATTAGCATTCGCGATACACAGTCAGAATATTTTATTATCTCAGGAACAAAAACAGGAGCAATACCTCATTTAACCGAAAAACATTACACTAAAGTTACTCAATTTGATTGGGAAAAAAACTTTGTTACTTGTGTTGGTTCTATTCCAGCCTCTTCTGAAGCTTTAACTCATGCTGCTTTATATGTAGCTAACCCTGAAATTCAAGCAGTCATTCACGTTCATCATCTTTTCCTCTGGCAAGCATTGATGAATAAAGTTCCTACCACTAATATTAATTGTGCTTACGGTACACCAGAAATGGCACGAGAAATTATGAGATTGTGTCAGGAAGATGAAACTAAGAAACTAAAAATTATCGTAATGAGTGGGCATGAAGAAGGAATCATTACTTTTGGTAGAAATTTAGCTGAAGCTGGTAATATTTTGCTTGGTTATTATCAAAAAAATTAATCCTTAACTTAGAGATTGACGTAGGTTTTGTTCCAAATTACGAGGGTCTACCTCTAAATTTTCTAAAATCTTGAATCCCAAACTATCGGAATCCCCAAGTAAACCTAATAGCAAGTGTTCTGTGCCTATATGATGTTTGCCTAACTTCAAAGACTCTTGTAAAGCATTTTCCATAGCTTCTTTTACTCTGCGAGTAAAGGGAATAAATATCGGTATTGATTTATTATTTCCACGTCCTATAAGTCTTTCGGCTTCAATTTGCACTTTTTCTAGATTTAATCCTGCTTCACGAAGAAATTGCCAAGCTATTCCACTTTTCTCACTAATTAATCCGATCAAAATCTGTTCAGTCCCGACATATTTATGTTTCAAACGAAGAGATTCACATTGAGCAAATTTTATGGCTGTAATTGCTTCCTGAGTAAATCTAGATGGTAAGGGGAATCCTAAACTAGTAAATAGCTTTTCCCAAATTGGTCTAAACAATTGCTCGGACATAGACTTTTCCTCTTTTGGTAAATTGTTCACTGATTCAATCCTGTTGCTGTCGCTTGGAGAACTTCCCGTGTAGAAAAATGACAGTAAATCTTCCATCGTCTCTGCATTCGCTGTGTAACAAAGATACTGTTTATCTTTTTCGACTTTGACTAAATTTTCTATTCTTAGCTTTTCCAAATGGTGAGAAAGGGTGGAATTCGGGATTTGTAACTCATTTTTAATCTCGTTTACTACCATTCCTCTGGGATAGGCTTTAAATAGCAACTGCATGATTTTTAGCCGTGGTTCTGAACCCATAGCTGCAAACAAATCTGCGTAATAAGATATATTGTTTTTCATATTTCTAGAATAGTCGAAATAACTATTAAAGTCAAATCAGTTAGTTATGATTCTCTTTCACCTAAAGTGCAAAAATTATCTTAATAGCTTCCTGAAGAGGTTTTAAATACTGCTGTTCCAGAATTCGCTTTTATAGACTTCTATCCTAGTTTGGAATGCTTCTTGAAATTTCCGCCTATTAGTGCGATCGCTCATTGAGATAAAATAACTATTATTCTGATTTATGTTGTCTAAGAGTTTTAATCTAGCTTTGATTTAGCGAGTCAACCAGATCATGTCCATCACCATTGATATCACAGCCTTTACCGACTCTATTAGCGATCGCGTTTTCGAGCAGTTGTGTGCGAATAACCCAGAAACCAGGTTTGAGACTAATGCTAAAGGAGAATTAATAGTAATGTCACCGACGGGTAGCGAAAGCGGAAGAAGAAACGGAGATTTAATTATTCAAATTGGTGTTTGGAATAGACAAGCAGGAAAACCAGGAGTAGTATTTGATTCCTCTACAGGCTTTAAACTCTCTAACGGTGCAACTCGTTCCCCTGATGTTAGCTGGATTGAACTATCTCGTTGGAATAGTTTGAGTACAGATTTAAAACGAGGTTTTGCACCCATTGACCCAGATTTTGTGATCGAATTAATGTCCCCAACAGATAATTTACTGGAGCTACAACAAAAGATGAAGGAATATATGGATTGTAGAATCAAGCTAGGCTGGTTAATTAACCCTGATGAGAAACAAGTAGAAATTTACCGTCAAGGACAAGACAAAGAA
>JAAUYH010104701.1_pt1 | contig 30067 bp, 29 predicted proteins | sample 7278061 | NCBI WGS metagenome assembly JAAUYH01 (sample SAMN14350203, study PRJNA611818) | marine sediment metagenome | isolation source: surface marine sediment (0.6m) | place: French Polynesia: Moorea | collected 2018-08
CACCCTTTTTATATTTATAGGATATCAGGAAGTGTAAGCTGGCGTAGGTAACACAAGCGACAAAGGAATTTCCCTCCTATTGGAGGATTACAATTTTGCTTCGTTGGGTAATCCATAGTGGATATAGTTTAAATATCGAAAGATCACCGTAAAAGAGCAACAGCCAACCTGCTGAATTAAGCAGGCGGCTGTTCGCTAATCTCTTTCTCCCATTACTTAAAGATCAAGATCCAAGGCCGTACTCTCCTCCATCATTCGGATAATTTGGTATACGCATGCGATGAGGAAAGAAACCCTTTAAAGGGGGCGAAAAATAAAGGGGTAGCGATAAACCTCATCCGGGTCGCCTAAGATTTTGAGCACCGCCAAAATAGGCATGATGATCTGAACTAGAAACAGAATGCCTAGCAGAGCATAGCCAATTAAAATCCAGGTCAAAATTCCGAAAATAATCCCATAAATCCACATATTGAGGTGGAAGTTGAGCGCTTCCTGAGCATTGCCCTTCACAACTGGATCATCCGAGACAAACCAGATCGCGATTGGAATACCTGCAGTGAGAACAAGTGCGCTTAAAAAAATTGAGCCATGGCTCGCAGCTGACAAAATTTTTCGCTTGTCGCTATCGTAGGATGTTTGCATCCTGGCATCCTCCATACCTTGCTGATTAGAGCCGTTTTTGCAACATTCCTATGTTAACTCGACATCTTTTTAAGCATTCAGCAAATCAAAACACCATGTTAAGTTAAGTAACGATTAAGCACACAGCTAGGTCTAGTCAGACTTAACGGAGGCGCATGCTGCAGGCTGTTTTATTTGATCTCGATGGCACCCTTGCCAACACCGACCCTATTCATTTCTTGATCTGGCAGAGATTGCTACAGAAGTACGGGTTAGAAATAGACGTTCCCTTTTATCGCCAGCATATCAGCGGTCGACTCAATGATGACATTCTGCAAGATCTGCTGCCACAACTCTCTTCAGAGGAGGGGAAGCAATTTTGTCTAGATAAAGAGGCCCGTTTCAGAGACATGGCGCAAGGACAACTCCAAACCTTGCCAGGGTTGCTGCCGTTAATCGATTGGTTAAAACAGCAGGGAATGCAATCAGCGGTGGTCACCAATGCCCCTCGGCCTAACACTGAATTTATGCTGAAAACCCTAAAGCTGGATCAAACCTTTGACATCGTGATTATTAGCGGGGATTTACCGATAGGGAAACCCAATCCCTTGCCGTATCAAGAGGCCTTGCGTCGGTTAGATTTGGCCCCTGAGCAAAGCGTCGTATTCGAAGATTCCCCTTCAGGAATTCGCGCAGCGGTGGCGGCCGGAATCACCACAGTTGGCATTGCGTCCAGTCATCCGCCAAAGAGCCTATATGAATTGGGGGCGAAGCTGGTTATCGACGACTTTACGGATGAGCGATTAACCCATTTAGGACTGATGATTTGATTCAGAACAAAATATCTAAGTCCAGTTCTCTCAAATCTACGCGGAATAGCTGACCCTGTATATCTTCCCAAGTCGCTATTAAAAGGCCGTGTTGCGAATAGGAAACCATTGCGGTTGGGCGGCTGGGGCCGTCTATTCGGCCAATGGTATGGGTATCTCGGTCTAAGAGTAAAAGGCGTCCTTGACTGTCCATGAATAAATACCCCCAGTCTGTAGCCGTCATGAGAATGGGGGCGATGTCCAGTTTAAGCCGAAAAAGTCTGAAGGGTTTTACGTCGATGATCAGAATTGTGCTGGGGTTGTCCTGCTCAATGGCTAGCAATCGATAGGGGGTTGGGGTCAGGATGACGGTTTGAAGCAATACACCGATTTTAAGGGTTCCTAAGTAGTCGCCTCGACGGGTAAAAATCTCGAAAGTCGTTTGCTTCCCTGATATAGAGTGAGTTGAAATGATGACTAGATGTCGGTTATCAACGGTAAGCAGCTGCAAAATAGAGGCAGTCCGACCAGGCAGGACTATCTGCCTTAGGTCCGAATTAAGGGGATTCCCTGCATTTAACGAAAGACTCAGGGTAGGGAATCGGCCAATCCTCAATCTGGCTTCTTGATCCGTCGGATTATGGCTGATGGCGGCGAACCATTGACCGCTGGGAGCGATGGCGGTGATGCTGTCGACGCTGAATTCCGCGATCGCAGCAGGGTGTATCACCTCAGTTGGGGGATGAGCAAACGGCGCCAACTGGATCGAACGGGCGGTGATCACGCAACACCCTTGAGGAATGATTTCCAACGTTTGGATGGGATCTGGCAGCGCACAGGAGGCGGTGACGGCGGCCTTGTCAGCACTCAGCAATCCATTCGGGTAGTTGCAGAGGATCAGTTGGTCGCCGCTGCTCTGAAATACCTGTGTCTTAGAGGCGATCGCCAGGCACTGCAAAGGACCGGAGAGGCGATCGACGGCCTGGGCCTGGAAAGCAGACGGGGGAGGCGCTATCTCAGGACTGGGGGAAGCCAATAATGTCGAGGAGGATATCGCGGAGGCGGGAACTTGCTTAACCGCCGCTAACATGTCGAGGGCCGACTGAAAGCGCTGGTCAGGATGTTTCTGTAAAGCGGTTTGAATAATATCGCATAAGCTCTTTGGCGCCGTATTTGGAACGGACACGGGCTGGTTGAGATGAGCCTGCATTAACTCCAATGGCGTGCCGGAAAACGGCCGACGACCAAACAAGAGTTCAAATAAGATAACCCCAATAGAGTAAATGTCGGAGTGGACAGAATACTGATTTTCAAAGCGTTCTGGCGCCATATAGGCAGGGGATCCGGTATCCCCTAATTGGGCGCTGTTTAATTCTTGGCTGAGTCGGGCAATGCCGAAATCGGAAAGTTTGGCGACCCATCGATCCGATTGCAACATTAGCAAGATATTTTCTGGCTTGATGTCGCAATGGATAATGCCTTTGCTATGGGCATGGTCTAACCCAGCTAAAACATCCGACACAATGTTCAAGGTGTCTGTTAAAGATAACTGGACCTCCTGCTCAATTAGACGACGTAGGGGACCGCCCTCACAATAATCAAGCACTAATTGCCGCCCTGTCTCGCTATGTTCTAGGGCCTTACACGTCACAATATTGGGATGCTCTAGACTGAGGAGAAAGCGGAGTTCCCTTAAAAACTTATGGGTGGGAAGGCGATCTCGATTGAGATCTTTGAGGGCGACAACATCCCCTGTTTTCCGATGAATGGCGCAGAATACTCGGCCAAACTGCCCTTGCCCCACCAGGCCAAGCAATCGATAGTTTGAGCGTTTGGGCCGAATGGAGGTAAACACAGAACCGAATTAGGACGGATTAACCAAGGTTTGCATGATGTCTGAATGCGATCGCCCAGACTCTACCATAGCCTCTACCCGCTTTAAGCAATTTTCCAAACCCAGAACAAATCGATTACAGTCAGCTCCTAAGGACTCACACGTCGTTTGCACACAGTGCAAGGGTTGACCGTTCAATTGGCTGAAAAAGGACCGCAAAATACCGCATTCTAAAAACCCCATCGGTCGATTCGTCTTGGGAGCATGGGAGATAAAGGGAGAATGCCGGGTCTCTACAATTAAGACGCCCTCTGGTTGATAGGGTTGATCCAGGTTAAGTTCACCCCAACCGTGGGTTTTCCAGCACTCCTGCAGCAACCATAACAATTCAGCGGCGGATAAATCCGTCAAAGGGGCGCCATAATACTCAGTCACCCCTGAATAGAACCGTCTATAGAAATCTTTCCCCCACCGATCGCCGCAGCCGATCAGAACGCTCTCCGCGGCAGGTCCGATTTCTTGTTCCAGACTGACATAGAGCCCCCTAATAAGGGATTCTGGCAACGCCAATAAGCGATCGCCCCGTCGATTTTCTATTAGCCCTGAGTCTATTAACCCTTTCACATAAACATCACTGGCGAAATAATTGCCAGTCAAAGGATTCTCAACAAGCAGTTCAGTGACGGAAATCATAGGAGTCGGGCGTATCGCTGACGGATCGAAGGGTTACTTCACAATGAATTGATTGGCGAATTAATTAGCGTAGCAGCGTAAAGTGAGGAATTATCCCACGCCAATTTCTTCACAGTAAAACAAATTTTGAACCATCTGTAGGGGAGGACTGATCAAACGTATCTGTTGATCTGTGAAAACTTCTGTTAAGCGGTTGTTCAGAAGAGAATACAACACCCGATCAACCGCTTGCGTATGATGAATTTTGATCATTAAGGGCAACCAACCGCGAAGCCGCAGTTCAACCAATGTGGGGTCATCCAACAACATCGCCATTGCGCAGTAGCGCAAAACCAACACACTCTGCTTAATCCCCTGTTTTACTGTTTCCATTGACTCCTGTGGCAGCTGCTTTTCCAACGCATCCGCCACTGGCTGCATAAGGGCGATTTCTTGATCTCGCAGTTGACGGTAGAGTTCAAGGCGTTCAGGTAAGGTGTTGATATATTCCCCTAAACGTTCTAGCTCTTGAGGTCGCAGATAATGTCTTTCCGGCTCATTGAAAAGTGCTTCGAGGGTTGTCATCATCGTTAGGCTCTCCCTCCTTTTCATTCAGTAGACGCACTTCAATATCCTTCGCCGTCGCCCCCTCATTCAACCAGAAAGCAGCCGCGTCAATTCTATCCTTGCCGCCCAGCAGAAACTGGCAGTAGGGTTCCCCCATGGAATAGCATTGGATTTCGATGCAGTGTACAAGTTGCCCCATCATCTCGGTGAAAAATCCAGAAAACAGTCCGGCATAGAGATGGCAAACGGGTTTACCGACATACCCCAAGGTACGAGCGACCGCGGAGTCAAACAAGTCGATAAACATAAAGCCCTGTTTACGATCCGTCATATCCACTCGCCAGCGTCCCCACCCCTGAGACGTAAAAGGCCACCACCAAGTCTCTAACACAAACTTCAAGTTTGCTTGGTGAGGACTCGTCCCATACTCCCGCCTAAACCATATTTCGAAACAGCGTAAATCCTGCCTGCCCCATTCCAAACCGATCGCATACATAATTGCTGCAGACGCTGGACCCACCTCATCTTCGACTCCTCCCAGCAACCCTAGAATAAAATCTTCACTCGCCAGAATATTTCGGTTTCCATTCCAATCAATAATCGCTCCCATCTCGGGATTGAACTGAAAAAAATCTCGAAACCCGTAGTGATTATGCTTTTTAGGATATTTGTGGTGTCGCTGATGAGAAGGATTACCCACAATTCCGCTGTTTGACGCCTCTGAGATAATGCTTCCAGCGTCGATCAAATACAACGGTATTTACCGTTGGGTTGAAAAATCTTCAAGCTTCAACAAACTTCAACATAGAAAGCATCTATACTTCCCAAGGGAATTTTGGATTCTGGATTTTAGATTTTGGATTACAAGATCCTCCCCAACTTCCCTATCTTCTCCCTCATCCCCTCCCCCCTATCCCAGAGACGTGGCATGTCACGTCTCTACACATTCTGCCCTCCCCTGCTCCCCCTACTCCCTCATCATCCCCTGCTTCCCCTGCTCCCTCTGCTCCCTCTACTTCCCTAACTCTCTCCCAAAAGAGACCGAGTCAGCTCCAGAATAGGGCAGAACAGTTCAGCTTCAGCCGGACTCAAATACTGCGTCACCACATCCTGCATCAGGGTGTAGGTCAGGTTACAGCTCTGTTCAGCGCCAAAAGCGCGGATAATGCTCTGGAACCAGAGCAGCATATTTTCCCGGAGAGTTTCAGGGTCATCGATTAGCAGGGCTAAAGCAGCATAGCGCAAGCTGCGAATCGTGTCTTGCTTCCACTTTGCCGTTAAATCGGTTTGGCCTTGCTGGAGCAAATTGGGAGCGATCGCTTCCAATCGCGCCTGGACTTGCTGAATAATCTGCGCTTCATGGGATTGGATGCATTGGTAGGCGCTTAGCCGAAGTGGAACAGTCTGCAGGTAGCGATGCAAAAACTGCAGTTCCGCATCTGTCGCATAGCGGCCATCCGTTTCTGTGCAGAGATTATTCAGCTGGCTCAACATGGGAGAAGAGGGAAAAAAAAGACGGTTAATAACGCGGGATAGTTGGATCGACCATGCAGGCGTATGCGTCAATACCGCCGGTCAAATTTTTAACATCAGTGAAACCTTGACTGACCAGCCACTGGCACATTTGCGCTGATCGCATACCGTGGTGGCACATGACAATGGTTTCAGCGGTCGGATCGAAACGGGTTTGAACGTGATCAGCCCAGTCTGAAAATTGACTGAGAGGCAGGTAAGCAAATCCTTCTAATCGGGCGATCGCAACCTCGCCAGGTTCTCTCACATCGATTAATTGCAGGGGGGTATTCTCCTCCGCCAAACGGTAAGCAAAGGTTTCCACGTCAAGTTGATCGAACTGGCCCGGATACAGGGGGGAAACTGGCATAGCCTTTGGAGTGTAACTTAGTGTGTTGTATCTATTCATCGCGTTTGAATTCATTGAACACCACCCAGCGTTCAGTTTGGCAAAACGGTTTAGGTTATTTGATGATCCGAATCACCGAATAACCCAGAATTTCATCACCCCAGAATCCATTTTTCTTGGCTTCTACGGCGGGGTATCGGAATTAGGGGCTATGCGTATGTATGACGATAGTCCCTGGCGCTTAGCTCCTTTCACCAGGACAATTTGGATACTGACACTAAGACTCCATCACACCATGGCCGGTTCTGGCATGGCGGTTTGTATGCGGCTGAGCCAGTCAATCAAATTCTCCAGTTGCTGATCCGGTTTCAGCACCCCCAGCCCCCTCACGGTGACTTTATTGGGGGTGTAAACAAAACGAGACTGGAGATGATCGGGCAGTTTCTGTTTGAGGAGATTCCAGCCCGGTTCTTCCATGGGTGTTTCCAGCAGAATATGCTGCTTCCCTTCCGGTTTGATCCGAGAAAAGCCAATTTGTTTGGCGATTTGTTTGAGTTCTAGAACCCGAATCAGTTGCTGGACAGCTGCGGGGAGAGGGCCATAGCGATCGCTCAAGTCAGCAGCCAATTGAGTCAATTCTCGCCGGGAGTCAGCAGAGGCCAGCGATCGATAGACGGCCATCTTTTGATCCAGGTCGGGAATGTAGTTGGTGGGAATGAAGGCAGTGAGGTTGAGATCAACTTGCGTCTCATCCACCTTGGGAATCTCTTGACCGCGAATTTCAGCGATCGCTTCCTCCAACATATCCATATAGAGATCGAAACCGATGGCGTCCATCTGCCCCGATTGCTCCACCCCCAGCAAATTGCCGACGCCCCGAATCTCCATATCCCGCATCGCCAGTTGATACCCCGACCCGAGTTGGGCGTATTCTTGAATCGCCCTCAGCCGCTGGCGCGCTTTATCGGACAGTCGGCTTTGTTTGGGATAAAACAGCCATGCATGGGCCTGAATTCCAGCCCGTCCAACGCGTCCCCGTAGCTGGTAAAGCTGAGACAGACCAAAGCGATGGGCGTCTTCAATCAAGATGGTGTTCACCCGGGGAATGTCTAAACCCGACTCGATAATGGTGGTGCACACCAGAATATCGGCGTCCCCATTACTAAAGGTGAGCATGGTGGCTTCCAGCTCCCCTTCCGGCATTTGTCCATGGGCGATCGCTAATCGAATGCTGGGGACCATTTCCCGAAGACGACCGGCGATTTCTTCAATTCCCTCCACCCGAGGCACCACATAGAATATCTGTCCTCCCCGGTCTAGCTCTTGGCGGATAGCCGTGCGGATGGTTTCCGTGGCGTAGGGGGACAAATGGGTTTTGATGGGACGTCGAGAGGGCGGCGGCGTGGTGATCAAACTCATTTCTCGCACCCCAGACAGGGCCATATACAGGGTGCGGGGAATCGGCGTCGCGCTCAAGGTTAGAACATCCACTTGGGTTTTAAGCGCCTTGATCTTCTCCTTTTGATTGACGCCAAAGCGCTGTTCTTCATCCACCACCAACAGGCCTAAGTCTTTGAACTTGATCCCTTTGCCCAAAAGCTGATGGGTGCCCACCACCACATCCAGTTCGCCAGTCGCCAGCCGCTGCTGGATATCCCGCCGCTCCTCAGCTGTGCGGAAGCGGTTGAGCAAGCCCACCTGAATGGGGTAAGGAGCAAACCGCTCCTTCAGGGTGTGGTAGTGCTGTTGAGTCAAAATCGTGGTCGGCGCCAGCAACGCCACCTGCTTATTGGCGGTAATGGCTTTAAAGACGCCTCGCACGGCGACCTCGGTTTTGCCAAATCCCACATCGCCACAGATCAACCGATCCATGGGACGCGGACTCTCCATATCCCGTTTGACATCCTGAACCGCCTTGAGTTGGTCCGGGGTGGCTTGGTAGGGAAAAGAATCCTCTAGCTCTTGCTGCCAGGGCATATCGATAGGAAACGGATGCCCTGACTGCTGCGCCCGTTGAGCATACAGTTTGAGCAGATCCACCGCCACCTTTTTGATCGCCTTGCGCACCCGGCCCTTGGCTTTTTCCCAGGCTTTGCCGGACATTTTGTTCAAGGTTGGGATTTTCTCCGCCGCCGCCCGATAGCGGGAAAGGGATCCTAATTGATCGGCGGCAACCCGTAATAGGCCATCTTCATATTGGATGACCAGATATTCTCGGGTTTCTTTATTCAGACTGAGGCTTTCCAGCTTCAGAAATTTGCCGATGCCGTGATTGCGATGGACGACATAATCCCCTGGCCGCAATTTGTTGGGGTCTACCTGCTTGGAAGCAGCGCGACGGCGTTTGCGAACATAACTGGGTGTAGCCAGCGTATGCTGCCCGAAGAACTCCCGGTCCGTTGTCACTACCAACCGGAAGGTAGGCAAAATAAAGCCTTCCAGCTCAGCCAGTCCGGAATACTTCACCGCGACTGGAATATGCTGGTTCTGCAACTTGTCAATGGCCGGATAATCCTTGGGATTGGGCACAAATTGGGCGGGACAGTCGTGCTCCTGAAGCAGCGCCACAGAGCGGGAAGGCTGGGCCGATACCAACCAAGTAGAAAAGCCGCGATCGCGCTCCTGCCGCAATGTCTCTGCTAATTTGCCAAACTGATGGGGGATGGCAGGCACGGGCCGACTCGATAAATTCAGCCCCTCGTTCTCCTCAGCAATTTCTGACAGATGCAATCGCTGAAAGCATTCCACATCCCCTAAGGCGTCATCAAAGGAGCGATGAATTTTCGGTAGAGACGAAGGCGGCAGAAGGAGAGAGGAATTATCCTCCTTGACCGGCTCACCGCCCGGGTCGCTCACCTCTTTCCAGTGGTCTTCGACATGCTCAAGCCAGCGATCGCTATGGGCCCGACACTGCTCTGGCTCATCCAGAGCGATTAGGGTATTGTCGGGCAAATAGTCCAGCAGTGAAGCAGGTTGAGAGAAAGCCAGCCCCAAGTAGCGACGGATACCTTCAATCGGTTGTCCGTTTTCCAGCGCTTCCTTACCGGCTTCTGTGAGTAATGAATCCAAGCGGTCATTCTGCCGCAGCGTCTCGAGGATGATGGGGCGGAAATCGGTCGCTGTCAGGATTAAGGTATTGATGCTGTCTAGCGATCGCTGGGTCGCTGGGTCAAATTCCCTCAATCGGTCCAACTCATCCCCAAAAAGCTCAAGCCGCACTGGCAGCTCCGAGGCGACTGGAAAGACATCAATAATATCTCCCCGACGACTCCATTGAGCCTCCGTCTCCACCATCGATGTCCGCTCATAGCCAAGGTTAGCCAAGCGATCGCTCAACGCCTTCAGATTCAGCTCCATCCCCTTAGTCAAGGTCAAGCAGTAAGGCTTAAAGACATCCACCGGCGGGAGATGCGGCTGGAGCGCCCGCTCAGTGGCGACAATGGCGAGGGAAGAATTTGGGATTTTAGATTTTGGATTCTGGATTTTGGATTGGGATTTCTCTCCCTCCCCCCCCATCTCCCCATCTCCCCATCTCCCCATCTCCTGATTCTTCACCAAATCCGCCAGCACCTGCAGCTGCCCCCAGGTCATTTCAGATTCTTGATCAAAGGGATCGTAGGGGGAAGCTTCTGAAGTGGGATAGAAGTGGACGGTCGACCAGCCCATCGCTTCAAGCTGCGCCGCCCAGCGTCCAGCTTCTTCTAGGGTGGCGGTAACGACGACTAGCGGCTGCTGCTGGGCTTGAGCTAAGGCCGAAGCGACTAAGCCCTTGGGCAGGCGGGCGACGCCATTCAAATTAAGGAACTGGTTTTGGTTGAGTTTATTGAGGAGTTCAGCCGTTAGGGGAGATCGCCCCAAAGCGCGGGTAACCGAGGAAAAAGCCATGAGAGACGGTTTACTAAAGGAAATGAGCGCCTATGACAGGCTCTTTAAAATACTTTGACTATTTTAAAGGGGGGTCGTCATAACCAGCATTGCGATCGCTCATTTCAGAAGCAGACTCTAGACGGAAGAAGAGGCGCATCATTTAAGCCGGAATAGTCTGATGGGGATGGAATACAGAATACAGAAGTCAGAATTCATGCAGGTAATGGCTTCTGACTCCTGACTCCTGACTCCTGACTCCTGTATTCTCCCTCGTAGACGATCTCCGACTTTACTGTTGATAGCCGATTTTAGAGTTCAGGAATATAGCCCGTCCGACGCAGAAATCTATCCAGGTCGCTGAAAAAGTCGTTGCGGTCTCTCCACCAATAGACCTGCGAAAGGCGGCCCCAACCGTCTTCCTCCTGACCCAATAGATACTTATTCGCTAAATAGGCCGCTAAGACAGCTTGTTCGATTTGAGGCCGCACTTTCACTTCTTCGGGGGACAGTCCTTGCCTCCTTTTGTCTCTCAGTAAGGAATACTCTATCCACAGTTGGTATGCGTGACTATAAATCCGGTCAGGAAAATCACGGGTGATATCGTGCATCTTGTTTTCTTGATACCGCCAGATTTGGGGCGGGAAACGCGAGGCGTTGTAGTCAGCAAAGGCGTAGGCAAAGCTATCATCTCGACTATTGAATTCTGGAATGCCATCCCCGTTGAGATCTTCAAGGGTATAGTCGCCATTGCCCCAGTAGTGATTGATGACGCGGTAGCGATCGCGGTCAGGATTATAGCTGTAGATAAGGCTTGTGCTGCAGCAGTGCGTTTCGCCGGAGTAGAAGTCTAGGATGATTTCGGGTTCGCGATCGCCATCCAAATCTTGAGCCTTCAGGTCGATGACTTGGCAAGCGATAGATTCATCAAAAACATGATCGTCCACAGACGTATCCAGCACGGTTTCCCCTTGGCGCTCAATTCTGAGCTTGGGATCTTCAATGCAGTCCTCACCCGCCTTAGCCGAAAACTCAGCTTTCACTTCCCCCAATTCTGCACTCAGGTTGGCTCTCTCTATCGCCCATGCCGTTGGCGCTAACGCGAAAGCAACCAAAAAACTGAAGGATGCCATCAAACCGATTTTGAAGTGATTGTTCAAGGCAAATGTGATCATGACTTTCATCAAATAGCGGCGACCATGAGGTAGGGCTCTTATCCGTCATTAGAGTACGTAAACTGAGTGTTTCTACGGAGTTACCGATAAAAGTCAGGGAAAACCTCTGAATATGAAGATATGGTGAACTTTAGAAAGAAAATATCAAGAAAATTCAGAATTCTTGCAAGGGCTGCAAGGGCCGCTAGAGTAGAGCTAATTCTCCTACAGAAGAATCAGCTTAGGGGCCGCTAGAGTAGAGCTGCTTCTCTTACAGAAGAATCAGCTTAGAGACATTGGGAATCCGCGGATAAGCGATATCCCGAGGTAGGGGCGCTAGCGAAGCCATACCCCTAGAGCTATTGCATTTGGCTGGGATCACAATCGACAGTCATGGTAATCCCCATGCTCGTATCATGGCTTGGTTAGGCGCCTATTGGTCCGCCACCCCAGGAATTGAAGTCGGAGACAACGCCACAGTTCGTCTCGATGCAGAAAACGAACCTCAACCCGATGCCTTGCTCAGAATTATCGTCGATGGACAATCAATCATTAGCGAAGATGGCTATGTCGAAGGCGCTCCAGAACTCATCGTAGAAATTGCCGCCAGCACAGCCTCGATCGATTTACACGCCAAACTCAAAGCTTATCGACGTAATCAAGTCCAAGAATATTTAGTTTGGCGAGTCTATGACAGAGAATTCGATTGGTTTCGGCTTAGGCAGGGCAAGTATATTAAACTTCAGCCCAATGAAGCAGGCATTATTTGTAGTGAATATTTTCCGGGTCTGTGGCTAGCGCCAGAGGCTTTACTCACCGGAAACTTAGCTCAAGTGTTAGAAATTTTACAGCAAGGATTAAAATCCTTAGACCATCAAAACTTCGTTAACTCCGCCAAGAAAATATAATGATGGAGCCAGGAAACACCCTTTCCCAACCCTTACCAAAAATCGCTAGGTAGGTAGCCTGACTCCGCCAGCATCCTTCGCAGCAGCGGCATACTGAGGCCAATTACATTGGTATGACAGCCTTCAAGTTTTTCAATAAAGAATCCCCCCTTGCCATCGATCGTAAACGCGCCAGCGCAGTTGAGGGGTTCCCCTGACGCCACATAAGCTTCAATCTGGCGATCGCTCATATAGGCAAAGAACACTCGCGTTACCTGGCGACAAACCAGTGTATCTCTTCGCTTCGGAGTAATTAAAGCATGCCCCGTATAGAGTTCTCCCACCTGTCCCCGCATTTGCCGCCAGCGGGCGATCGCCGCTTCCGGACTCTCCGGCTTGCCATAAAGTTCACCTGCGAAAGCCAGCACCGAATCGCATCCCAACACCAGCGCACTGGGAAACAACGGCGCTACCGCTTCCGCCTTCCCCTTCGCCAAGGCTTCGACAAGCTCCGCAGGATCAGAAAGCTGAACTTGAGATTCATCGAATCGGCTGGGATGCACAAACGGCTGAATCCCAGCAGAAACCAGTAATTGACGACGAGCCGAGGAGGCGGAGGCGAGGACAAATTGGGGTGCAGACATTAAAGTCAGAACTCAAAGTCAGAAGTTAGAACTCAAAAATCAGCAGTCAAACGCGCTAATTGCTAGTACACCGAAAACGACTCAACGGATTGGCGTAAAGCGCCTTCAATCTTGGACCAACGGGCTTCTGGGGTGGACGCGTTAAAGGTAAAAAGTTTACCGCGTCTGACAATTACACTGGCAAGGTTGTGTCGGATTCCAGCAGGCAGATCAGCAACGTACTCCAAAATGTAATAGGTTAACTCCCCAGATTCAACCGCTTGAGCGTCGACGAGCTGAACATCGCGATCGCTGTCTGTAAACGCGTTAATGCTCTTAGAGAGCTTATACCCCACTTCGGTAGGCGTCCCTAAATCCTCTAAGGTTTTACCCTCAGACACTGGACTGATTACTACACTGACATTTTCCGTCGAATTGATAATATCGCGGAAAACCACATCAGGCCCCTCGGCAACCGTCACTGGCACCCAACCTGTCGGGTACAAGAAACTATAGCCGTCATAGTTGTCAGCGTAACTCTGTAAGCTTTCTGTAACTGAAACACACCCCTGCAAACTGATAGCGATCACCACCAATAGCAGCGCCGCAATTCGTTTCAGCATATTCCAATCTCCCCCTAACATTGTCTATCCAGGACGCCTTCAGTCACTATGGGCGACTAAACACCTTCTAAAGTCCTGAAGTTTAACGTCCTAGAATCATCTTACGGATGAATGGCGCTGAAATGAGCCAAATTTAGACCTCTATTTCGGTAGCCTACCCTCTACTTCATAGGGTTTCTCAAAGAACATGAGATGTTGAAGCGGTAAAAACTCCTCAGTTTTTCGCCAGACTAAACCCACCGCCTGCATTTCGCGCTTGACCTGCCTTTGGCTCATCTTGTGCAAGCGCTTAATGGGGATGAAAGGATTTTCGCCTCGGTATTCCGCCATTACAACCTGTCCTCCCGGCTTTAAGGCCGAGACCAGTCTCTGCATTATTTCTTTGGGGTAGTCAAACTCATGGTAAGCATCCACCATCAGAGCCAAATCAATCGCCTCCGGCAAATTGGGATCGGTCGGGCTCCCCTGAACCGTCTCCACATTGACGATATGGTCTTGTTCAATCACCTGGTCCATCATGCCCAACATTTCTGGCTGAACATCGACCGCTAAGACTTTGCCGTCAGGCACAAATGGACTAATACGGAAGCTAAAGAAACCTGTCCCAGCGCCAATATCAGCAACGATGTCCGTCGGTTGCAACTCAAGCGCATCGATCGCCTGGTCCGGTTGCTCTTCCCATCTGCGGCTAGAGCGTTCTAGCCAGTAAGCCGCCTCATGCCCCATCACCTTCGCAATCTCCCGGCCCATATACACCTTGCCGATGCCATCAGAACTAGGAGACTTTTGCTGATAAACTTCGCCCGCTGAAAAGTCAACCAAAGAGGCTGGCGTGCAAGCAATGAGATTCGTTGCTAAAAGAAAGACTGTAAGAATGGCGGCAAGACGAAAGAATAGTCGACGCACCATAAGGGATTTTGGTCACTTGTCATTGGTCATTGGTCATTACGAACCAAGCGGTCAGTAACGTCAACCCTCCCGCAACCCAAAGAGGCGTCTTGTAGCTCAAACTCACCAATAAGCCTGCGATCGCGGGCCCCATAGCATTGGAAATACTGAGGTACGAGGAATTGATACCGAGGACTTCGCCCTGTTCCTGGGGTTCACTCTTTAGGGAAAGAATAGAATCAAGCAGCGGTAGCGGGAAGGAGTTGATCGCCCCAAAGATAATGATCAGACAGAAGAAGGCGGATACCTGCGGAAATGTCGGCATCAGCAGAAAAATCACCCCTCTGATGGCAAGTGTCGTCGCTAGAATATTGACCAAGCTAAAGCGTTGAGTCAGCGGATCTAGGGCAAAAATCTGGGTAACAAATCCCAAAACGCCGAAAATCGCAAATACCAGTGCAAGGGTTTTAGCGTCCTGACGCAAGACATTTAGAAAAAAGGGTTGAAAGGCGAAGGCAAAAATGGTGAAGGTGAAGCCGCTCAAGAAGGTGGACATAAAAATCCGCCCTAATCTTGGATTGACGGCTGCTTGCATCACCTTGTTCAACCCAAAATCTCTCCAACTCAATTGAAAGTCACAGGGCCGAGGCAAAGTCTCTGGCAGCAGGCAAAGACAGAGCAACGCCGCAATGGCGGCCATGGTTGCAGACACTAAGAACCCCATTCCCAGAGAAGACACTCCTGGGGGAGTCGGTAAGGTTTGAGCAAAATAACTCAGGGTTGGCCCCGCCACAAACCCCAGTCGAAAGATGGCCCCAAACACCCCAAATGCCTTAGCCCGTTGAGCAGGATGGGTGATATCGCTGATCACAGCTTGGGCGATGGAGGTGTTGCCGCCGGTTAACCCATCTAAAACACGGGCGGCAAACAGTAACCAAGCAACGGGGGTAAGACTGGCGACGATGTTCGCCAGTACGGTGCCGATTAAGCTCATGATCAGGAGGGGTTTACGCCCCAAACAATCCGACAGTCTCCCTAAAATCGGCGTTGCGATAAATTGAGAGGCGGCATAGGCGGTAATCAACAAGCTGGCTTCAAAGTCGCTCAGCCCAAATGCTTTGGCATAGGGATATAGAATGGGAATGAGCAGGGTAAAGCCAACGGAATTAATAAAGGCGATGAGGGCGACAATCCAGAACCTGAGCGGCAGATTTATGAATTCTGTTGATTTCATGCTTTCATCTTTAACCCATCCATCCCCCTCAACTGGGACTTTACTTTGACGGAACTTCCCTATTGGGCGCTGTCTGATTTTTCCTGTTGGATTTGTTCTTGTTCCTCAATATAGTGCTCTCCCAAGTCTTCTCCGGCGACTGGAATAGCTTCGTAGTGGATCAGTCCTTTAATCAGGATTTCTTCTCCAACCTTTGGAGCAGGGGTTGGGGTCATGACCCATATACTGCCAGTATTGTCTTGTAATTGGTAAATCCAACCGTTCAGCAGAGGGATTCGCTGTTTTACTCGACCGCGGAGATAGACTGGGCGAAGCGAAGCAGATGATTGAGTATGGACTGCCTCAATTGGGGTAACTTTGTGGATGAGGCGGGCGATCGGCTGTGGCATATTCAGATGCAATAAAGGCGAACGGGTTTCGCCAGTACCGCCGCAGCCGACTAGGACATTGACAATGATTAGAAGACTACTGAAACGAATTACGCCAAGGTACATAGATGTTAAGGAACGAGTGAAAGAACAAATTCTTGAGTTAATTCGGCGAAAGGGAGCTAAATCTGAGAAACTTAAGGAGAAACTGTCCCTTGGATTAACTGTAAATCGGCGTGTTATCTGGAAAGGTAACCCATTCTGAACATGGCTCAGCTCTTAGATGGTAAAGCGCTAGCTCAGAAGATTCAGGCGGATCTGGCTCAGCAGATCCAAACTCTGAAGGCTCAACTAGGCCGCCCCCCCGGGTTGGCCGTTTTAATGGCGGGCGATAACCCTGCTAGCGCTGCATATGTGCGAGGTAAGGAGCGGGCCTGCGAACGGTTAGGCATTGCTTCGTTTGGTCAACACTTCCCTGCTACTGTTTCCCAAGCAGAACTTACGGAGATTATCCACCAGCTCAATCAGGATGAGCGGGTCGATGGTATCCTAGTTCAACTTCCTTTGCCTGATCGATTGGACGCATCGGCCCTGCTGAATCAAATCGATCCGGATAAAGATGTGGATGGTCTCCATCCTACAAATCTAGGCCGTTTGGTTCGAGGCGAACCTGGGCTAAGGAGCTGCACGCCTGCAGGCGTCATGAGATTGATGCAATTCTATAATATCGATCTCAAGAGTAAGCAGGCGATTGTGGTAGGGCGCAGTATCTTGGTGGGTAAACCCATGGCGCTAATGCTGCTAGAGGCGGATGCAACAGTGATGATGGCTCATTCGAGATCGCACAACTTATCAAGTTTGATTCGCGGCGCTGATATTCTAGTTACTGCCGTGGGGCGTCCAGGCATGATTGCGGCCGACATGGTGAAACCAGGGGCGGCCGTCATTGACGTCGGGATTAGTCGGATAACGGATGCAACTGGACAATCCCGTCTAGTTGGAGATGTGCAATTTGAGGCCGTGCAGTCTGTAGCTGGGGCCATTACCCCTGTTCCTGGCGGCATTGGTCCCATGACCGTAACCATGCTGCTACAAAATACGGTATCGAGTTATTGTGAGCGGTTAAAGAGTCAACCTGGAGATTAGCCTTTCCCAGTCTGTTGTTTCAACCCAATATTTAGTAAGAATTCAAGATGGTAGTGACCAATCAAATCGATCCGCAAGCATCGCCGTTCGATTTGTCAACGTATATGGCGGAGCGTCGAGGCCAGGTTGAAGCCGCCCTCGATAAAGCTTTGACAGTGGTTTATCCAGAGAAGATTTATGAGTCGATGCGGTATTCCCTCCTAGCGGGCGGTAAGCGGCTTCGTCCGATTCTCTGTCTGGCGACTTGTGAGTTAGCTGGCGGCTCCTTAGAGATGGCGATGCCAACCGCCTGCGCTTTGGAAATGGTCCACACCATGTCTCTGATCCACGATGATTTGCCCGCGATGGATAATGATGATTATCGGCGAGGCCAACTGACAAACCATAAAGTTTACGGCGAAGATGTGGCGGTATTGGCGGGGGACGCCCTATTGTCTTACGCCTTTGAGCATATTGCGACACAAACCAAAGGAGCGCCCGCTGAAAATATCCTGGAAGTGCTGGCGGGCTTAGGTCGAGCAGTCGGCGCAGAAGGGCTCGTAGGCGGACAAATCGTTGATTTGGATTCTGAGGGTAAGCAAGATGTCACCCTCGAAACGCTAAACTTTATTCATACGCACAAAACGGCCGCCCTATTGGAAGTTTCAGTCACATCCGGAGCCCTGCTAGCGAATGCTCCCCGCCCAGACATAGATAAACTGCGACGCTATGCTCAACGCATTGGACTGGCCTTCCAGATTGTAGACGACATCTTGGACATTACCTCAACGTCGGAGGCGTTAGGTAAATCGGTTGGCAAAGACCTCAAGGCTGAAAAAGCGACTTACCCAAGTTTTTGGGGAATCGAAGAGTCCAAACGTCAGGCCCAGCAATTAATCAACCAAGCCAAAACGGAACTCCATTCTTTTGGGCCGCTGAATCGCCCACTGTTGGCGATCGCAGATTTTATTACTGCTCGCACCCACTGAGGATGCCAAACCCTATGCAAAATTTCACTGACATCCTTGATAATCACGTTCTGTTTGTAGCCTTAATCGCCTGTCTTGCGGCTCAGGCCCTTAAGGTTGTCTTTGAGTTCGCCAAAAATCGCAAGCTCAATCTACGGGTTCTTGTGGAAACCGGCGGCATGCCCAGCGCCCACTCAGCGCTGGTCACCGCTCTAGCGGTTGGCATTGGCCAAACGCTAGGATGGGCGAGCCCCAGCTTCGCCGTAACCTCCGTATTCGCCATCATTGTTATGTACGATGCGGCAGGCGTTAGGCAAGCAGCGGGCAAACAAGCTCGAATCTTAAACCAAATTATTGATGAGTTGTTTAAAGAGGATTCCGACTTCAATCAAGATCGACTCAAGGAACTCCTTGGCCATACTCCATTTCAGGTTATGGTCGGTTCTATCTTGGGGGTCGCAATTTCCTGTCTGGCTGCTCCCGCTTACTAGGGGGCGAGCTGATTAGGCGGCGCCACCGTAGAGGTTAATAGAATGACCTGACGACTGTCCACTAATATGCTGGTGAAGTCGTGCTCATTTAACAGCCGAAGCGTTTCGCTAGCCGATATAGCATCTGGACTTTGAGCGGCTAACAGGTACGGCCGTTGACGATAGACAACTAAACCCGCAGCTCGCCCCAAGAGTTGTTGAACATCCAGGGCGACCTCTGGATGATTGTAATAATCCACCAAAACCGCAAAACCAATAGTCAGTGGCTGAGGGTCATAAGCAGGTAAGCCCGTAGCTGCATCCGAGGATTCGGGGGAACTGCTGGTTGACAGGGGATTGGGGGTGGTCGGATTGGGGATCTCCACTGCAACCGTAGAAACAGGTTTAGGCGCCGCAGGGCGAGCGACAAACGCCTGCAGGCCCTCAACTTCTGTCATATATTGCGCCCAGGCGTTCGCCATTTCCAGACTGGTGAATCCGCCTGCCCGCACCACTGGATCATCTAAATAGCGGCACACCAAAATAGTTGTGTTAACAGGCAAAAGTTGCTGAACACGATTGCGCTCCTCCTCAGAGTCGCCTCGAACAAGCAATAAATATTCACTCGCAGAGGGCGGCGGACAAGGGGGAAAATCCGTCGTCACCGCATAGGCGGCATTGATCATGCCTGCCATCCCCCATAGGAATAATCCTGAAACCCCGACAGCTCCCCTTATCTGTCCAACTAAGTCCACTCGATTTCCCCCTTCTCCATTAGGCCAAATTCGACTCAGTTAAGTTCCGATCATGATAACGCCCTTCTGACCGATAGGAGATAAAGCGAACGGAATTAGTTATTTCATTTCAATATCGTGTCAGGCCCTTCTCCCCATCTTGGGAGAAGAGCCGGGCACAAAGGACTATACGATAAGGCATAAAAGTCGCCTCTAAGCTACGGTTTCCAGAGAAGCCAAAGGATCCGCAATCGACTCAGAGGGAGCCTGAAATTCCCCGGTTGCGATATATTCCAACCGCAGTTTCAACCAGGTGATAAATGTCTGATTCGTGGAAATGATAGCGACTGAAGGCTGAGGACATTTAGCTTTTAGGTCGGTAAACTCAGGCGCTTCCAAAAAAGCAGGCTGCTTGACCAACCAGAAATCAATCTCTTTCTCCTGCTCGCGATAGTTTCGGGTTCGCTCTTTGAGCACTTCTTCGAAGGGTTCTTCCTCCAGTAGAAAGCGCTGGCTAGCAACCGCATAGTAATACGTCGTCATGTGCAACAATCCTATTGAATAAAACTTGCCCCTTGACTTAAAAATCTACACGGCTATGGCGCACCTCTTCCAGATCTGAGCTGAAAGAATCCTCATCATCCAGGGGGTGACCGCCCAAATCGTCATAATCAACGGCATCCCTCACAGACACATCAGCCCCATTGATAATGGCCCCCAAAAGGTCGAGATCTTCTGTTTCTTCAAACTGTTCTAGGGCAGTCGCCAACACCGCCTTCTCGGTATAACCCGGTCGAGTCACCAGCAGCATCCCGTCAGTTTGAGACTCAAGGAGCATTGCATCATTGTTGTAGCTCAGCGCTGGCGCATCCAGAATCACCATATCAAAGCGCCCCCTGGCGTCATCTAAGAAACGGCGCATCTCACTGGATTCAATGATGGCGGCCGCCTGCCTTTGAGGACCAGGACTGGGAGAAATGTATAGATTTTCAACATTAGGCACCAAACGGATAGCTTCTCCCAGCTGACCGCCATAGTATCGCAACGGCTCGACAATCGCCTGGGGGTCGATATCAATGCCAATTTTGCGGGCCTGAGACGGCATCCGCAGATCGGCTTCAACAATTAAGGTCCGTCGACCGGCTCGGGCAGAGGCGATCGCTAAGTTAAACGCACTGATGGTCTTACCTTCCTGATCGCGCGTACTGGTAATCAATATCACCTTGGGCGCTGCAGCGCCATTGACCTGACTGCCCGCTAGGCGCAAGTTGCTGCGACAACGCTCATAGGAATCAGCATAGGGAGAGTCCGCTTTCAACAGGATAGGCGCATATCGGCTCCGCATTTCTGGGATTAGCCCCAAGACAGGGATATCTTGATCCCGCAAGATACCTTGAAGATCTTCATAGGTGCGAACGGTGCTGTCTAACATATCCAGCAAGAACACAACGCCGCCGCCAACGATGATGCCCAGGGCGATTCCTCCAGCAAGCACCACAATCGGGTTCGGAGCCTCCACCTCCTCCAGTCTAGTGGCAGGCGGTTCTGCAATGGTTAGACTACTGACCGTCTCGGCTTCCGCCGCTTCAGCGTCAATCCGCTTAGCCTGGATTTGATCGTATAGAGCGCGCTTGAGTACGACCTGCTGAGCCAAGCGATCGCGTTCCAACTGCTTGTTGGGCAAACTCGCGTACTGTTGGCGCAACTGCACCTCCGACAGGGCGAGGGTCTGTTGCTGCTGCACCAAGGCGTCCCGCTGAGTTTTAAGGTTAACCAACTCATTCGCCAGCGCCGCCCGCGCCGGGTCTAGGCTGCTATCCTGGCGCACAGCATTGCCGCTGGGCAGCGGGGTTAATGGGCCTCCCCCAATAACCTCACGAGCCCGCTCCCTCAACAGTTGGACATAGGCAGCCAAATCAGACTGTAATTGGACCATTGTGGGGTGAGCCGGTTTTAATTCACGAGATAACAATCTGATTTGAGTTTCTGAATCGAGAATTTGAGCCCGCAGATTGGCGATAATCGGATCAGCGCTCAGGGCTGAAGAGGCATAGGCCTGATCGGGAGTCAACCCTAACCGGGCCTGAATGCTCCGCATTTGAGCGTCCAGGGTGGCCAGTAAGATTAGATTTTGCCGACGTTGCTGCTGACTGCCAGAAATATTTCCCAGCAAGCTGCCGTCCAAAGCCGCTTGAATAGCAGGGCCTTCTAATCGGTCGTACTGTTCTAGAGCCTGCTCTGCTTGCCTGAGTTCTGATTCCACCGAAGGCAACCGTTCATCCAATGCTTCAATAATGGCCCGCAGTCTAGCTTTATTGGCAATTCGACTCAACTCGATCATGCCTTCAAACAGAAGGCTTAAAGTGATTTCAGCGGGCTCCGGATCAGTCCATTCAAACCGAACGCCCACTCGCTGGACGCCATTCTTATCGTCATCGTCGCCAACTATAATCGTCGCGCTACTACGGATTTCATCGGGAGAGACTAAAATTTTCCGCCGAGCCAACTCCTGAGAAACTTGTTCCAATAAAGCATCCGCCAGGAGAAAATCCGCTGTGATAAAGGCTTGACCAATTTGCCGAACTTCTGTTCCTGTTGCAGTGAACGAAACAAGCGGCACGTTTTGCCGTAAAACGCCTTCGGACACATACTTCGGCTCTGGAGTAGGTCGAAATGCGAGCACGCCACCAGCGCCAAGAACGACTAAAAAACCAGCCAATCCAGCCCACTTGTAGCGGTCTAGAGCCAAGAGATAGCGTTTGATAAATGGGGAGGCCATAGTCATCGGAACCAATAATGTCTAAGTATATTAGCTGTATCAGCCATCAGGAGGAGCTGCGACCATTCATAAACCGTTTTAACACTCCTTACCGAGTGAAGGTAATGTCTTAGTTTGAAGGGATCCTCAGGAACATCAGGGCCTAAATAGGTCATCAGCAGCATCTGTAATTGAATCGAAGAAGAGCAAGAAGCCCAAAATATCTCGGAACGGCAAGGTAAATTGGTTAAACGCAAACGTAATCCGGGAAATTAAGTTACGGCCTACGACAACGACATCTCTATCCTCAAGCGACACATTTTGGGATATATCTCCCCGTAAAGCTTTACGGGCGTCAATGGAGGATGTGACTGGACGGCCTGACTCGGGATCAAAACGGATCAGCGCGATATCCCCTAGCCGGGATCGACTTGGATTAATCTGGAACTGACCAATGGCGTCCATAAAGCGACTGCCGTTAGGCACCACAACATTCTGAATGACGCCCTCCCGACCACTCGAATAATTCAGTAAACGAATGGTGATCTGTTGCTGAGCAATGGTGGATCGAGCCACCAATTGGCGGTCATACTCATCCAAAGCCGTTACATCTAACCTTGGAACAATGAGCACGTCTCCATCCTCCAGTCGGAGATCTGGTAGACTTTCCCCTTCCTTAAGCGGGGTAAAAAGGTCGATGGTTTCTTCAATTAGATCGCCATTGTCTAACTGGCGTTGAATGCTGATAGAGCGAAGATCCGCCAGTGTTGTCGAACCGCCTGCAGAGAGTAGGGCGGTAGACACTTGAGGACTGGGCAGAGGATAGAACCCTGGGCGTTGCACTTCTCCCAAGACGGTAACCTGCACGGGCCGCTGAGCGGTCAGCGTGAGCGTTACATCGGGATTCACCACGTAGCGATTATAGATCCGCAGGATTTTGGCTTGGGCTTCCTCTAAGGTCAAGCCTTTTAGCGAAACGGCGCCTTCAATCGGGACAATAACATTGCCTTGAATGTCAAGGGTGGCTTGGAAACTGAGATCAGGGAATCGTTGCACACTGACGAAAACAGCATCGCCTGGGCCCAATCGATACACATCAAATTGAGGTTCAGAAGACCCTCGAAAGATAGAATCAAACTGCTGAGGAGTTAGAATAAAGGGCGCTTGAGAGGGTTGTACATTCGGCCGCGAAGGGTTGGACGGCGTTTGTGATGTAGTGGACGGCGATGTAGTAGACGGCGGGTTCTCCAAGATAGTTTGCGCAAAGCTCCTAGGAGGGAAAACATGAGCTAATAAAGCCCACCCTAACAAGGTTCCGGGAAGCGCCGCAGCAAGGTTTTTCATATTGCAAGGAAGCAATGCATTCATGCGCCAGAGATAGCTGAACAGGACTCTAGACATAAAAATCATTCATAAAAAATCAATCTATACAGATAGACAAGCACTTCGATAAACAAGCACCTCTAAATTGAAAAATCGAAGTCTTGGGCCAGAATGAGTCCAAATCATGAAGTCTTGGAAACTCGACTGTAGATGGAATAACCTTAGGTCCCAAAAAACACCCCTTATTAGGCTACACAAATCGACGTCGCCACGCCAGTAAAGTTCCTTGGAAGCTAATTGAAGTTGGGGGCTAGCGGCCCGGACATCAGCGACATTTGAACGGCTTGACTCAGGGAAGTTGCAAAGGATTGATAGGGCTTGACATCGCCAATCGGCTCAATTGGGATCAAAATACTGACGGCAACCCAGGGCAAGCGCTCCCGCGATCGCCACTGCATCATTTGATCAGCCCAAAACCATTGACTAGGAGAAGGGTTCCCACCTTCAGGCCAGGCGTACCATTGAACCACTGCGAATGTCTGCCGCTGATTCCACCCCCTGAGAAACCGAGCCTTAACCTCAACTGGATGTTGCGTTCCCCCCGCCGCTGGATCAACCGTAAACCGCAATTGTCGCTGGGAGTCCACCTTCCATTGTTGCGACCCCATAATATCGAGCCACTCAACTTCCGGTTGATTGGTCCGCCAAGGTTGAGGCCGCAACAGCAAAATAATGGGGACATCAGCGGTCGAGTTTTGAGCCGGGTTATCTGGACCTTGGATTTCTTGATAAGCCCAATCGTTTCCGCTAATTTTAATGGTTTGATATTTCAGAGTTCGCCATCCCGGGATCGTCAAACTTTGCTCCTTAATGCTGTGTAAGCCCTTGAGGTTAGCAATGTCGGGAGGCTGAGTCCAGGGCCACTGACCATTGAAATAGTGAGGAACGGCGCTGACCATCGCCAGTACCGCTAGCACGAAAATAATTAAGCTCTTAACAAATTTTGAGCGGCCGTTACCAAGCTTGAACAAAGAAGACATGACAGCATAGAGAGGCTTCGCCATAGATCAATGGGAATTAAACCGGAGAGTCGTTGCTCACCTCTAACTCTAATTTTTCTGGAACATAGCGTTCTATTAACTGCAATAGTCCGACTAAGAGCAGTAGCATGGCCGCCGAGTAAAGATCGCCGCCCCAACTGTCATGCAGCCAATAAAAAGCGCCCGATTGACCCGTCCCATGAAAAAAGCTCAGGACTGTATTACGAACAATATTCCCATTTACACTGACTGCAACGGTACTGACGAGGAAGAAGCTGGTTCTTAAGCGAGATTTCCAAACGCCTGTCCAGTAGAGCAGCATCAGGCCGACATAGAAACTCGTGAATAGCATTTTTAAGCCGGCGCAGTGGGGGGCCACTTCCACAACCTGGCTATTCACCAACAAATAGATTTGATCCACCTGAACATCGATTCCCATCTGGAGAAGAAAGAATCCTGCGACAGCCGCAATAAATTTCTGCAAGGGAAGAATATAGGGTTCGATTAAATAGGGCGCTTGTGTGGGGGTCGCCAAAAAGACCAGCGCCAGGGGAAACGCCTGGAGTCTGAACCCAGCAAGCCCCTTCAATGAAAGGCAAAGTCCTCCCAGCATTAAGGGCAGGGAAAGGTTCATCCAATCAGACAAACCGCTGAGATAAAACACCGCAGCAATCAGCAATAGCCCCAGGCCAAGGGGATGAAAAGCATCTGGCAGACGCCCCCATTTTGGGCGATGGGTCCAAGCAATGTAAGCCGCGAACGGCAACCCAATGAGGCCATGGCTAAAGTATTCGTGCTGGATACTAATCGATTTGTTGAGCCAGCCGTCAACCCAATGCCCCATCAAGGGGAAATACAGTAAGCTCAGTAGTCCCAAAAGCGCTATCTCAAGGGGATAGCGTTCAACAACGTGGAAGACTCTATGTTTCGTTAGCATGGCTCGCTTTTCAGGCAACGGAATCAATCGGTTGGAACTGCGCGCTCCCAGCTTCCATAACTTGATTTTCAATCAGGTCTATCACGCGATCAATCTGAGTATGGGTCATATTGGGATAGATGGGTAGCGAAAGAATTTCCTGGCTTAGGGTTTCACTATGGGGAAAATCTCCAGGCTGATGTCCTAGCGACTGAAAGGCGGGTTGTAGATGACAGGGAATCGGGTAGTGGATGCCAGTCTGGACGCCCTGAGCATTCAAAGCCTTTTGCAGGGTTGTTCGATTGATGGGACAAGACGGAGTTAGCCGAATGACATAGAGGTGATAAACATGTCCATTCTGACTTTGATTCTCAATTGGCGACACCCCGTAAGATTTCAAGCGGTGTAGTCGATCGTCATAATGCTGAGCAATGAGTCGACGCTGCTGATTCCATGTGGACAGATGGGGCAGTTTGACGGATAAAGCTGCTGCCTGCAAGGTATCCAATCGGCTGTTCACGCCGCCTGGATCGGTGTGGTAGTACTTTCGGGTTGCGCCATAGCTCCTTAAGGACCGAGCTGTTTGGGCAATGAGTTCTGTTTGAGTCAGGATCATGCCGCCATCCCCTAACGCCCCCAGATTTTTACTGGGGTAAAAGCTAAAGGAGGAGGCGGCGCCAATAGAACCGGCTAGATACCCCTCTCGCTCAGCCAAATGTGCTTGGGCGGCGTCTTCGAAAATTAATAGGTTGTGATTCCGAGCCAGATCTAACAAAGCAGATGGCGAAACCATCTGTCCGTACAGGTGAACAGGCAAAATCGCCCGGGTCTTAGCGGTAATCGCCCGCGCCGCCGCCGCCAGATCTATCAACGCCGTACGGGGGTCGCAATCAACGAAGACCGGAGAGGCGCCTGCTTTCAAAACCCCGATCAGGGTGGCGATAAACGTATTCGCAGGCAAAATCACCTCATCCCCTTCGCCAACGCCGCACGCTTGCAACCCTAAGGCGATCGCATCAGTGCCGCTGGCGACCCCTATGCCATAGCGCACCTTGCAAGCGGCCGAGAATGCAGCCTCAAAGTCGGCTAAGGCTTGCCCCAGAATATAGTCGCCTTTGTGAATCACCGCTTGGATGGCTATCATCAGCTCGTCTTCAAGCGGCTGATGTTGGGAAAGCAAATCGACAAAGGGGACTGAAATCGTTTTGGAATCAGTCATTGCAGGATATTACCCAGTTCAAGAATGTAAGATGAATGGCAGTGTGGATGCGGATCTGGGAACGGTGAACAAATCAAAAATAATCTCTGAGAAGCGTAAAGTCCATGGGTCAGAATTCAGGGGTTAGCAGTCAATGAGGAACTGAAATTGGAATCCAACTGAGGACTGATTGCGCTTCTTATTAAGCAGCCATCAAGGGTCCAGGGTGCAATCGGGGTAAGATACTCTACTAATCATGAGAAATTTGCAAAACTTTGAACACCATGAAATGATGAAGTCTCTGTGAAGCTGATCTACTATCTAAAGATCAGTTTTAAGCAGGTGCGCCTATCAAAAATCCTTCTCACCAGGATTCCCTCAAATTGCTTTGACGCAACAATCTGAATCCAGTCCTCTCTGGATTGCATGTTGATGGTATTTTCTATAAGCCTATGGACTTTAATACGGCGCGTCATTTCATCCTGAGTCAAACAGTCGCCCCCAAAGAAGAGTTAGATACCTTCTTTACACGGCTCACTCAGGGCGAACCCCCCGTTCCGGGACAAGTCACCTCTCTGTTGCTAGCCCTTAAGGTGGTGTTTGAGGGTCTTCGTGAAGAATCAACCCTAGATCGTCAATTAGCCTACGCCCTCTACCTGCTTTCCCAGGAAAGCCGCCAACTGTTTGAATCAGGTCGCCGCTCAGGCATCCTCTGGCCGCCTCTGTTGGACGAGGATTTAACCCGAATCAGCAAAGCTGCAAAAAGCATCTTTGCCAATGAATGGCAAGCATAAATCTTCCTCTCCTCCCTGCTCTAGACGCAACATGTTGCGTCTCTACATCCGCCTCGACTGACTCCCCTACTCCCCCTGCCTTAATTCCCCCGCCAATCCTCAATCTGCTGGAGAATGCGCAGAATCTGAGGGGCGTCTTCTCCAGCAGGTTGCACGTTTAGATAGGATTCTAAGTCCTGGCGAGCTTCTATCAAGCGGCCCGTGTGGAAATAGAGAAGGCCGCGATCGCGCAATTCCCGAGCATTGTCAGGAAATAGCAACAAAATCCGTTCAATGGCGGCTAACGCCTGGGGAATTTCTTCCCGCTTGATATAAAGCATCTTCAGGTTAGTTAACATCCGCACCAAAAACTGTTTTGATTGAATCGGCTCGAGGAACTGAGGCTGTAATTGAACAGCTCCCCCGAAGATTTGTTGCAAACGGGTCTGACAATCCTCCTCGAACATCACTTCACCTTGGTGGAAGGGATCCACCAGCACAGTCATATCTTCCACCAGGGGGCGAATGAGAAAATGCCCCGGCATGCCGACCCCCGCCATCGGAAAATCCAACCGTTTGGCAATCTCTAAATACACCAGGGAAAGCGTAATAGGAATCCCCATACGATTGTCGATAACGTCATTCAAAAAGCTATTGCGGGGATTGTAGTAGTCCAGGGAATTGCCCGAAAATTTCAGGTCCTCAAATAGATAGCAGTTGAGCGCTTGAATGATTTTTAGCGGGTAAGGTTCAGCGGGCATCCTTTCTGAGGCCTCCGACGCCATCACGTCCAGCGCATTCAGATAGACCTCCGGATCAAGGTCCGGATAAGCTTCTTGGGCAATGTATAGAGCTGCAGCAGCCAGATTGATCGTCGCATCGGCCTGCTGAATCTCCTGATAAAACCGTTGTCTGGCCAGAGAAAACTCCATGTTAATTCGAGTAGTCGCTACCCGTCCCGTACTTCAATGCATCCAGCCAGCGATGGACATAATACTGCTGGCGGGGAGAAAGATTGTTAATCCCTGACTGAAACGCTTGACCTAACGGATAGAGTAGGCTGTAAGCCCCCAAGCTGGTATAGTGGCGCATCCAGTCGAATAAGGTCAACACGCCCACCTGGGGAAGAATCTGCACCACCAAAGCTGGATGGACAACGGAGGTTTTAAGCATGGCCTTAGCCAAGGCAGGGAATTGAACCACGTCCTGCAAAAACGGCTTCAAAGTGGAGTCTCCCAAATCAGCCATCACTTGGAAAATAGCTGATAGGGTTCGATTAATTTGATCAGGATTTAAGGATTGGTGAACCCCAGCGCTCATGGCCCGTTGGAATAGCCAGGTCACCGATAGATTGGGTTGATAGGGCTGTAATAGCTCCAGGGCCTTCTTGTCCAGCAAATCTTGTCTAAGCGCCTCATCAATCCCAACTGTCAACCGATGCAAGTGACGGATCATCGCGCCAAAGCCGCCAAAACTGAGCGGCGATTGGCTACCGCTACTATCTCCCACCGGCAGCAGACGAGACCAGCGATAGTGCAGGGGACTCGACCGATAGCACGGGAAAAAGCCGAATAGGGCCCGTTTGAATTGCAGTTGGTCGAGGCTAACCGACTGGTATTCCGGCAGTAACCGCAAATAGTCCTCAAATAAGCTTTCTAAACTGGGCCGTTCAGGATGAGCGTCCAGGTAGGTGAAGAGATAAGTCGTCCGGCCATCCCGAGCCGGAAACGCCTCCCAAAAGTATTGACATTGATTTTGCAGCGGGGTGAAGGACACTAGTAAGTCCCCAGTCTCGTTCTGGGAAAACCCTTCGGCGCAGCTGCCCACCACCAGACACACCGCATCGGGCTTCCGCCCCTGACGGGCCTGACGGGCAATAGGGGAAAAATGCCCCATGGCGTCCAGCAGCAGCCGGGTTTTGAACGCGTTCCCCGCTTGGACATTAACGCCGTCAGGATGAACAACGGCGGAGTCAAAGGCGGTGTGCTCAAATAGCCGCCCTCCAGCCGCCAAAAACTTCTGCTTCAGAGTCTCCAATAGGTAGACGGGGTCCACACCGATATTCAAAACATCTTCAACCCACAGGTCCTCCCCCCCATGGAAACTGATACGAGCTGGGTTGTAGGTGGTGGCGATCGCAGTGTCTAACTCCGCCTCAGACAACAGCCCCAAGGTAACTAACACGGTAAGCTCTCGCCGAGAAATATTCCATTCTTGGTCTCGCCCCCTTAGTCGCCCCTTCTCTAGCAGCGCCACTCGCCACCCCCGTTGAGCTAAAGCGGCCCCCAGCATAATCCCCAGGGTGCCGCCGCAAATCACCACATCCCAATCCACCGTCTCCAGCGGGGTCGGGTTCTGCTTCACCACCTCTGAAACCGACAAGGCGTCATCTCGGTAGGCTCGCCAAAGCTGATCGGCCCGCCTTAAGTTTTCTAGAGCATTCCCAGGAACCTGCGAAAGCACATCAGCAGTAAGGGACATGGCGATTAACCCCAAAAGCACTTATTTAGATCCTAAGCTTTAAAGGCCTAAGCGGGAATCGCTACCTCTATATTGAATGGTGTGAAATAAGGTGCGTGGGCATTGCCCACTCAACTAGCGCTAAATCCGCCTTCATCCTAAATCCTTCTGCCTGGGGCGCCATGCACCCACAAATCAGAGAGTCTTGTCAAATCCTAAAAGCCCTCATCCTAAATCCTTCTCCCAAGTTTGGGAGAAGGACTTTGAGGTTAGCTCCCCTTCTCCCAAGTTTGGGAG
>JAAUYH010140057.1_pt1 | contig 30042 bp, 22 predicted proteins | sample 7278061 | NCBI WGS metagenome assembly JAAUYH01 (sample SAMN14350203, study PRJNA611818) | marine sediment metagenome | isolation source: surface marine sediment (0.6m) | place: French Polynesia: Moorea | collected 2018-08
CAGCGCCCGGCACCTGCTGGTGCGCAGCCACAAACCCATGAACCAGAGCGCCACCATCCACGGCCTGACCGACTCGGACCTTGAGGACGGCATGGATCTGGCCCACGCCCTCGATGCGCTGTTCCAGGCGCTGGAAGGCCGAACCCTGCTGGTCCACGGCGCCCAGCTGGACATGGGTATGCTGGACCAGGGCTGCCGCGAGCAATTCGGCGTGCCGCTGCTGATGCCTTGTATCGACACCCTGGATATCGCCAGGCGGCGGCTGGAGCGCCGCAATGAACCCATCCGCCACGGCGCCTTGCGACTGATGAACCTGCGGAAGAACCTGGGACTGCCGCCCGTGAGCAGCCACAACGCCCTGGTGGATGCACTGGCCACCGCCGAGCTTTACCTGGCTTTGTCCGCCCGCCATTAGTCGCCTGGGCGGACACCTCCGGCAGCGAACCCAAGGGGGCTTCCCGGACTTGGTAAGTCTTAGCAAGCCGGCGCAATGGTTTTGAAGGCGTTGCAGTCAGCCCAGGTCAATCAAAAATCAATGCGATCGATGAGATTGCCCTTGTCTGCCTCATCATAAAGTGCCGACGCGACCAGCAGGTCCTGTAGCGCGACGCCTGAGCTGTCGAAGACAGTGATCTCGTCATCATTGAGCCTGCCCTTGGCTACGCCCAGGAGCACGTCACCGATGGCGCCAATCTCCTGCACCGAAGAGATCAATCCTTCCCTGAATGCGGCCTGAAACTCTCCGATTCTCACGCTCTGGGGTGGATAGTCGGCGAACAGACTGGCATTTCCCAGCAGCGCGGAATCGAGTTCCTGCTTTCCCGGGGCATCTGCTCCCATCGCCGATACATGTGTACCGGCAGCTACCCACGATTGTTCCACAAGTGGCGTCGTCGAAGGAGTGACTGTAGTGACGATGTCGGAGTCCCTGACCGCTTCTTCGGCCGACGTAAGTCCAATGTCGATTTCCAGGTCATTTAGCCGATGCCGCAGCCATTGCGCTCGGGATTCGGAGCGACTGAAGATTTTGATCAGCGAGAGCTCCCGTACCTCGGTCAGTGCGCGTATTTCATGTTCCGCCTGATGGCCCGCGCCGAGCACTCCGAGCACTGATGCGTTGTCCCTGGCCAGCACGGACACGGCCACAGCATTGGCTGCCGCCGTGCGAAACCCGTTCAAGTATCCCGCACTCAGCAGACACTTCGGAAATCCGGAGTCAGGGTCGAGCAGCAGGACGGAGGAACTGTGCGCAGGAAGCGTCCTGGCAGCATTTCCTGGCCAGTATGTCCCGCACTTGAATCCGACGGTGTTGCCCGTGTTTTCAAAGCCTGCCTTGATCGCAAACGAATTTGGGCTTCCTTCGAGGCTGGCAGAGACAACCTCGCACAGTGTGGCGGCATTTGCAGCGATCAATTTGAAGGCCTGGGCTACCGCATTGAAGGCCAGACTGCGCGACACAACTTTCCGCACGGCGGTTTCCGAGATGATTGCGAGGCTCATGGGCATTTACCAGAAATTGAATCGCTCCCATCGATCGACGATTTCATGGCCACCGTCGACTACGAGATAAAGTTCGTGGGCCGCTGCGGTGAGATCGGCGTGATTAGGCAGGATTCTGAGTTGTTCCCCGATGCTGAACCGGGAGAAATTCAGGGGCTGCCCGGACAATGAGGTCACGAGACCTATTTCCTGGTTGGTGGTCTCGAGATAAAGGCCGGGCTGGAATTCATTACCGCTGGCGGAGACAACCAGACCGTATCCGGCGTCGTGCTCTGTGCCCCGGGTCGAAGCGTCCTTGGACATTGCCAGGCTGCCTGCATCGACAACGATGATGTTCTGCGATTCGCGAATCCCAATAATTGTCGTGAGCACGCTGAGCGCAATGTCGTCCGGCCGGCAGCATCCGATGGCTGCCTGAAACAGGTCCTGGAAAACGTAGATGCCGCAGCGAAGTTCCGTTACGCCCTCCATGCTTCGTGCATGCAGAACCGCAGGAGTCGACCCGAAGCTGACCGTTTTGCACTCCAATCCAAGACCTTCAAGTCGATGCTTCGTATCGACCAGGGCCTGGCGGTGTTTCTCAGCCAGATCGGCGACAGCCGAAGGTTCTCCAAGCTCGTAGGACCGGCCGCCGTAGGACATGATTCCCTCGAAGGCCATCCGGTCACAATCGCGAAAGATGCCCACGAGTTCGAAAAGCTCCTGGTCGGCAGGATTGATTCCCGTTCGGTAACCATCGACGTCGATCTCGACAACGATGGGCAGGGGAGGAGCGCCGGCAGGCAGTTGATCCGCAATTGCACGTGCCGCCGCGGCGCTGTCCAGCAGGAAGCTCATCCGCGCCCCGGCCTTCATCAAAGCCATCGCGCGGTCCAGTTTGTTGGGCACCATGCCGACGGCGTAGAACAGGTCCTCCACCCCGGCGGAAAAGTATTCTTCCGCTTCCCGCAGCGTGGATACGCTCAGGCCAATCGCGCCACCGCGCATCAGGCGTTGCGCGATAGGCTTGCACTTTGGGGTCTTGCCGTGAGGCCGCAACGGGACGCCGAGGCGTTGTGATACCCGCTCCATTCCCACCAGGTTTGTTTCCATCTTGCCGCGATCGAGGATGAGCGCCGGCGTCGCGGTGTCTGACAGGTCCATTCGAGTTGGCAGCCTGGAGAATGGGTCAGAACGACTGGCGGGCCGATGCTGCCGCGCTGGATTCCTGATCCGGTGACTGCTGGTTCTGGTTTGCCAGGGCATCTGAAATGGCCGTCTCGGTTGCCGAACAAACCGAAAGCACACGACATGGCCCGGAGCATCCGGCCAGGTACGCGTGTCCCATATTGCTGTCGATGTGGATCGAGTCGCCCACCTCCAGCGTTGTTGGCGCGTAATGCTCGGTGTGAACAATGACGGTTCCCTCCAGAACATAGGTGAATTCTTCACCGCTATGCCGCACCAGCGGCCCAAACTCGTCCAGAGTACGGGCTTTCATTTCGGCGACGATGGGAACGAAGGGCCGACGCAACAGATCCGTATTCGGATAAAAATGCCGGTAGTTGTCCGTTTCAACGATGTCCGGCTCGCCGTGTCGCGTGACGCTGCGTCTACCAGCGGCACCGGATGTCGCGCTGGAGTGGGGGCCGGAAAACAACGTGGAGATGTCCACCTCGAGACCCTCCGCGAGCTGGATCAATCGGTCATAGGTCAATGAGAGCTGGCCTCGCTCTACCTTCGAAAGTGTCGATACCGATAGTCCGGATCGTGCCGCAACGTCACGTAGTTTCCAACCGTGCGACTGGCGTAGACCCCTCAGGGCGGTTCCAAGTTGGGCGGGCTTGTTCATGAAATCTCCGGACTTGCGTAAAGAATATCGGTGACTGCGCCGAACAATAATGGATGTATTATAAGAAAAAAAATTGCGAGTACGACAATTTTTCATTAGCATGGTGAGCCAGCGACAGCTGAAATCATTCGTCAGGTCCGGTGGCGGTTAGCCGGTTTTTCGGTCCAGCGCCAGGAGAGTGAACCATCATGCTGAATGCCCAACATCATCGATCCATGCGGCGTAACGACATCCAGATGGACAGGATGTCGGACTATTGGGCTGCCGCCGCGGACAGCGAAACGGTGTTTTTCACTCACGATGCTTTTTCCCGGTTCGAGCGCTTCTCGGATTTCGGCTGGCGGGGCTTTCTCGATACTGAAGAGGGCGGCGGAACCGTTGACCGGGTCAGGCTGGCCGACGGTGCCGAGGTAGGTGTGGCGAATTTCATGCTGCCAAGGTTTGACCAGCAGGAGTACGAGATTGACGAAGGGATGATTTTCCTTTGCGCCTCGCTGACGGCTAACCTGACCTTCCAGATGGAAGGCCATGAACCAGTCATCCTCAATCGCCCGGAGCTGGCGTTGGTGCGCGTGCCCCGGGGCGCAAAACTGACGGTCAAGATTCCTGCCAAGGTGCGCCAGCAGCGCCTGATCGGATTGTTCAGGCTGACAGACTTCCCGGCAAGCCTCGGGATCAACGCGAACGGGCTACCGGTTGAGGTCATGGCAGCGTTGACCCGTAGCGGGAGTTTTGGGCGAATCGTTTCGGTCCCCTTGGACGAGACCATGGCCAACCTGCTTGCCGACACCATCGACACCCGCATGGAGGGGGAGCTTCGCGCCATGCAGTACGAAGCCCGATTGAAGGAGATGGCGGCGGTTGCGCTGAATGCACTGGCCGAGCGACGGGAATCCACGGTCGGTCTGAGCACTTTGCGCGAGGTGCAACTCGCCAAGCTGGCGCTGGATCGCCTGTCAGAGGAATTTCGCAAACCGCCGGATCTCAGCCAGCTTGCCCGGGAGCTGGGCACCAATCCAAATAAGCTGCGGGCCTGCTTCAAAGCGGCCTATGGGGTCACGATGGCTGAGTATTGCCGCGATCGGCGAATCCGGGAAGCCCAGCAGCTGCTTTTGCAGCCAAGGCTGACCATAGCCCAGGTCTCGGAAATGGTGGGGTACCAGTACCCGAGTGGTTTTGCGGCGGCGTTCTCTGCGCACGTGGGCATGACCCCGCGGGCCTACAGGCAGAACCGCGCGCCGGTTTTTATCTCCAGCCGGGCAACTGGTTAGACTGAGCGCACCTCCTGGCTTCACGTATATTTTTCGGCCCAGGCCGAGACCCGGGCAGCGCTGTCCATGTACGCAGGCATTCCAAACAACCCGTGGCCCTCCTCGGGATAAATACACAGCGCGCATTGCGCGCCGGCCTCGCGGATCGCGTTGTACATCTCAACGGCCTGGGTATCCGGCGTGTCCCGGTCCAATTGGCCGCCCAGGACCAACGTCGGCGTTGTGACATTGAGCGAGTGGAAGACCGGACTGAGATCAAGATATGGCCCATCCGGGTTGTGGGGCGACGCTTTGAGAAAGGCCTGGTCGAACCAGCCGATGTGTGACGCGAAATGCTGGCTGGTCCAGTTCGCCACGGGGCAGATCGGTATCGCTGCCGCAAACCGTGGAGAACGGGTCACCAGCACTCCGCACATGAATCCACCATAGCTGTTACCGGTAATGACGACCCGCTCCGGGTCGACCAGTCCCTGTTGTGCAAGCCAGTCAATGCCACTGGTGATGTCGACCGAGTCTGCCCCGCCCATGTCTCCAATGACTGAGCGCGCGAACGTCTGTCCGCGACCCGCGGACCCGCGGGGATTGGGCAGAAGAACCGCCCACCCGCGGCTGGCCAGGATCGGCGCGGCCCTGAGGTTGGCGGCCCAGCGGTTGCGGTGCGCAGAAATGGGTCCGCCGTGAATATCCACTAGCAACGGCCAGCCATTGCCCGGCTTCGCAATGTCTTGCGGGGGCTCAATCAGCCAGCCCTGAATCTCTAGCCCGTCAGGCGCTGCCCACGAGACCGGCCGGATTGTTCCAAAATCTTTTGTCGCGGACGGCGAGCAGGAAAGACGTAGTTTTGGGCCGTCGGCGCCCAATGACAGGACGGCCGGACCCTGCTGATAGCTTTCGGCAACGATCAGCACTTCATTCTCCGGGGTCAATGTAGCGCTCGGCAGCCAGCCTGAAATGGTCTCGGAAGTGGAGCGCCAGATCTCGCGAGTCGAACCTGTGTTCCAGCAACACTCGCCGACCACCGTTTCCAGGCCCCGCAGACCTGAGTAGACGAGTAGATGGCCGTTTCTCCAGACAAGGTGCGTCACATCAACGCCCCTGGTGTCGACGGTAGCGCATTCTCCGGACAGTTCCGGTCTGACGATGGACCCGCAGACGCCGCTGCGTCCGCTGCAGGCCCCCTCGACCCAGGCGATGTGGCGGCCATCCTTGCTGGCCGCAATGCAGCCTAGCTGGTTTTCCGGCTTTCGCAGTATGCGGCCGGGAGCGCCGGCTGCGGGCAGACACCACAGGGCCGACCGGTACCAGCTGCCCTCTTCAACGCCGGCACTGGCAACCACCAGCAGCTTGTCGTTGCCATACCAGGTGGCCTCCCAGGGATTGAACCCGGGGTTGGACAGTCGGTCCGGTGAATCTCGATCAATCGACCAGATCCAAAGACTTCGCCAGCGATGATGGTCCGACGATGTCTCCACGTGGGGCAGCCATGCAGGCCCGTCGTGTAGTGTTACCCGAACCTTGGCGCCACGGATTCCCGAGTTTCCGGAGATCTCTCCCGAGACCAGCATGAGAAGCCTCGAACCATCCGGGGACCAATCCAATTCTTCAATGGTCCCGGGAGCCAGCCATCTTGCACCATTCTGTCCGTCTGTCGTGAGTTGGACTTCGCTGGCTCCGGCAGCCCCGGTAAACACCCGAGCCACCACGGGCTGCTGCGGCGACCTGCGGATGAGCTGCAGGCCGTCCTCGACCTCTAGCTTTCCGGCATGGCCAAAACGGAAGATGTCCGTCATGACCTGGTTGTCGAACCCTGAAGCAAGGCGAGATCCGCTGAATACGAGCTCTCCGTTTTCAGCCACCAGCCTGTCAATGGAAAAGGGCGCCTGGTGACCAGGACGCAAAAGCCGCTCGTACACCGCAGCGGCCAGGCGGTAGGGGTCGGTTCCCCGAGAATCTGACGGAAGCGTTATCGAGCCGGCTTCGGATTTTTTCACAAGGGCTGGGTGCGCGCCTCGAGCCACTGGCGGGCGCTCCGTCCGACTCGGGGTGAAAGGCGTTCCCTGACCGTGGCGTGGTAACGGTTGAGCCAGGCGATTTCGTCCTCTCGCATCAGGGAGCGCTCAATACATCGGGTGTCGATGGGACAAAGCGTCAGGGTTTCGAACTCGAGGAATTCGCCGAACAACCCCTGCTCCTCGGTTGTGGCGGGTACGTTGGCCACCAGGTTCTCGTGTCGCACACCCCACTCGCCAACCCGGTACACGGCGGGTTCGATGGACGTGACCATGCCGGGCTTCATGGCCATCTCCGGGTTTGGGATGGCCTGCCGGAGCGTGTGAGGCCCTTCGTGGACACAGAGAAAATAGCCAACGCCGTGGCCGGTTCCGTGGGCATAATCCATGCCCTCTGACCAGAGCGGCACCCGGGCAATGGCGTCAAGCAATGTCGACAGCGTGTCGTTGGGAAACCGGATTCGGGAAAGCGCAATATTGGCCCTGAGGACCATGGTGTAATCACGCCGCTGAGCGGCGGATACCTTGCCGATGGGCCAGACGCGGGTGATGTCGGTGGTGCCACCCAGGTATTGTCCGCCGCTGTCGATGAGCAGGAGTCCGTTGCCCTCGATAGCCGCGTGGGATTCCGGCGTTGCACAATAGTGTGGCATGGCGCCGTTGCCGTTGAAGCCGGCTATGGTCGGAAAGCTGAGGCTGACAAAACCCTCCCGGCGGGCCCGCTCTTCGGTCATTCGTTCATCGACGGTAAGCTCGGTAATCGTTTCCCTTCCCAGGGTTGCCTCGAACCAGGCATAGAATTCACACAGGGCCGCGCCGTCCTCGGTCATGGTTTCCCGCACCTGGTCAAGTTCGTCCGGCGTTTTGCAGCACTTGGTCAGGGTCGTTGGGTTGGTTGCTTCGACGGTGCGACAGCCCTTGCCAATCGCGTTTCGAAATCCCAGGGTGGTTTTTTTGGGGTCGAGCAGCAGGCTGTGTTCCGGGCTCAGCGCCGACAGGGCGGCCGCGGAGGCCTGGTAGGGCGCCACCGAGATTCCGTCATCCTCCAGCGCCTGGAATTGGTCGGTCGGTAATGAGCCCTGGTTGATGAACAGCGTTCCGCTGTCTCCCGTCAGCAGAAGGTGGGCCATGAACAGCGGCGTGCACTGAATGTCGCTGCCCCGCAGGTTCATCAGCCAGGCAATGTCGTCCAGCGACGATATGAAATGATGGCTGGCGCCGGACTGGGCCATCGCCTTGCGGATGTCGGCCAGCTTCTCCGCTCTCGTCGGCGTCGCCTGGGGTTCAGGCTGGGCAAAGATGGCGCCCGAGGGGGGGGCGGGTCTGTTGCTCCAGGCTTCGTCGAGCAGGTCGATGTCGCTGCGAAGCTGCGCGCCGGCACGGGCTGCCTGCTGCTGCAATGCCGTGGCCAAAGCGCCAGGCAGGACGTCGCCGTCCACGGCAATGGACTCGCCCCGGGGAACGATCTCAGAAATCCAGTTGAAGGTGCTTTCGGGCGTGACGAAGTTGTTCAGATGCAGTTCGATGTCCGTGCCTGCCAGTTCCTTTTCCGCCTGAAGCATGTAGAGGGCGGGCACGAAAAGCAGGGTCCGTTCCCTGGACACCGCGGCGATGCCCAGTGAGCCGGTGAAACCGGTCAACCATCGACGACCCTGCCAGCGGGCCGGCACGTACTCCGTGACATGGGGGTCACTGGTGGGAAGAATCAGTGTGTGGATGTTGTGTCGCGCCATGACCTCGCGGGTACGGGAAATTCGGTTTGCGATCACTTCGCGGTCAGCTTTCATGTTGGGTGTGCTCAGAAATGATGGGCAGTTCCACGTGGCTGGCGGCGGCCCGGCTGTGATACACGCGGTGGGTCGCTTTTCGGAAATCTTCCGCTTCCGCGAAGAAAATGCTTTCCACCCAGGTCTGCGGATTGCGGTCGTACAGCGGGAACCAGCTCGACTGGATCTGAATCATGATGCGGTGACCCGGGAGAAAGGCATGGCACACGTGGGGGAGGGCCAGGCGGTACGCCACGACCTGGTCAGCCGGCACCGGCTCGGGATTGGCTGGGTCGTCGCGGTAGCGTCCGCGCAGGATCTCCATGGCAACGGGGAGCTGGTAGCCGCCCATCTCCGGTGTCTTTGGCACCTGGTCGGGAAAAACGTCGATCAGCTTGACGATCCAGTCGCAGTCCGTTGCCGTAGTTGCCGCAAACAGCCTGGCGACCGGCTGACCCGCCAGACGAATGATCGAATCCAGAGGAGGCGTGCAATAGGTCAGCACGTCGGGCCTGGACGCAGCGAACCGCTGGTCTTCAACGAGCCACGCGTCCCAATTCGAGCCCGGTGAACCCTTTGGACGGATTGGCCGTTGCTGGTAGGTCACCGGTTTGTCCGGGTCAGAAATATACTGGTCAAATCCGCCGTTGTCATCGGTAGGTTTGGCAAATGAAAGCTCGCCATCGCTGCCCAGGTATAAGGGGGTGGACGGCGCGTCAGCGCCATCCCCGGCCAGGGGCCATTGGTCGTGCTGGTGCCAGGTATTGCTGCCCGTTTCGAATGCCGTTACACGACTGATACCGGGCGATCCAGGGCCCGCTTTCAGACATTTGTCCAGGAAGGGCAACATGACTTCGCGTCTGAACCAGCGGGCCGTGTTGCCGCCAAATCGAAGCGGGCCGAGCGCTTCACCGTCCTCGAATCCGATGCTGGAGTGGCTCCAGGGACCGATGGCGAGATAATTGTGGTTGCTGCTGTCTTCGTTGGCTTCGAGGGCGGCATGTACCGCCATGGGCCCGTAGATGTCCTCGGCGTCCCACTGGCTGTGAACGTTGAGGACCGGGACGCTGACCTGGCGCTCCCGCAGGATACTGTCCACTGCCTGCACCCGCCAGAAGTCGTCGTAATCCGGATGCTGCATCAGGCGCTGCCAGAACGGCAGCCGGTCTACACCGAGCAGGCGGCCGCCCTCGGCGGCAGAGCCGGCGGCCAGCCAGGTGTCATATTCATCATAGTGCGGCATAGGGGCCGTGTAGTCCGAACGCCTGGTGCTGGTCTGGGCGTAGACATAGCGGGCGGTCGCGGACTGCCGAAACGCGCCATTGTGGAACCAGTCATCCCCGATCCAGTTGTCCACCATCGGGTTGATTGGAACGCAGGCACCCAGGGCGGGGTGCGGGTCGACTAGGCTCATCAGCGCGGTGAAGCCGTCGTAGCTGATGCCAATGGTGGCCACCCGGCCGTTGGACTCGGTCACGTTCTTGACCAGCCAGTCGATGGTGTCCCAGGCATCGGTGGCGTGATCGGCGGCGCCGTCATTGTCCTGTCCGCGCAGCGGCAGGTTCATGATGTAGCGCCCCTCGGACTTGAACTTGCCGCGCACGTCCTGGAGCACCACGATGTATCCCGCTGAAATCAGGTCCGCGTGAAATGCATACATCTGCATGACCGCCTGTGGGCCGCTGGTCAGGCGAGTCAGCTTGGAGGCGTTGTAGGGCGTACGCTCAAGCATCATCGGCGCATCACTGGCGCCGCGCGGAATCATGATGACCGTGTGCAGCTTGACGCCGTCACGCATGGGTATCATCTCCTCGCGGCGGATGTGATCGTCACTTTCAGCGGGTTTGAAGCCATCCGGGATGTCCCCGCCATCAGCCGGGCCGCCGTTGGCCGCGGCATCAACGCGCGGATTCTGCTCGTCTGTGTTCATCTCACCGAGACCTAGAAAAACGTGCGGATCGCGCCAGTCACGCGATACTCGTCATCGACCTGAAACAGCAGCGACCACTTGTCAAAAGTGGTGCAGGGGTGCGCGATGCCAAAACCGACCAGGTCACCCGGACGCCAGTTGATGGGCTCATTGGTGCTATCCAGGTAGGCGTGCTGGTCGTTCAGCGCCGTGACCTGGATGTCACCAGGTACCGGCAGTGGCGCCCGGTGTTCGCCCGGGCGGTACCACCACAGGGGCCGCGGCAGCTCCATGTCGAAGGACACGTCACGCTTGCCGATGCTGCAAAGCGCTCGGTGTGATTCCGGAACCGAGTGAACCAATGACCAGACCTCCAAGGCGTTTCGCAGACCGGGTTCCGGGCCCCACAGCGCCGACGAGCGCTCCCGCATGCGCGGCTGCTGCCGGGCGAAATGGAGGCTGTCGTGGGTCACGTAACACCCGCTGCGCAGCACCACACGGGTTTCTTTGGGGACATCCACCCGGCCCAGCACCGACGACACCAGGTCAAAGAAGGAGGATCCTCCCGCGCTCAGAATCAATTCCCCGGGTCCGAACCACTCTTCGTCACAGCCGGTGATCGCGATGGATCCCATGGTCTCCAGTAATTCGATGACCCGCTGTTCCGTCGCCAGTGGATCGGGCTCTGCGATGATGCCCTCGTATCCTTCAATGCCGCGCAGCGACACAGGCGCGCAGTCCCGAATGGCGCGCCCCAGCGCAACCGCCTGCTGCCGGGTCCTGACCCCGGTACGGCCGCCCTCGACGCCGATTTCCAGCAGAACCTGCACTGGCCGCGACAGCCGGCTCTGGCCCGCCGCGGCCTCCAGTTGCCGCAGCCCGTCCAGCGAGTCGACCAGGCAATAGAAATCGAAGTCAGGGTCGCGCGACAGCTCGTCAAATACCAGCTCGAGATTGCACTGGCCCACCAGTTGATTGGCCAGAATGATGCGCTGTACGCCAAATTGGCGATAGGTGCGAACGTGGGCCGCCGTGGCCGCGGATAACCCCCAGCTTCCGGTCGCCAGCTGCTGATCGAACAGCTGCGGCGACATGGTCGTCTTGCCATGGGGGCACAGGGACACGCCGGCGCGCTGGGTGAATTGCTGCATCCAGTCCAGATTGTGCTGCAGCGCGGACTTGATCAGGACCGCAGCCGGCAGCGGTAGATCGCCATCCAGCAGACTCCACCCGAGTGATGGAATGTCTGACAGCTTGCACTTCTCCGCCACGGTTGGCAGGCCCTTGACTGTCGGTGGCAGCCGTTCGGCGTAGATATCGTCGAGCTCCAGTGGCGGGTGGGTTCGCATGGCCGTCCTACTGCGCCATGAACCACAGGAACCGAAGTACATCCAGGTAGGTCGTGGACGTAAATGTGACTTCAGTATCCGCCGCCAGTACCGCGCCCGGGTAAAACGACTTGCCGTAGGCCACGGTGGGGCTGGTGAATACGATTCGCGCTTCAAATTCTGACGGTAGCGCCATGGGGGCGATATGGCGTGCCTGGACAGCGCGTACCATGCCATCTCGGATGAGACTCATCGACTCCAATGGCGTCATGGAGATACTGGACGCTCCAGATCCCTGGAGGACCGGGACGGTGACCAGTCCTTCGACCTGGCCCGACGCCTCGTCGCAAAGGTCCTGGTCACCGGACAGGAATACCAGGGGGACGCCAACGCTGGCCGCTGCGTAGGCGTAGATCAGGCATTCCGAGGCAACGACATCGTTGAGCTCGACGCGGGTGAACTTGCCCCCGTTGATGGTATGGGCCAGGGGGTTGCCGCCGGCGCTGGCGGCCGAGTGAAAACCAACAAAGGCAACCGCATCGAACGATTCATCCAGCCCCTGGACCATGGCAAAAGGATGCCCGCTCCATCCCCGGATCAGCCTGAGGCTTGCGCCGTCGGGGGCGCTGAAAGCGTGGGGATCCATGTTGCGCCCTGTCCAGTGAGCATCCTTGACAACCACTTCCTGGGCGCCGCCTGTAAACGCGCCGTCACAGGCGGCCGTGGCCTCGGCCGTCATTTGCTGCTTGAAGGGTGCGAAGTCCGACTGCTGTGCTATGTCGACTTCGCTTCTGTCACAGATGCAGGCAACCCCCTCGATGTCGACACTGATGTAAACCTTCATGGGCGCATCTCCGGACAAGTCTGTTTGAAGTCAGCCCCACAGCTCGGGGCCAAATGGCTCCACGTGGGTTCCCTTGTACTTCAGTCCATGTACCCGGTCCCAGCGCAACCAGAGCGGTCCGTCGATATCGGCGAACTCCGTCAGGCAGGCCACCACGTAGGCCGGCGCCATCGCCAGCGACGAGCCGCCCATGCAGCCCACCATCAGGCGCAGGCCCCGGTCAGCGGCGGCTTTTGCCAGCTCAAGGGCATGGGTCAGGCCGCCGGTCTTGTCCAGCTTGATGTTGATGAACTGGTAGCGTGCGGCCGCCGTCTCCAGGTCGCCCAGGTGCAGGCAGGATTCGTCGGCACACAGCGGCACCGGAGACTGGTAGGATTCGAGTTGCTTGTCCTGGCCTCGGGGTAGTGGCTGTTCAATCATGACCACGTCCAGCTCGGCGAGCTGTGGTGCCAGTTCCTGGAGCTGTTCGAACGACCAACCCTGGTTGGCATCAATCAGCAGCACCGCATCCGGACGCGCCTGACGGACGGCCCGCATCCGCTCGATGGACTGCTCGGCATCGAGCTTGATCTTCAGGACACGATGGTCGGCTGCCTGGGCCGCGCGGGCCGCCATGTCTTCGGGTGTCGGCTCTATCCCGACGGTGTAGTCGGATTCCACCTTTCGCGGCTCAACGCCGGCAAGGTCCCAGACGGTGCGGCCGCTGGATTTGGCCTCCAGGTCCCACAGAGCCTGGTCCAGGGCATTGCGGGCGCCGCCATGGGGTAACAGCGACATCAGTTCCCTGCGGGTGATTCCTTCGCCAACCTGATCACTGATGGCCTCGAGTTGTCGAACCATGCTGTCGGCCGTTTCGCCCTCGTAGAAAATGCCATAGCCTTCCCCGAGGCCGCGTACACCGTCCTGGTGGACTTCCACCACGACACTCTCGAAATGCTCGAAAACCTTACCGGCAATTCGAAAGGGTGAACGTGCTGGCCATCGCTCGGTGTGAATGCTGAATTTCATCAATCCAATCCTTCGCTGGGGGTGCTCACAGGTCGCCTTGGAACTCGGGCAGCACAATCCGGCTTGGCCGTTCGGCGTCGTGAAAGATCGTTTGCCGCGCAGTCCTACGTTCAACGGCTGTCAATACCGGTTCCCCGGTATGATGGTTGGGCTCAAGCAGGCGGTCCGCGGTAGCGGTCAGGACTACCCGGATTCGGTGTCCTGGCTTGAACGTGTGGCCCATGTGGCAGACGTGAAACCGGAGTCGCACAGGCTCGCCCGGGGTCATCAGGGTTTCGCGATGGAAACCGTTGCGATACCGGGCGCGGAAAGCCGCGCAGCCCATCTCTCCGGTCATATTGACGGAACGACCGTCTGGCCAGACGTCCTCGATGCGAAGCACCAGGTCTGCATCCGGCGCGTCGACGGCCAGGTAGATCTCGGCGCGCACCGGCCCAAGCACGGTCATCGCTTCTGTCAGCGGGTCACTGGTGTACACCAGCACGTCATGTCGCGCCAGGTTGGCACCGGAGGCCGAACCGATGGACACGTTGGGTACGGCGAAGCGCCAGTCGGCGGGAAACCGGTCCGGCGGCCCGTCCGGACCCTCGGCGCTCAGCTGGCCATCGCCGAACATCGAGTTGGCGGACCCGCTGCTGCAAAGATACATCGACCGTTTGTTGGCCTGTCGCGGCGGATACTCCTGCGTGGAATGCCACTGGTTGCTGCCCGAGGTATACAAGCGGCAGCGATCCGGCAGCGCCGTGGGTTCGCCGCGGCCCTTCAGGTGGACGTCAAAAAAATTCAGGATCGCAGCGGGCAGGGCGACACTGGCGTTTTCTCCGAAAGACACTTCACCCATCTGCTCGGCGACGCCGGTGAGCATCTGGGCATGTCGCCACGGTCCGACCAGCAGGTGCCGGTTGTCATGACCGGCGGGGTTGGCCGCCTCGATTTCGCTCCAGTTGTACAGCGCTCCGGCCTGGTCGCCGTCATGAAACCCCGTAATGGCGAACACCGGAATATCGATGACCGCGGCGGACTCCCGGGTCAGCATGATCTGCTCCCACCAGCCGTCCAGGGTAGGGTGCTGCAGTGGCTCCCGCATAGCCGAGGCCGCATCTTCGCCCAGGTAATCGTTGAGGACCTGCTCGTTTGGACTTGCCCGGAATGCCTGTATGAAAGGATGGGTTTCGTCCAGGGCGTCGAATTCGTCATCGATACCGATTTCCTCCAGGCTGCTGGAAGTAACCAGCTTGGGCCAGCTGAGGAAATGGGTCTTGAAAAACGTACCGCCGAGAAATGGCGTCTCGTAAAAAAACATCGCCCCTGGCGACTGCGGTGCAATGCAAGTCAGGTGGGGCGGTTTCAGGCGTGCTGCAAGCCATTGAACTGAAGCGGAATACGACGAGCCATACATGCCAATGTGTCCGTCTGACCAGTCCTGCTCGGCAATCCACTCGATGCAGTCATAGCCATCTTCAGCCTCGTTTTGGAAAAACCGGAACTGCCCCTCGGATTTCCAAGTCCCTCGGCACCACTGAACGACCACGGCGTATCCCGCGTTGCGAAAAAATTCGATTGGCCCCAACGCAATCGGCATGATCGGGTTGGGGTATGGCGTCCGCACCAGTATCGCTGGCCAGGATCCCTGCTCGTCGCGAGGGAGATGAACATGGGAGAAGAGACCGGCGCGGTCCCGCATGGGCACCATGGTCTCGATCTCGGGTTCCAGTCGCGGCGGCCGTAGCTTTGGGGGAGGGGCATTGCGTGCCTTTTCCCACTCCGCATACCGCTGCTCAAACTCGATTTGCCAGGAAGGCTTTGCAGCGGAATTTGAACGCGTCATCGTCTGCCTTCAAGGGAAAAAGTCCAGCTTCTCGAAATAATAGTCGTGATCAAATCAAACAAGTGTCGAATCACAAACCAAGATTTACTCGCGGCAACCCGCGAACGGCAGCAACCGGGGTGTCGGTTGGGCAGCGTAAGATCTTGTGTAGCGCCAATTACCTTCAAATGCTGATGTGGCTTACGCTCACCGTCGAGGAGTTTGAAACTCGCAACACATCGGATCGTCATGATGAACGCAACTGATCTGAAATCGTCTTTTGTTGTCGGCCAGGACCTCGGCGTCACCCCCTGGCAAGTGATTGAACAGGGCGCAATGACTGAATTCGAAACCTTGACGCTCAGCAACGATCCGCTGCACACGGACCCGGAGTGGGTGCGGCAACACACCACCTATCCCAACACCATCGTGCCCGGATTGCTGACGCTGTCCCTGCTGCCATATTTTTTCTCGCAGCTGGACGTTACACCGGCGGGACACCATGCCCTCAACTACGGGTTCGACCGGGTTCGCTGGACCTCCCCGGTCCCCGTAGGCAGCCACCTTCGGGCCCATTTTGTCTGCGGCGATGCACGGGAGAGGTCCAGGCACAGGCCCGGCGTGATCGTTCGGTTCGATGTGACAGTTCAGATCAGGGGCCAGGAAACTCCCGCCATGGTGGCTCAATGGCTGGGAGCGATTGTTCCGGATTCCACCGGGGCCGGTTGAATCTCGTAACTATTGCGTCGGCGTCCGAAACCTCTGGGTGGCACCCGGCGATAAGATCGGTAGGTAGTCCCGCGGGTCGCAATGCACGATTCGAGCCACGGTGTGGACGGATTGCGACGGTTGACTCAGGGCTGAACCCAACAGCGGCAGCGAGGAGCCCGAATGAACAAACCGAAAATGCCGACGAATCCCGTGTCCAGCAGGCGAACTGCTATGTCAACATCGTGGCTTCTGGTACCGGTGCTTGTAGCAGGATCAACAACTGACAGTTGGGCGCAGGACTCCGATGGCGCCGTAATCGAGGAGATTGTCGTAACCGCGCAGAAGCGGGAGCAGGTCGCACAGACCGTGCCCGTAAGCCTTTTCGCCATCACCAACGAAGATCTCGAGAAGGCGGGTGTTTATGATCTCACCAGCCTGGACGAAATCGCGGCGGGCGTAACCGTATCGGAGGCAAATCCTGACCAGTTCAATGTGGTGATTCGCGGCATATCCAACCTGGGCGGAAATTTCATCGCCGGCCCGGCAACGGGGGTCTACCTGGACGAGTCCCCGATGTCCGCGTTCTCCTCGGCGTTGCCCCAGATGGCCTTCTGGGACGCCGAACGGGTAGAGGTCCTGCGAGGGCCCCAGGGCACGCTGTTTGGCGAGGGATCCATGGGCGGGACCATTCGCGTCATTTCGGCCAAACCGGACGCCAGTGGTTTTTCCGGGCGGATACAGGCCGGCTGGAGCAGCGTTTCGGGTGGCGACGATGCCTTTTCCGGCAAGGCCATGCTCAACGTTCCGCTGGTCGAAGACACCCTGGCCTTGCGTTTCAACGCCAGCGTCGACGAACTGCCCGGCTGGATCGACGTACCCGATCTGGGGGCCACCAACGCCAACAGTGGGGACCGCAGCAGCTATCGCGCCGCACTCAGGTGGACTCCCAGCGACGAATTGACCGTTGATCTTTCCTACATGCAGCAGGATGTTGAGATCGATAACAACTTCTTTGCCACGTCACCGGGCGTTTACCGGCCCGCGGATATTGACCCGGCCCTGGGACCGGTGGTTATGCTGAGCGCTCGCGATTCCGAGTTCGACCTGGTCAACCTGACGGCCAGCTATGATTTTGGCCCGGTCACCCTGGTCGCCGCTTTGTCGGACTTTAATTCTGAATTCAGTGAGTTTGGTGATCGCAGTTACGTAGTTCCGGTGTTTTTCGGGTTCCCCGGCACCGCGTTTTCCCCGTTCACGACGATCGTGGAAGCGGAAACCCAAGAGCTTCGACTGGTTTCCAACGGCGACAACACGCTTAACTGGACCGCTGGCTTCTACAACAAGAGTGACGATCGGGCCAATCCGAACAGCGGATTCGTGTTTGACATCCCATTCCTGGTGGACCTTATTGGCACGTCCGTGGATGAAGCGTTGACCACAGCCACCTCCAGCAACGATGCCCAGGCACTTTACGGGGATGTTGAGTGGAAGATCAGCGATGCATTCGCGCTTCAGGCTGGCGCCCGGTACTACGACGCCGATTATGAGCAGGTGACCCGCTTTGACACCACGTCCCTTCTGCTTGGCACCGTCGCGGGGGTCGTAAGCGGCAGCGGGTCTTCCGACGTAACCAACGGAAAGCTGGGTGCCAGCTGGTCACCGACGGACACTGTCATGCTGTACGCCAGGTATTCCGAGGGCTTCAGGGACGGTGGCGTGAATCCAAATGCACAGCCTTCCCGCCCGGAAATTCCCGCCGACTTCAGCTCCGAAGAGATCAAGGCCTATGAAGTGGGAGTGAAATCCAACCCGCGGGACTGGCTGCAGCTGAATGCGTCTGTGTATTCAAACGAGTGGGATCAGCTTCAGCTCGGATTCGTCACCTCTGACGGTCTCCTCGGGTACACCGCCAATGCTGGCCAGGCCAGCGCCGACGGGGCGGAAATCGAGCTATTGGCCAGGCCCACAAGCCAATTCCAGGTCGGGCTGAATCTCGCCTGGCTGGATTCCGAAATCGACGAGCAGGTGGAAAACGCCTTTGGCATCGTTATCGCCCAGGCAGGTAACGAAATCCCGTTTTCTCCCGATCTCCAGGCGTTACTCTCCGCCAGCTACCAGTTTCCCATTTCGGGTAACCTGAACGGTAACCTGGCCATGAACTTCGCCCATCGCGGTGAGTCATTTTCCGAGCCGGAGAACCGGGAATCGGAGATTAACGACTCCCTGAATACCGTGTATCTGCAGGCGGGTGTCAGCGGCGAAAACTGGTCAGCCAACCTGTACGTCCGAAACGCCACCGACGAGGATGTGACCAACATTCGCGGTCGGTTTGTCACTGCGCTGCCTTATGTTTTCGGCAGTTATGTCGAACCGCGGTCGGTGGGTGTGCAGTTCAATATGGCCTTCTAACCCATTCACGAAATGCGGCTTTGAGACGGCGTGTCCTGATTCAGGGCACGCCGCTTTTTTTTGGGGGGGCGGAGCAATGCGCGAGCCGAGCGCGCCAGATCAATCGGTGCGAAAAGGATCGTCTATTCGCGGCCAGAAATTCATATCTCGATGAAGATAGGGGATGTTCTCGAAGTCGGAACGCAGCAGGCCGGGCGTGGTGACATACAGGACGTCAGCAGCCAGCGGGGCGAAATCCGCGTAGAAATGATGAGAGGACTTGATGACGATTGCATGCTTGGAGCCCAGTTCGATGCCGAGGTCGGTAAACAGGTTGGTTGCATAACCCTGCTGCCGCCTGCTGATCAAAACGAGATCGGTGCCGTCGTCGGTGCTGACCCATGCCGAGTATCCGCAGGAAATGGAGCCGGCACCCAGAATGGACTGTCGATGATCGGGTTCGAGTGCACGAACGGTAACAGACAGGTCAATGGGTAGGCCGGAGAGCGGGCCGCATTTGCCGCCAACTCTGAGCATCAGCCTCGCGCCAAGACCCGCCTCCCGGCATACGGCGATGGCGCCCAGGTCCCAGACCGGCCCGATGGCCATGTTGGTCAGACCCCCTTCCCGCAGGGCCTCGAGGATAAAGGTGCTGTCACTGCTGGCGCCACCGCCCGCATTGTCCGCGACATCGGCCACGACGGTTGGACCCTGGTCGTTCACCGAAGTCAGCCGCTTCATTGCCTCGTCGAGACCGATGGCTTCGGGCCTAGTGTCATCTCGCATTGCCCAGACCTCATCTCGCAGGGATTTTGCGAGCCTCGCGGCCGCTCCCGGGTTGTCGTCGCCGACAACCCAGACCTTTGCTCCAGCTTCTGGGACGTCGCCGTAGGGAAAGCCATGTCCGAAACTGACCGAGAGAATTCCGGTCTGTTGCTCCATCGACTTCATCTTGCCTACGAAGCTTTGCATCGGCTCCCGGTTGGTGTGCCAGAACCCGACCATTCTGCAGTCGGCCATTTCGATCACGGGAGATATTCGCCCCTCTGCCGCGTCCAGCGTAAGCTGCCATACCTCTTTGAACCGATCGATCACGTCGGTATGGGGATACTCCTTGTAGGCCACAACGATATCGGCATTGCTGCGCATGCGCTCGGTGAAGTGGCAGTGCGGATCCAGTTCAACGCCAATGGCCACGTCCGGGCCAACCAGTTGCCGGATGTGCTCGAGGATGTCCCCTTCACAATCGGGGTAGCCATCGGCCACCATGGCGCCGTGGAGGGGTAGCATGATCGCATCTACCGGCATGGCGGATCGCAGATCCTCGAGCAGTTCGTCCCGTAGTTCTTCGTAAACCTCTCTGACAACGACGCCGCTTGGCTGTGCATCTGCAAGCAGGCCGACAGTGATTTCGTGGCAGCTTTCTTCAGCCAGGCTCTGGAGCATGGCCCGCCAGGGGTTGTCCGGCTCCCAGTTCTCCGGATCGTTCGCGCGTTCCACCGAAAAGCTGCCAGCGCCGGTCGGCGCAGCAGCAAAGGTGTTCGTTTCAGTGGCTATGCTGGCGATGAATACTCTCAAGCCACGTCCCCGGTTCGATCAAAGCGCAAATGACGCGACCGGACAGTGTCTATCTCGAACGAGAGAACCCGCCCGCTGTCGTCACGGTTTCGGACGACCATGGCGCAACCGGCCGTTGGGTCGTCCAGATTGCGAATCCCCACGGACTCGTCCGAGTAGATCTCAATACGAAACTTGCGGGTGCCGCTGTAGTCGCCGCGGATGGTCAGGATCAGATCTTCGTCCTCGAGCTTGATCGAGATATCCGCTCCTGCGTCCGCCGAAAAGTAATTGCCGGTCAAAGAAGGGCCCGAGGCTGCGCTGGGGATCGGCTCCTCGGGCAGCAGGCGCAGCGTGTCGGTATTGCCGGACTCGCTGTAACTGATGAACTCGGGCGGATTGCCATCTGCGTCAGGTTCCAGGTTGTCGAAAACCAGTGGGCCGAGGGCAATGTGCTCAAATCCGGCGGTCAGGCCATTGGGGGTTTCCCGCAGTATCGGCATGTAGGGTGTGCCCATGAACGACGTGCCCAGGCGGTCGCCAAGTTCCCCGAACCCAACCAGAACCCCCGAAGTGGCGTGGTATTTCCGTCCAACCAGGTGGGTGTAGGATTCAAGAGGCGCAATTTCAGGCTTGGGTTCGGCCAGTTTCTCGCCCAGGATCGTATCCACGATCTGCCAGGCCAGTTCCTGGGCGTTGGCGTTCATGCCGTTGGCCAGGATGACAATATCGATTCCATGTTGAGGCACGGTCAGCATCTGGCTGTTGCCACCGATGACGGAGCCGGCATGGTGGATGACATCCACGCCCCGGTACTGGTGATTCTGCAGGCCAAACGAGTAAACGGATCGCAGGCCGTTGTCCAGGATCGCCGGTTCAAACATCTGGCTCCAGGTCGATTCGGACCCCACGCGTTTCGGGCCGTTCATATGGGCCAGCCAGATCAGCATGTCGTCCACCGTGGATACCAGGTTGCCCTCACCGCGTATATCGGTCTGGAAGAAGCCGCCGCGCCTGTATCCGCCGTCGGGCGTCGGAAGGTGCAGAGATGCGACACCGGGGAGCACTGACTCATCGCTTGGAACGCCCTCGGTGTCGAGCATTCCCAGTGGGAGAAAGACCCGCTCTTTCAGGAAGTCCTCCATGGACATTTCCGCCACCCTGTCGATCACGATGGACAGAAGGTGGTAGCCGCCGTTGCAGTACATCTGCCCCTGTCCCGGCTCAAAATTTCTACCGGCCTGCCGGGCCAGGGTCTTGAGCGTCCAACCGTCGGGCTGCCTGGCATCACCGTTGGCGGTCATGGCGACGTCCAGTGAGCAGCGATAGCCACTGGTGTGGTGCATGAACTGGCGCAGGGTGGGCACGGGTTCGCGGTCAGGCAGTTCCGGCAGATACTCGGTTGCAGGCGCATCAATATCGAGTTTGCCGTCCTCTACCAGCAACAGGGCCGCTAGGCAGGTGAAATGCTTGCTGGTTGAACCGATACGCATGCGTGTCGCGGGGGTGTTCACGACACCGTGCTGGACGCTGGCCAGTCCAAAGGCCTTGCGATAGATCGTCTCTCCGTCCAGCGCTACTGCGACTGCCAGGCCGGGGCAGTCACTCCGGTTGACGGGCTGGAATACCGCATCCAGGGCTTCAATGCCGGTGTCGTCTCTGGAACCCTGGTCTTCGTGATCCTTCGCGTCAGTCATTGATTCGTCTCGCAGTCAGGTGTCAATTGATTCGCTCAAAGGCAAGGCGCCGGGCTCGGTTGGTGCTGATGTGAAAGCCAAGCACATCGTCGTCCTCGCGCACCACTGTCATGGCGTAGCGCGTCGGAGCAATCGCGTCCCTTGCGGTGACCCCGAGGACGTTTTCAGAAACCACTTCCAGGTCGAGGTCTCGCGTGCCGTATCCGCCAGCGAGTCGCATCTGTGGTCCGTGATTGGTGCGTATCCTCGCGTCACAGTCGAGGTCAATGCACCGATAGTCTCCGGCCAGTGACCGGAGAACTTTTACCGGGTCGGGCGGGTCGACAGGGATGAGTTGATAATCCTGCGGCCTCCCCGCCTCGACGATGGTCAAACTGGCCGGAGCCGCGCCATCGCGGGCTGGTGCGAGCTGATCAGACTGGATGGCGAATGGCCCCATGGCCAGGTCCTCAAACCGCGTGGACAGGCGATCGCCGAGGTCGTACAGCACCGGTGCAGCTGGAGACAGCTGGAGGGAAGCGCCCAGCATTCCGCCGACGTCCTCGAACCCCCAGACCAATCCGCTGTCGCTGTGGTAGCGCCGGCCAAAAAGATGACTGAAATTTTCACTGGATACCGTGGGCGCTGGGTCGCTCAACTCGTCTTCCATCAGCGTGTCGATCACCCGCAGTGCAAGCTGCGAGGAGGCTATGCCGTCGGTATTAGTCAGTACCACCACCTCGAGTTGGTGAGACGGCACCACCAGCATCTGTGAATTGCCACCAATCACGCCGCCGGCGTGGGAGATGAGCTCGACGCCGCGATAATCCGTTCGCCAGATTCCCAGGCCGTAGGTACTTGCGCTGTCGTCACACAGGGTGGTGCGGTCCAGTATCTGCTCCCACGTTTCACTGGACCCTACTGGCCGTTCGGGGCCGCGTACGATGGCGGCCCAGCGCATCATGTCGTCCAGGGTCGAAACAATGCAGCCCTCACCCAGGGTTTCTTCGTTCACCAGGATTCCGCGCCGGAAAGACCCATCGGGTCGCGGCAGATGCAGGCCTGCCATACCGGGAATCACGGCCATGTCGCTAGGTACCGCCTGGGTATCCTTCAGGCCCAGAGGGCCAAACAGGCGCTGCTGCAGATAGGCTGGAAAGCCGGTGCCGCTGATTCTTTCTATGGCGCGTGAAACCAGATGATAGCCACTGTTGCAGTAGAGCTGACCCTGCCCCGGCGGAAAGTTCGTTTCCGTCTGGCGCACCTGTCCCTGGAGAATTTTCCCCTCGGGCTGGACGGTGAGCCCGGCGGCAATAAACGCGAGTTCCTGTGCGCATCGATATCCACTGGTGTGGTTGAGCAGTTGACGCACCGTGGGATAGCCGTCCAGGCGCGGCAGCTCGGGAATGTAGCGATCAATGGTCGCCTCCAGCGCCATCTCCCCGTCTTCAACCAGCAGCATCGCCGCAAGCGCGGTGACATGTTTGCTGGTGGAACCAATGCGCATGCGTGTGCGTGGCGAATTGGCGATTCCATGCTCTATGCTGGCCAGGCCAAAGGCACGGCGATAGAGGGTTCGCCCATGCTGCGCGACACCGACCACGAATCCTGGGCCATCACCTCGATGGAAGGGCTCGAACAACCCATTGAGCCGCTCACGGACCGAGGGGGGTTGGCCGCCTGAGTTGTCGCTATTGCTGCTCACCTGATCACTTGCCCAAACGCTTCTCTCCAGGCGACAGATTTTATAATGCGGCAGTCATCTGGAATTTCGATCACCAACGCAAGATTTACGCGAGGCGACGGGGAACGGTTGGCCAGCTGGGAATCGGCCCGGTCAAACCCGGTCGAACGTCGTAATTCTGGGTGCGGGCAGCGAAAGTTGGGTGACAGACTCCGTTGTATTCTTAGTGACTGGAAGCCGGATCAGTCGGAGAATCTTCTCAATGTCAGACACAGCCAGCGCGCCAACTGACCGCTCTGACGACGCGCCGCTTTCTGCGTGGTACTCCTTGTTTGTGCTGGCGCTGGTCGCATTGTTTGCAATGGTCGACCGGTCAATCCTTTCCCTGATGGCGGAACCGGTCAAGCAGACCCTGGAACTTTCCGACCTTCAACTGGGTTTGATGCAGGGAACCGGTATCGCGGTTTTTGCGGCGCTGGCCGCGTTTCCCATCGGCTGGCTGGCGGACCGGTTCGGACGGAAGATTGTGCTGGCGGCGTCGGTGGTAGTCTGGAGCCTTGCCGTCGTCGGTTGTGCCTTGGCGCAAAACTTCTGGCAGATGTTTCTTGCCACGTCCATGGTGGGGGCCGGTGAAGCAGGGCTCGCCCCGATTACGTTCGCATTGATTCCCCAGTTGTTTGGCAAAGGCAAGCGCCAGATTGCCAACTCGATCTTTGTTCTGGCGTCTGCAGCCAGTGGCGGGCTGGGTATGGTGCTGAGCGGCCAGCTGGTCGGTATGGTCGAGGCGGTTCGCGACCTGCTGCCCGTGGGGCTGCAGGCCATGGAAGCGTGGCGGCTGAGCTTCCTGGCGGCCGCGGCCCCGGCGCCTGCCATGGTGTTGTTGATCGCGACCGTACACGTGGCACGCAGGACCAGGAAATCGGCAGCGTCCGAAACGGCCGAAACGGGCGGACTGCCGGATGCCGGTGGACCGACTTTGCGATCGCACCTGCGCAACCACGGCAAGACCCTGTTCACCTTCTTCGGCGGAATGGGAATGGCTATTTTCTCGTTCGCAGCCGTGGGTGTCTGGCTACCGGTGATCCTGATGCGGGAGTTTCAGCAGACGCCGGAACAAATTGGCGGTGCGCTGGGGGCGATCAGCATTGTGGGCATGGTGGGTGGATTCCTGTTCGTCGCCTTTGGGCTCAAGTTCCTGGAGTCCCGGTTGGGAACGCTTTTGCAGATTCGCGCCATGTCGACCGCGGCATTCCTTTGTATATTCACCAGCTTTGCGCTGGCTTTTGCCGAGAGTGCGAACCAGGTTTACGTCATCCAGGGTGTCCAGGTGCTTTGCCTGACCGCTGCCAACATGCTGTATCCGACCGTCCTGCAGAACCTTGCCCCTGACCTGTTGCGCGCCAGGGTTGTGGCAATACAGATCACCGCCAATGTGGGGTTCGGCGCCGCGGCCGCACCCCTGGTCGGTGTGATTTCGGACCAGATGCCGGATGAACCCCGTGGCTTGATTATTGCTGCCGCCGCGGTGGCCTGCTGCGGATTGATGGTGGCCACCTTTTTGTTCCGGCTGTGTGAATCCGGCTATTGCGATACGGTGGATGAAATTTCCCGCATAGACGCAGAACAGGAACCTGCACTCGCCTGAGCATTGTCAAAGCCTGTGCGGGGTGCCATGGAAACGCCTGATCAAAATCCGATTCCAAGGCTGGGGAGGCTGGATGAGTATCTCGACTGGCATGCGGCCCGACGTCCGACCGAAGCGGCGGCCGAGGAAAACGTCTGCGGCGTTGACTGGGCCAGCCTTCGGACCCTGGTCGATGCCACGGCGGCCGCGCTGCAAGAATGCAGGATCCAGAGCGGCCAGCGCGTTGCATTCATGGGGCCGCCGGGACTTTCGTACTGGATCACCTTTCTTGCCTGTCAGCGTGCGGGCGGCGTGTGGGTCGGCCTCAATCCACAATACACCGCTCGCGAACTGACCCATGTCCTGACGGATTCCAAACCCGCCCTGGTCCTGGCGGCGGGCGCCTCGGCCGCCATTTCGGATCCGGCCAATCTGCAATCGGCTTGCCAGAGTCTGGGACTGGGTCCCGTCCAGCTCGGGGACTCGATTGACGAGATTGCAGATCGGATTGGAATAACATCAACGGTCCCGCGGTCCGCTGACAGCGTCGCCCGGTCCCTCGGCGAATCCGGCGTCGCCCTGGTGGTGTATACATCCGGATCCACCGGAGCCCCGAAAGGTGCCTTGATCACGCAGACTGGACTGATTGAGAACGGATGGTGGTTGGCCCGGCGTCTGGGATTGAATCCCCACCGCACCCTGGCGAATCTGCCCGTCAATCACATCGGCTGCGTGGGTGATGTTTGCAGCACAGCGCTGATTTCCGGCGGTGCGCTGGTCTTCATGCCCAAGTTCGACCCAAGGGCTGCTGTCGAGGTGATCCGGGACAGGCAAGTGGAGTGGATTCCCCAGGTGCCTGCACAATTCCAGCTCATGGTGGACAGGGGCGGCCTGGGCGCCGAAGACCTTGGGCAGGTTCGCTGCATTACCTGGGGAGGTGCGCCAATGCCGCGAGGCCTGATAAAGAAATTGAGCGGCTGGGTGCCAGACCTTTTCAACAGCTACGGGCTGACGGAATGCAGCGGGACCATCGCGTTGACGCAGCCCGGGGACGGATTGGACGTGCTGGCTGACACGGTGGGCGCCCCGGTCGCGCCAGGCCTGGTAGCGGTGACGGATGAGGCCGGCAGGCCGTGCGCGCAAGACGAATGCGGCGAGATTCGCATTCGGGGCAAACACCTCTTTCACGGCTACCTCGATAATCCGTCGGCTACCCGTCAAACCCTTACCGAAGATGGCTGGCTGCGAACAGGCGACCTGGGGGCCATGGACGGTCATGGAAATCTCCGTCTGCTTGGGCGAACCCACGAAATGTTCAAGTCTGGCGGCTACAACGTCTACCCGCGGGAAATTGAATCCGTCATCGAGGATTTGCCGGAGGTGAGCTTGTGTGCGGTAGTCAGTGTCCCGGATGATCTGTGGCAGGAGGTCGGGGTAGCAGTCGTGCAGGCGGATCCATCCAGGGTGTCACCTCAAGATATCGAAACTCACTGCCGGCAGTTCCTGGCCCGCTACAAGGTGCCCAAGCGCTTTGTAGTGCGAAATGAACTGCCGTTACTCCCCGTGGGTAAGGTGGACAAGTCCAGACTGACCGATGAGGTTCAAAAGATTGATGACGCCACCTGACCCTGGGCTTGGCCGCAGGCTTCAGGCTGTCGTTGATGATGCTTTGGCGGCGGATCCCGAGGTGCCAGGGATAGTCGCCCGGGTGGCATCACCCCGACTTGGCTTGTCCTGGACCGGAACAAGCGGCTTCGAGGGCTGGAGTGGCATGCGGCCTGCGGCGGCCGAACGGCCTTTTCGAATCGCCAGTGTCACCAAGCCGTTTGTCGCCGCTGCCGCATTCCGCCTTCAGGAACAGCGCAAACTTTGGCTGCACCAGCCCATCGAAACCTGGCTGACGGGTGATTCCCGAAGGGTGTTGCAGTCCGGTGGATACGAGCCGGACCGAATCAGTGTTTTGCAGCTGCTGTCACATACCAGTGGATTACGAGACCACGCCAAGTCAGACGGTTATCTGGCCGCTGTCATGCGCAACCCGGAGAAAGCGTGGCGAAGGTCCGACCAGGTCGATATTGCCGTGTCACTGGGACCCCCTTTGTTCGAACCTGGTGACGGGTTTGAATATTCAGATACAGGATATGTGCTGCTGGGAGAAATCATCGAGCAGGCAGCGGAGGAGCGACTGTGCTTAGCTGTGCGCAACTTGATCAAGTTCTCGCAGTGGGGATTGGGCGCCACGTGGTGGGAACTGGAAGAAGATGCTCCGATCGAGAACCCAGAATTGGCCAGCCAGTACATCGGCCGAACTGACGCGTCTGGATACAACCCTTCTTTTGACATTCACGGGGGGGGCGGACTGGTTTCCACAATGCCTGACTTGTGTACCTTCTTTCGCGCCTTATTCGCTGGCGACGTGTTCGAGTCGCAAAGCACGCTATCGGCGGGGCTGCTGATTCCGCGTGTGGATCGCCAACCGGACAGTCACCTGCATTCGAATCTCGGCATGGTCATACCTATGGGACACCATTGGGGCTGGGGACATCTCGGGTTCTGGGGATGCGGCGTAGCATGGAGTCCAGCAACCGATCTTTCCATCGGCGTCAGGACGCACCAGTCTCAACCGCGCAATCCGAAAATCCTGATGGAGTTGTTTGAGCAGTTAGGCCGGCAGGTCTTTTGTTGACGGGTTTGTCCATGGCGGGAAAGTGCTAACTTAACGGTTTGCCGGAACCGGACCCGACCATGCGCGATCAACTCTCCCCGGACGATGCGGGCCTTCACATGGTAACGCCGTTGATTGCCGCGTCTGAACGCCTGCATTTGAAGATGGAGTGTTTTCAGCCCACCGGGTCTTTCAAGATCCGGGGTATCGGACATATGTGCGAACACGCTGTGGCCGAGGGTTGTGATCGGCTCGTGTCGTCCTCGGGCGGCAACGCCGGCATCGCGGTAGCCTACGCCGGTATTCGACTCGGGGTCGCGGTCACGGTGCTGGTGCCCGAATCCACCCCAGAAGCTACACGCGCCCGGTTGCGTGACCAGGGCGCGGAGGTGATGGTTCGCGGCGCGGTGTGGGATGAGACCGACCTGACGGCGCGCGAACTGGCCGAACAAGCCGGTTGCGCATACGTCCCGCCATTTGATCACCCTGCCATCTGGGAAGGTCACGCCACCCTGGTGGACGAACTGCGGCAGCAGGGTCCAAAACCCGATGCAGTGGTGGTGTCGGTGGGCGGCGGTGGGCTGTTGTGCGGCGTGGTCCAGGGACTGCACCAGAACGGCTGGGACCACGTTCCGGTGGTGGCCGTGGAAACCCGTGGCGCTGAATCGCTGTATGAGTCCATCAGGGCCGGCGAGGTCGTGACCCTGCCCGCTATCCAATCCGTTGCCAAGAGCCTGGGTGCCCTGCGGGTGGCGGACCAGGCTCTGGAATGCACCCGGCGCCACGACATCCGGTCCGTGGTGGTGGACGATCAGCAGGCGCTGGAGGCCTGTGTGGCCTTTGCCGACCAACACAGGGTCCTGGTGGAGCCGGCCTGCGGCGCCGCACTGGCCGGGCTGAATGTCGAGGAAGCCGGTCTCGCCGCGGCCAGGACCGTCGTGGTTGTCGTGTGCGGGGGCATCGGTGTTTCGCTGGACGACATAATCCGCTGGCGTGGGGCGGGTATACTCTGAGCGCCTTGGAATCGGGTGAACAAGGCTGAAGCGCTGAACCGTCGCGCTTATGCCATCGATGCCCTGTCGCCACGGGTGGTGCTGGGGATGGTGCGCACGCTCTACACCGTCGGAAAATTCTCCGAGGCTCGTGCCGTGGCAGAGGATGCGCTGGCCAACCTCGCCGGCCATCAATATGCGCTCGTCGCCCTGGCCGAATACCACCTGGCGTCGGGGGATCTGCGGGATGCGGACCAAACCCTGGCACGCCTGGATCCCGGTACGCCTACCGCCGAGCTCGCCATCCTGCAGCTTTCCTGGCTGCTCAAAGATCGCGTCACCTTCGATGAAGCCGTGGCTCGCGTCTCGGACGTGGACCGGTTGGGGCAGCCGTTTTCCCTGTTTCTCGAATCCTACGTCAGTTTTCTACAGGGCGATTTGATCCGGGCTCGCGAAAATGCGGCTGCGTCAGTTGCTGCCGGGATACAGGAAGTTCAATTGGCCTGGTACCGGCCATTGACGTTGCAGCACCTGGCAGAATCCAGCCGGCACGCCTGGGTGAATCACTCGGCATGGGTCGAAGACTATCCAGCCGTCATTGCCGGGTACCAGACGCTGGGCATCGACATCGTGGCCGAGATCCAGGCGGCACAGACGCCCCCATAAGGCTCGGGACGGTTCTCACCCAAGCGTCGCCGGTTGGGTTATTCTGGAGCTGGTGAGTTGGTGGATTTGGGAGAGGAAGTATGCCTTACATTGATGGTTTCGTAGTCGCCGTGCCGACCGATAATCGGGAAGCCTACAAGGCCTTTGCCGAGAAAGCCTGGACTATTGTCCAATCTCTGGGTGCTATTGCCGTTTGGGAATGCTGGGGTGACGAAGTGCCCGACGGCAAGGTGACTTCATTTCCCCAGGCGGTGCAGCTTGCCGAGGACGAAACAGTAGTGTTTTCCTGGACTGCCTGGCCCGATAAGGCAACCCGCGATGCCGGCTGGGAGCGGATGATGTCCGACCCCGAGATTGGCCAATCCATGGGCGAGATGCCATTTGACGGCCAGCGTATGATCTTTGGCGGATTTTCTACGCTTCTAGCTAACGGCGCCATGCCGCCCGGCTGATGGCAACGGGACGGCGCAGGTTTCTGCAGGCCGGCGCGGCCGGTGTTTTGGCGTTGGGGTTGCCCGGTGTGCAGTCGGCCGAGCGTCCGCTGATCATCGACGGGCTGGGCGGCATCGGCAATCCAAACCTGCGCTTCACCGGCCTGCCCATGTCCGAGCGGCCGTTTGCCGACGTGGATGCCCGGGCCCTGGCTGACGGCAAACGATCCGGGCTGACGGCCGCCAACGTCACCATGGGCTACGTGGCGGGATCCGAGGAACCGTTTGACTATTCCCTGCGTCACGTTTCCCGCTGGGACAAGCTGATCAGGCGGTATCCCGATCAGTTGCTCAAGGTGTGGACCGCTGCGGATA
>JAAUYH010016433.1_pt1 | contig 30037 bp, 23 predicted proteins | sample 7278061 | NCBI WGS metagenome assembly JAAUYH01 (sample SAMN14350203, study PRJNA611818) | marine sediment metagenome | isolation source: surface marine sediment (0.6m) | place: French Polynesia: Moorea | collected 2018-08
GAGCACTCCAATCAGCAGGGTCCGGGGCGGATCCCGCTGCTGTTCGTGGATACGGGCATTGGTGTGGCGTACAGTCGGACCAGCTGGGGGCCGGATGCGGACGCGCTGATGGTGCTGTTCGGCTGGCGGGCGGTGGACCACATGCAGAACGATGTGGGCCACGTGAGCTGGTGGTCAGACGGCGGCTGGAAGCTGTATGAGATCCCGGATTACGGGCTGGTTGCGGGCCGCCACAACGCGCCTTCGGGCCAGCCGAGCTGGGGTAATGCCCAGAATGGCTTTGGTCGAATCGTTGACGGTCTGGACCGTTCCGGGCAGTTTGCGCTGACCATCGACATCACCGATGCCTACCGGGACACCTACGAGCGCATATTCCCGTTCGACTCGGTGGTGCGCAGCGTGCGGCTGGATAAGAACCAGAAGCGGCTGTACATCACCGATGCTTTCGAGGGCGGCAACCCCAGAAACGCACGATGGGACGGACCAGGCCAGGTTTCAAGCAGCAACAGCGGGCAGTCCATCATCTACACCATCGACTGACACCGGACAATTCGCGTGAGACATGACAACCGGGTGCTGGTGAGGCACCCGGTTTTTTTTTGCTCCCGGGTTACCGCAGGAATCAATCAGGTCGAAGATGCTCACGGTAAAGACGCAGGTACTCTTCAGCCATTTTCCCGGATCCGTAGTTGGCACGGGCGAACTCGCGCGCAGCGCGTCCGAGCCTGGCGGCGGTTTCAGGCCTGTTGATCAGCTCCTTCAGGGCGTTCGCCAGTGCGTCTGGATCACCGGGCGCTACCAGTATCCCCGTAACGCCGTCTTCAATCATATTGGGCAAGCCACCGACTCGGGTAGCAACGATCGCCTTGCCGGCAGCCATGGCTTCAATAATGACCAGAGGCATGCCCTCAGATCGCGAACTCAGCACAAACAGGTCCAGCGGCGCCAATTCACCGGGAACGTCCTGGCGGTAGCCGCGAAATTCCGCACCGTCGGCCAGACCTAATTCGGCGGCCAGGGACTCAAGCTCCTGTCGAAGTTCGCCGTCACCGATCAGCCGAACTGACAAGCGTTTGTTTTCCTTGCGCAACAGAGCGCAGGCTCGCAGCAGCAATTGCTGGTTCTTGACCTCAGCCAGCCGGCCAATGGTACCGATCAATGGTCCCGTGGCGGCGCTGCTACCGATTGGCAGAGCCAGATAGGGGGCGAGATCCAGACCGTTTTCGACGATATCGATGTGATCAGGCGCCAGTTTGAAACTTGCTTCGGATGCGGACTTGGCAGCAGCAGAAACGGCAACCATCTGTGTGGTCAAACGGGCCGCAACTCGGGCCAGAATCGATCGCCGGAAGGGCTGCCGGTCTACAATCTGGTGGACGGTATGGATGACCGGCTTTCGTCGCACGAATCCCGCAACCGCCCCGTAGATGTGTGCTGGAGGATTATGCGAATGGACCACGTCGTATCGGCCATTTGCCACCACTCCCGCCAGCTTGAGCATCGCTCTCGGGCTGAACCCGGGCCCCTTGTCCAGTGACACCACGGGCACGCCCGCTTCGCGGGCCCGTCCGGCAAGATCCCCCTCCCGTTCCACGCAGCATATATCCGCAACAACGTTGATGCGCCGCAGGCTGGATGCCAGCTCCAGCGCCATGATTTCCAGGCCACCCACCTCGAGGCTTCGGATGACTATCAGGACACGCAACGGCCTCGATCCCGCGTGCCCGATCTCTGACGCGCTACCCAAGTCTCTGGGTCACTTCTTTGCCCACGGCATCAATGACGGCGTCCCAGGTCTGGTTCGCCATCCTGGCTGAAACAGTGTCCCTGCTGTCCTCGGAAGAGAGGGCGTCCTCGCAGGCTTCGATGAACCCCTCGACGTTTCCGGCTACCCGGCAGTCCGGTGCAAAATGTGACACTTCGTCCATGGGCGTGGATACCACGGGAAGGCCGGCGCTGAGATATTCACGCAGCTTGATTGGATTGACATGCCGCGTTAACTCATTGACTTTGAAGGGAATAATTCCCACGTCAAACACTGAGCAGTAGGCCGGCAATTCATCGTAGGGCTTTCTCCCCAGCGCCAGCACGTTGGGCAGTTCCGGCAGTGTTCCCAGCGGCACCAGGGAGTTTCCGATCAACACAATGTTCCAGTTCGGACGTCGTCGAGCCACCTCTTCCAACAGCTCAAGGTCGATCCAGTCGTGAATCAGGCCAAAAAAGCCGAGCACTGGTCCCTTCAGACCGGAAACATCGGCTGGGGGGCTGATGCTGTCGTCCAACGCCTTGGCAAAGTGATGGTAATCCACGCCGTGCCGGGCCAACACCGTATTGGGGTTGTATTCAAGCCGCTTGTCTACCAGGGACTGTGCGGTAGCGAATACCAGGTCGGCCTTGCGGCAGAGCTTACGCTCCATGTCGACCACGCTGCGGGTATCTGAACTGGTGAATTGGGAAGACTCGTCGGTGCAGTAAAAGACGCTGAAGTCCTCACCCATGTGGCCGACATAGGGCTCGGAGGTGGGCAGGAACGTCCACAGCTGAAAGTGCTTCATGCCCAGTTTTCGCCTCAGCCGTCCCAGCATCAGGCGCAGGATAATGCGATTGACGAACTGCGCCAGGCGGCTGTACGGATATGGCGCCACCAGAGGGGTGAAAACGGTCATATTGTCGTTCACCCGGTGAAGCGAGCTGAAGGCGCTCCTCAGTTTCAGAAAGATCTTGGAAATGTCCCGCCCGCTGGTCAGCTTTGGGTTTCGCGCCGCCAGCGAATTCAACCACAGCACCTTGTTGTGCTTGGAAAGGCCCAGCATGATGTGATTGTTGCTGGTCGGGTCTTCCTGCCAGTCCTTGGCGAAGCAAATGATATTCTGGTTTTTCATTGGTCACCGCCGTCCAGCAGGCGCCGGGCCATGTCGGCGGCAATTCTCACCGCCGCCGAGCCATCCCAGAGATCCGGCACCCCCGCTTCAGAGCGTCCATTCAGGGCTTGATCGAACGCCGCTGAAATCTGCTCGGGGTCCGTCCCCGCCAGCGTATTGGTACCCATGGAGACGGTAACGGGTCTTTCGGTGTTCTCCCTCAGGGTCACGCATGGGACCCCCAAAACTGTGGTTTCTTCCTGGATACCGCCGGAGTCGGTCAAAACGCAGGCAGAGCCGGCAACCAGCCTGATGAAATCAAGGTAGCCGATAGGTGGTGTCATCAGCCACCGGTCGGGCCTGAGTTCAACTCCGGCATGATCGATTTTTGCTCTGGTCCTGGGATGGACCGGAAACACGAACTTCCTCTGATCGGCCAGCGCGTCGAGCTGCTGAAGCATGGCACCCAGATCCGCCGGGTCATCGACGTTGCTGGGTCGATGCAGGGTCAGCACACAATATTGCCTTTCTGATATGCCCAGTCGCTCCAGGACGTCCGATTGCATGGCGCGGTCCCTGGCCGACAGCAGCGTGTCAATCATGACATTGCCGACCAGACGGATCCTGTCCTCTGCTACCCCTTCACGAGTCAGGTGCTCCACTCCGGAGGGCTCAGTGACGTACAGGAGATCAGAAATCGAATCGGTGAGGATTCGATTGATTTCCTCCGGCATTTCCCGATCGAAACTGCGCAGACCGGCCTCCACGTGCACCACCACCGGCCGATCTCGAAGCTCTCCCTGATAGTAGAAGGCCTCGTCCAGACGAAACTTGCACGCCACCAGGGCACACGCGATGGTCGAGGTGACATCGCCCACCACCAGCACCACCTGAGGCTGGCGCTGCTGCATGATTTCCTCAAACTTGGTCATGATGACGGCCGTCTGGGCTGCGTGACTGCCTGACCCCACCTGCAGGTGAGATTCGGGTCTGGGGAGACGCAACTCGTCGAAAAACACCCGGGACAGGTCATCATCGTAATGCTGGCCCGTGTGGATGAGAAAGGGATCGAATCCCGAGACCTCATCAAGTGCTGAAAACACCGGGCCAATCTTCATGAAATTGGGCCGCGCGCCCGCCACCAGGCAAACCTTTATCTGGGTATTCATTTGTCCTTCCCCTGGAGTTCTTCCGCGATTGAGGCGAAACCAGCGTCAAATTCAATCCGCCGCAGAGATACCGCCATTGTCCTCCCGGCAATTTCACAGTCAACCACAGATTGTGGCCGTTTTTTTTGACACTTTGTTAAACCTCCATGGACATCGCGACGAGCGACACCTGGCGATAAATCACGCCGCTGGTGTGTGGCCCGGTCGATGACGCCCCGGCTTGGCCATCAAGGCGAGTCAGTGCAAACAATGCACCTTTGCTTTCAGCACAGTCCGTTGACGACAGGGTGTCAAATTGGGAACAGATCAGGCAGGCATTCCAGTAGTTCGCGATTTTTTGCGGCCAGGTCCAGCCGACCTCTGATTCCGCGATTGCTCAGTTATCGACGGTCGCCTCAGCTGTGCCAGGTGATGATACGCCGTGACGACGGCAATCGTCGCAGCTGCTGACACGAAGCGATGGGTGCGAGTTTTCGTTGGTTGGCTGGGCTTTCTGCAGCACCACAGCCCACATGAAGTCATGCATGTATCCGAACTTTCTTGGGTCATGCAAAGCAACGGATTCCACCGGCAGTGTGCGCAACACCTTGAGCAGGTGTTTGGGGGCAAATTTGCGCAACCCCTCCTCGGCCGGGCGTTTGGGACCGAGCCTGTGCGCTCGAATAAACCGGCCGATGTCCTTGAGGCTCATAGTCCCGCGAGCAAGGTATGAAGCACTCTTCAGCATAATCTCAGCAACAGGGAACGCCCGGTTGGTTTCCAGAATCGCCGCACCGCCGGGCCGGATGACGCGAACCATTTCCGAGATAGCCGTTTGCCAGTTGGGCAAGAGCTGCAAGACTCCAAAAGAAGCTGCACCGTCAAATGAGTTGTCGGGATACGGGAGGGCTTCCGCATTTCCCTCCTCAAACGAGAGATCGGGATAGCGAATCCTGGCTCGCTCGACGAGCTCAGCTGAATAGTCGACGCCCGAAGCGACCAGTCCATGCTTCGTCAGGAGGTCTGTGTAGCGCCCCGTGTTGGAGCCGATGTCCAGGCACGTCGACGCGCCGCCGCCGCTCCCGGCCAGCTGCGCTGACAGATCGCTCATGAGGTGATGCAGAAAAATTTCGCGGTGCTCGAAGAACGCGCGATCCGGGTATTCGGCTACTATGTGGTCAGGCGCATCGTCCTGCGCTGATTCGCTTCCGTCTGCCATTGCACCCAGCGCTACCTGACGCTAATCTCCGACCTAACCACTGCGACACATTATCAGCCGGCCGGCGCAAACGGAAGAGGCAAGCACTTGCAGGTCCAACTTTTAAGAAGCGATGCCGGGCGGCTACCTGATATTCGCGAAAACTGGCGGAGTTGCCTCGCGCTATGTCCGGCAGAGCAACACCTTTTCAGCTTTGATTGGGTCGATGCGTGGATGCAATCCTATGGCTCCGAGGCACCTTGGACGGGTGAAAGTCGCGTGGCCGTCGCGTCCGACTCCAGCGACACCGTTGCAATGGTGCCGCTGGCGGTACGCAAGGTTCGAGGACTCAAATTCTGGTCGCAGGCGGGCTTTTACCAACCCCTTCGATCCTACCCCTGCATCCCAGCCAGGGCGGCGGAATCGATGGGTAAAATCCTGGAAAAACTGCTTGAAGAGGACGAATGGGATGTACTCCGATTTGGCCCCATAGACGCTGGCGAACCGGGTCTTGAAGCATTGATACAGGCGATACGAAGTCGCAGGGAATCCGCAATCATTCCCAGGGGTCGGACCATCGTCAATTTCCTGTCTCCCAGCCTGGAGGATTACAGAGCTTCTAAGAGCTTCAAGCGCATCGAATCCTACGAACGGCGATTCCTTCGGCAGCCCGGCGCTGAGATCAAATTCGTGTCTAATCCGGACCCGGAAGAGACCAACACGCTGCTTTCGGAACTTGGAACGATCGAACAGGCTTCCTGGCTGGCAGCGGCCGGTGGCGACATGCGCTTCAGCAGCGATACCGATCGCGCATTCTGGACTCGCGCCATGGCTACGGGCCTGTCAGCCGGTCGGCACTTCCAAGCCTGGCTGGCATACATCGATGGTAAGCCAGTCGCGTTTCGAGTGGTTCTGTCCTCGGGTACTGCAAGCTACATGATTGCGAACCAGTACGACCAGGCTGCCGCGCGCCATCGCCTGGGCTGGGTGCTGTATCTCCAGAACCTTCGTGACGCCGTCGAAAGTAAGGTGAGTTCCATTGACTTTGCGCCGGGAGATCTGCACTACAAGGGACGGCTGGGCGGCGAGGAAGCAGAGATGAGGATGGATCTGTACCTATGTCGCCCCAGCTTCCGTGGACGCGCTCTTGCCGGCGCGGTGCGAGGTGTGGACTTTCTGAAACGGACCCTGGAGGCACGGCCCTGGGGTAGACGACTGGCCAGTCGTCTACCCAGGATTTGATGATCGCATCAGATCGCCCCGCCAAACCGTTGCCTTGGCCAGCCTGGCCGGATGCTAGACGGTTTTGGAGAAAACCTCGATCAGCTGACTGATATTGGCTTCCCAACTGAACTGCCGCGCATGTCGTACGATGACGTCCCGGTCCCGCCCCACTTCGAGCACGCGATCCATGGCGCCAGCCAGGTCATCCACGTCCGAGGTGGCCACAATCTCGCCGCAATCCGGTGTTTTGACGACCTCGGGAATGCCACCCGCGCTGGAAACCACAACCGGCGTACCACAGGCCATGGCCTCAAGCACCACGTTGGGCACCCCCTCCCTCTCGCTGAAAAGCACCAGCAGATCGGCCGCATTCATCCACAATGCAAGCTCGGCGTGCGATCGCGTCCCTTTGAACGTCACCGGGAGTTCTTCCTGTTCCGCCTGGCTGCGCAGGTCAGACGCCAGAGGACCGGAGCCCACCAGGATCAGGCGCTTGCGGGCTGCCTTGACTTGACCAAACGCTGAGATGATCAGTGAGACCCGCTTGACCGGCACCAGGTTGCCAACGTACAGCACGATTCTATCGCCCAAATCCAAACCCAGTCGCTGGCGGCACTCGTCGCGATCCGCCGGGAAGAATCGTTCATGGCGGACACCGTTATATATCGTATGGATTTTTGTGGAATCGACGCCCGCCCTGACGGCCATGTCCGCGAGTTGTCGGCTCACCGAAACGACCGCGGCACAGCGGTTCAATCCCGCTACGGACAGAGGCAGGAGAGGTTTGGCGACGCTGTGGATATCTGAGCCGTGCACTTTGGCAACAATGGGCAGCCCGGTTTCTTCAGCCATCCGACTGGCCGCGTAGGTGTCCGGATACGCCCAGGTAGCGTAGATCAGGTCCGGCCTGAACCTCGCTATGGCGCCATGAAGTTTCCTGGCCACTGATCGATACAGCATGTCTCCATGGTGACGATGAAACAGCCCAGGGGTGTAAAAGAAAGTCGGATAGTCAACCTTGAGGCCGCCCAGGTCCGGTGCCGCTGTGTTTCCCCCGAACCGCCGCTTCGCGAGCATCGGCAGTCCCACGGGACAAACGACCTCTACTTCCAGAGACCTGGCCAGCAGCTGAAACTGCTGAAGATTGAAAGGCGCAAAATTCGGCGCCCCGGGACTGGGAAACAAGCGGCTGAAACAGAGAACTCTCACGGGTCACCCAGCATTCTGGACAGGCGCGCGGGTGCCCGGGGTCGTCAGTGCCAAAATCCTTAAATCCTTATTTCCGAACAGGGCCGAAGGGCTGAACCGAAAGTTTACATTGTTTCGGCACTCCGCAAAGTGATCTTAACCGGAGATTGGCATATAGTCGTGTGTGGGGAGCCTTGTTAAACAGCGGAAGACATACGGGGCAGATATGAAGCAGAAGTTATTGGTACTGGAAGCCAACGAAATTCCACTGCGCGTGGTGCGCGAATTCGCCAGCAGAAATCCCACTTCGACCATCGCAGGCGTGCTCAACGACCATACCGCCATCGAAACCTGGGCGGCTGACGTCGCCGAGGACGACCTTTACCCGTCCCAGACCTGGGCATCGCTCAATACCGGAAAACCGTATGAGGAGCACAGGATCCGTTGGTACAACGACGTCAAGCAATTCAGCGACTTTTTCTGGCACCAGATTGCCGCCAAAGGCAGGCCCACTGTCCTGGTTGGGACGCTGCACTCGTCGCCCCTCGATCAGTACGTGGACGATGGCAATTACCGCCTGGTGGTCCCCGACTGTTTTGCCAGTACCGATGAAACCCGCCCCCACGATTTCGAGCATTTTCAGCACTTCAATCTCGCCGTAACGGGCGAAAACGGTCGCAAAACCTCCATGGGGCGCACCCTGGCTTCAGCAGCCGTTGCGCTGGCCCGCTATCCCCGGCCCAGCCGTTGGGGACTCACCACCCGCTCGGTCAGCGACATAAGCCGGTTGACGGCGTCTGCATTGGCCAACAAAGAACGATTGCGCTGCGCCCAGTTTCCGATGATGGCGGAGATTTTTCTGGCCGGACTTCGTCGCGAAAAGCCAGATCTGGGAGTCGGCTTCACTAATCACGTGGCGGCCAACATGCATCGCTACTGGTACGCGCTTTATCCGGATGACTTTGAGACCAAGGCCTATCCGGAAAAATGGGTCAAAAAGTACCAGAACGAGATCATGAGAGCGATGGCACTGCTGGATTCGTGGCTGGAGAAGTTCAAACGGTTCGCCATAGACAATGACTATCTGCTCCTGCTGACCACCAGCATGGGTCAGAAAGCCAACGCCAAACTGGACCCGGATTACGTGGTGGAAAACGCCATCGACTATCGGCTGGACAATCCGCTGTTACTGCTGGATCGGCTGCTGGAGGGAAGGGATGCGTCCATCACCCATGAGACCGCCATGGTACCCCAGTACACGTTTGCGTTTCCGACGGACGAACAGGCCGAAGCGGCGGCACTGCGCCTGCGGGAGTACGGCTGCACCAGATCCCAGGAGCGGCATGGCTACTATCTGACTGACGAGGCCCGGGTCACCGGGCCCAAAAAGCTCAAGGGCCTGGTACTGGGAGTTGAGGTGGTGCGAAACAAACTGACGCTCACCGCCTCGGTGTCCTCGGACTTTGAGGACAAAGTGATGCTCGGCGACCGAAGTTTCGGCCCGAGAGATCTGGGGTTCGTTGAGTTTGAAGTGGAAGACCACCACTCCGGCTGTCACTCTCCAGCCGGCACACTACTGGCAATCAACGACCGAACCGGCGTTTTCGATCGCTGGAAAAACGGCCAGATGGATTACCTGGACTTTGCGCCAGCCGTATTGGACTTCGCCGCCTGACCTGTCTAAAGGATGATTTCGAAGCCATCCTGGAAGATGATGGACAGGTCGATCACTTCTAACGCGCCGATGTCGATGACTTCGTCATCGGGCCGAGTGGCCGGGACACCCACTGTAATGTCATCCTCTTGAGGAGGATGGCGAACCGGTTCCACCAGGGGCGTGCTGATCTGAAATCCCGGCTCACCTGTTGACGGGGGGCCGCCCCGGTCAATGAGCGCGCTGGATTGGCTGGGCGTGTAGTCCCGCCCGGCAGCGTTGACAAAGCCGGGATTCGCGCCGAAGACGCTGTCGGAAAAGCCCTGGGGGATGAAGCTTGACCCGTCTTCGATCCAGTTGTTGGTGCCGACAATTGTGGTGCTGCCGCTCTCCCAATCCGCTTCGTTCTCGCGGATGATGCGTAGCCCTGATCCACCGTTCTGGTTCCAGAACACGTTGTTGTTGGCCTCGAGGGATTCGATTCCGTCGAACAGGCGAAACACAGTGGAGAAATCTCCGTTGCGATTGATCACGGTGTTGTTTACGAATCGGAACCGCCCGTAGGTCTGGCCGGTGCCGTCACCGCCCAACCGAATGATCTTGTCAAAATCGGGTTCCGTATGCACGATGATATTGCCCACGACGTCGGAATCCTCCCGCACCAGGCCTTCGGAATAACCCGATGGGGCTCCGGCCGGGTCCGGCCCTATCAGCTCGATAGTGTGGAAATACGCGCCCTCGAGCCAGTTGTAGTAGATCTCATTGCGTTCCGCGCGGCTTTTGATCATGTTGCCGCCCAGGTCACTGTTGTCGAACTGAGTGTCCCTGACGTAGCTGTACTGCAGTCGGAAAACGCTGCCCGGAAAATTGACCTCGTCCGTGGCGATATACAGCGCGTGGCGTGTGCTGCCTGAGCCGACATTGATCACGCGACTGTACTCCACCGTGAGAGATCCTGAGCCGGAATCCGCACTCTGAATCCCGTGGTTGGGGCAATCGTGTACATGTACGCCCCTCAGCACTACACCGGTGCCCTTGTGAAAAAAGCAGCGGAAGGTGCCGTTGCTGACATTCCCCGTACCACTGATTTCGATGTTTTCGTAAACAATGTGGCTGGCGTCGTTGTTGATGGTGTTGTCGCCGCCACGAAAGTGAGGGGGATTGCCGTTGATGCTGATGCCGCGAAGGATCACCGGGTTCTGGGCCGAGCCGCCATCACCCGACCGCACCCGAACGTCCGGGTAGATCGTATCACCGTCGATCTCCACTACGTCACCTGGCTCCAGATCCAGCGACGAAAGCGCGTCGCCCAGCGTGGTGAATGAACGGGTTGGTCCAACCTGATAGGTTTCACCCATTGCGGCAAAACTGGTCAACAGGACACCGGCGCCGATGCAAGCTGAAAATCTCATAACTGCCTGAAAAAGTGAAAGACTTCTATTCAAGTATTGCACACCAGCTGTTAAAAAACTGTGGCATGGAGCGCTTCGAAATGGCCGGCCAGGCCTCACGGCACGCTCACCATTTGACTGTATAGCTGCCCCGGACAAATCGCGCAAAACCGGCCAGCACAGCCAGGTTCAGGGTAAGAAAGGTCGCCGCCAGCCGAACGATTCTGGAGCTGTTCCGGCGCTCTCCGAAAATGACGCCGGCTAAGGCAACCGCATAAAAAACGAGCTGGGCCACGCCGGCCGCCACCATCCACGGACTCTCCGCCGCCACGCACGCGAGCAGCATTCCCGCCAGCGCATAGGGCACCAGCAGCCGAAACACCCGGTGGGACATGAATTGAAAGAACACCGGGTTTCCGGGCAGCAACAGGCGATGGTTTCGAACCAGCGACTGGTGCCATCCGGCCAGGGTCCTGATTTTTCGATTGCGCTCCCCACCAAGGGAAACCTCCGCCTCGTCGTACGCCCTGGCCTGGGGAACCAGAATGATGCGCCGGCTGCCGGCTGCCGCCCGGGTTGGAATCTCAAAATCATCCAGCAGCGTATCCTTTCGCAGTGGACGAAAATCTCGCCGGCGAATGGCGTACAGCGCACCGCTGGCGCCCGGCGTCGACGAAAACCGGGATTCATTGACCCGAATCCACTTTTCGTAACGCCAGTAAAGGCCGATCTCAGCAGCGGAGCCATCTTTTCCGGTGAGCTGCAGCTCCCCGCTGGCCGCCCCCACCCCGGGGTCGCCAAGGGCCGCCACCAGCACGCTGACTGCGTTGACCGACAGCTTCTGTCGAACATCGGTCAGCACGAGCACTTCGATTGAATCATCGAGGCACTCTATGGCGGTATTCAAGGCATTGGGCTTACCTTGCCTCGGATCGACACGCAGCAGCGTGACGTCCGACTGGCTGGACAGGAAATCTGCGCTGCCGTCATCGGATCCATCATCAATCATGACAATCTGGAGCAACTCCGTCGGATAATCCTGCGCACGCAGACTGTCCAGTTTTCCCTGCAGATAAGGCAGCCCGTTGAATACGGGAATGATGACGGCAACCTTCGGCTTGGCATCCGGCAGCTGCGTTTTAACTGGCGGGGCCGGAAACCATCGAGCCAGCAGCGCGACGATCAGTGGATATCCAACATAGGTGTATCCGGTAAAAACAAAGCAGGCGATGAATAGTAATTCGGCAAAACTCATGGCTGTCCCGCGCCCGTCGTCCCCCACAGTGTCAACGCCAGGTGCGCGGTCGACGCCAATGCCAGGAGCGCCGGGCGGGCGGTCGCGTGCCGGCCGGACGACCTGTCGCCGGTGTCCCCGGGCGGAGTGTTCGGCTTAGTGGCCCCGTTCTCAGGCACCCGGTACTTCACGTCGGTGGGAAAGGCTCAGTTTACAGCCTCACCCCCCATGCCGCCACGCTTGTGCAACTTGGAACAGGCGGTGTCTTCACCCCAATGACCGTAAAAAGAACGCCGGCGGTCGCCCCACCTCTGGATTTCGCGAGCCAGATGGAAAATGATGTCGCGGGCAGGGACCGTTTACCCATGGGCAGAAGCGAAGCAAAGGTGAAAGTCTTTCTTACCATTGACACCGAAACGTGGTGGTTCTACGACGATTTTTTGGACAATCACCGGAGCGCGGTCTACGGCGAAGTCGGCGGGAAGCAATATGGCCTGCCCTACCAGCTGCAGTTGTTCAGGGATCATGGGCTCAAAGCCAACTTTTTCGTGGAACCGCTGTTTACCCTGAGCAGCGGCATGGATCCGCTTTCGGAAATGGTGGCTTCCATCCAAAACGCCGCACAGGACGTTCAGCTTCACATCCACACCGAATGGCTGGAACGTACCGGCAAAAACTTTCTTCTGTCCGGTCAGACCGGCGACAACATCAGCGAATTTTCACTGGGCGATCAGGTTGAGTTGATTGCCAATGCCAAGCACCTGCTGCAGCAGGCCGGCGCGGAAAACATTACGGCTTTTCGAGCCGGAAACTACGGCGCAAACGCCGACACCCTGCTTGCGCTGGCGCAAAACGGCATATACCAGGACACCAGCTACAACTACTGCTATCTGGATGCCGAGTGCAAATTGCGGATGGAGCGGCCGCTTTACCAGCCCTGCAGAGTGGGAGAGATTATCGAGTACCCCATCACCTTCTTTGAAGACTTTCCCGGGCATTTTCGCCACCTCCAGGTGACCGCCTGCTCGTCGTCAGAGATGGAGCATGTGCTCAACACCGCCCTGGCCCAGAACTGGGGTCATGTGGTGGTGGTGCTGCACACATTTGAGTGTGTTCAGCGACTCAACAGCAGCGGACGTCATCGGGTAGACCACATCGTGCTGCGGCGCCTCAAGAACCTGTGCCGGTTTCTGGACCGGAACCGTGACCGCTTCAGCACCGAGCTGTTTTCTGAACAGCCGTCAGCGGATCTGGCCACGTCCGAAGTGACCCGGGCGCCGCGGTCCAAAGTGAGGTATTTCGTCCAGCGGCAGCTCCAGCAGGTCTACCGCAGGACCTTCGATCTGCCGATGCTGCACCGGTCCTGAACAATGCAGTTGGCGGATACCCGGGACGGGGCTGAACCACTGGACATCGCTGACTTCGAAATCAGGACAGCCACGCTGCGCTACCTGCTTGGCGAAATCACGCTGTTCAGGAAGCGGCTGAAGCTGCACCACTATACAGGGCACTTTCTTGCCACCGACCCAACCGATTCTCCGTTCGCCATACCGTCATTGAACCTGTCGGAAGCTGACGGGGTAATGCTTCCTTCATTCCCCCTGGCCGGCCGACTGCCTGCCGTAGTGCGGAAAGGCGGATTCATAGCCTATACACCGCGCCAGTATGAACGGGCTTTCATTGCGGAATGTCAGAGTTTCGAGCAGTACCTGGAAAAATTCACCGCCAAGTCCCGGTCCACGCTCAGACGCAAGGTCCGCAAGTTTACCCGCGAGTTTGGTGAAGGATCTTTCAGGGCTTTTTCGGGAAGAGAAGCCATGGCCGAGTTCCATGCGCACGCCGTTGAAGTATCGCGCAAAACCTACCAGGACAGACTTTTTGACGCCGGCATTCCCGCTGATGACGAATTTCGGGACAGCATGCTTGAGGCGGCAGACCAGGGTATCTGTCGCGGCTATCTGCTTTTCGATGACGGCCACAAGCCCGTGTCGTATCTGTACACGCCAATCGTGGACGGCAATGTACATCTCTACGAACTGGTCGGTTATGACCCGGACTACTCTAAGTTCTCGCCTGGCACCGTGCTCCAGTTTCACGTCCTGGAGTATCTGTTCGAACTGGGACAACCTTTCGTGTTTGATTTCACCGAAGGCGAAGGATCCCACAAGGCTTACTTCGCCAACGACTCAAGGCTTTGCGGCGATATCTACCTGTTCCGGACGACTCCGCGGGCATTGCTGCTGGTCTACTCCCACCTCTTCCTCGCCCGGTCGGTTGCGCTGCTGACGGCGATTCTCGATCGCCTCAAGGTCAAAAAGACCATCAAAAAGCTCATCCGGAGAAGCGCCTGATGCACGACGGCACCGGTCAACCCGCCACGATCTCGTAACAGGGATCGTAGGTGGCGCCAGGCAGCTTCATCCGCTGCTGTGCCACAAATGACGCCAGCAGCGGATCCAGGCGCTGAATGATCTGTCTGTCGCCACGTATTCTGAACCGCCCATGTTCGCGAATCCGTCGAATCCCCTGATCCTTGACGTTTCCCGCAACAATCCCTGAAAAAGCACGTCTCAGATTGGCCGCCAGCGTCCCAAGATCCTGGTCATGGTGCAACTCAAGCTGGTACATATTCTCGTGGGTGGCATCAAAGGGTTCCTGAAACGGGCGGCCAACGTCCAGCGACCAGTTGAAAAAGAATGCATCTTTGGTCTGCTTTCGGTGCGCCTTGACGTCTTCCATGCCGGCAACCAGCCGGCGCGCGACCTCCACCGGCGCATCCATGATGATTTCATAGCGACGCTGGGCCTCGGGCCCAAGTGTCGCTCCTACAAACTCATCGATGCGGGCAAAGTACTCGCGAGCAGCAGACGGACCGGTGAAAACCAGGGGAAGAGGCACGTCCCGATTTTTTGGGGACAGCAGGATTCCCAGAAGATAAAGGATTTCTTCCGTGGTTCCGACGCCTCCGGGGAACACGATGATACCGTGTCCAAATCGCACGAATGCCTCCAGCCGTTTTTCAATGTCCGGCATGATGATCAGGCGATTGACTATCGGGTTGGGGGACTCGGCGGCGATGATGCCCGGCTCCGAGATGCCAACGTAGCGGGCCGGATCCGTTCGCTGCTTGCGATGACCCACCGATGCGCCCTTCATGGGTCCTTTCATGGCGCCGGGGCCACAGCCCGTGCACACATGCAGTCCGCGAAGTCCAAGCTGGTAGCCCACGCGTTTGGTGTATTCGTACTCCTCCCTGGCGATGGAGTGTCCGCCCCAGCAAACCACCACATTAGGATCCACGCCGGGCAGAAACACGTCGGCGTGACGGAGGATGGAAAAGACTGCGTGGGTGATGCCTTCCGAACTGTCCAGATCGAAGGCACCTTCTTCCAGCTGCGAATTGATGTAGACCACGTCACGCAGCACGTCAAACAACATTTCGCGAACGCCCTCGATCATCTTTCCGTCGACAAACGCCTCCGGCGGGGCGTTTGACACCCTCAGCTTGATGCCCCGGTCCTGCTGCAGAACCTCAACGTCAAAATCCTGGTGCAATCGAAGCAGCTCCGTGGCGTCGTCTGTATGCACGTCTGTATTGAGCACCGCCAGGCAGCAGCGTCGAAACAGGTCGTAAAGGCCACCATGGCCCGCCGTTCGCAGAGCCGCGACCTCTCGCTGGGAAAGTATTTCCATGCCTCGGGTCGGTGTCACTGTGACGGTTTGCGGCGTATCTCCAGCCATCCACTGGTCTCCGGGAGCTGATTCAAGGCATGGATTATGGCAGATTTACCCGACACCCACCGGCGGCATTCCAACCGCCATCACCAGCTCACAAAGTAGTGGCTTTTCCGGATACCGTGGCGCCCGACGTCGCGGATACTAGCCCCTGGCTGACCCGCGCGTCGCGGCATGACAAAACCAGGGAGGACACCGTGAAAATCGGCGTTTGCATCAAGCAGGTACCTGCGAAAGACTCGCCCATAGCCATCAATGAGGATGGCCGCTGGATCCGCGAGGACGATCTCAAATACGAGCTGTGTGGCCCGGATGAATACGCCCTGGAGGCGGCCATTCAAATCAAGGAGCAGCATGGCGGCGAAGTGGTTGCCGTGTCGCTGGGGCCGGCTCGCAGCACTGACGTCCTGAGAACAGCATTGGCCAAAGGTGCCGACCGTGCCGTTCATATTCAACTGGATGCTCCCGAGGTGACGCCCCCGCTGCCAGCGGCCAAGGCACTGGCAGAGGCACTGTCCAAGGAAAGCTTCGATCTGATCCTGAGCGGACTTCAGTCCGACGATCAGGGCTTCGGTCAGACCGGCGTCATCGTAGCCGAATTGCTTGGAATCGCTCACACCACCGTTGTCGTAGACCTTGAGGTCACAGACGGTGAAGTGAAGGTCAAGCGGGAGCTTGAAGGTGGATGGTACCAGTCCCTGAGTCTGCCTCTGCCTGCCATGCTGGCTATCCAGTCCGGAATCAACACGCCTCGGTACGCCTCGTTCAAGGGGATCATTGCAGCCAAGAAAAAGCCGCTTGAATCAGTTCCTGCGGCTGCGTCAACCGAGGCGCACCAGCAAACCCTCAAGATCTATGTACCGGAAAAGACTAAAGATACGCAGTTTCTCGAGGGTGATCCCGATGACGCCGCTCAGGCGCTGATCGCCAAGCTGAAAACAGAAGCAGGGATTTTGTCATGAACGATACGGTATTGGTCATCGCGGAGCAGCGTAACAACCAGCTCAACCCTCACAGTCTGGAGGTCATCGCTGCAGGACAGCAGCTGGCCGCTCAGCAGGGCCTGAGCCTTGTCGCGGCTCTGCCTGGTGCGACGCTTGACGCAGGCGCGGCTTCTCTGGCGGAAACACGGCTCGACGACCTGTTGCTGGTTCAGCACGATCTGCTGGAGCCTTATACCGCTGACGCATACTGCGCAGCCCTGGGCCAGCTGATGGCCGAATTGAATCCAAAATTCGTGCTGATTCCCCATACCTATCAGGCCAGGGATTTTGCGCCGAAGCTGGCGGCCTCCCTGGACCGGTCGCTGATCAGCGACTGCGTTGGCATCAAGCCCGGAGAGTCCGGTCCCGTTTTTGTGCGACAGCTGTTCCAGGGCAAGGTCAATGCCGACGTTGTCGCACTGGGCGAACCGCCCTACTTCGTCAGCCTCCAGGCCGGTTGCTGGCCGGCTGAGTCGGTGGAATCCGGGTCGGCAACGCCACGTTCAATGGACGTCAGTCTGGATGCCTCGCAGATCCGGGCTCGGGCGGAAGCACCCGAGCGCGGAGCCGCACAGGCCGTGGACCTTTCATCTGCCGAAATCATCGTCTCCGTGGGAAACGGCATTGAAAAGGAAGAGAACATTGAGATTGCTCGTCAACTGGCTGCTGCCATCGGGGGCGAACTCGGTGCTTCGAGGCCGGTCATCGACGAGGGTTGGCTGCCGCTGGAGCGGCAGATTGGGAGTTCCGGCCAGACGGTGGCCCCCAAGCTCTATCTGGCATTGGGAATTTCAGGATCATCCCAGCACCTGGTCGGCATGAAGGGAGCGAAAACCATCGTAGCAGTGAACAAAGACGCTAACGCGCCAATCTTCAAACACGCTGACTACGGCATCGTCGGCGACGTCATGGAAGTAATGCCCGCCCTGATCAAAGCGTTGCAGGGCTGACGGAATCGATCAGGCGCTGGCCGGCCGCCGCCGGAACAGCTGACGGAAATAGGCGCTGAGATCCTTCATGAAGTCTCCCTTGGACCAGTAGAGGAAACGCAGCGCAAAGTCGTAGAACTTCAGTCGCTGGGACAGCGGCACCTTGATTCGTGTCGACAGACTGATGAACGCCAGGAACATCCTCATGGTGCGAAACGGTATGTGGGTTTTGCCCGGCGCGTAAAAGGACGCGACCTCTTCTTCCGTCATCAGGTTGGTGGTGGAAGACTCGGCCAGCCGACGCGACAGCAGGAACTCCTCGATCTGGAAAAACTTGCCCCTGGCCGCCATTTCCGACATCAGCACCGTGTCGGAATTGGGATACACCGCCTGCAGCGTGGTCTGCCGCAGAACGCTGCTGCGCTGCAGCGCCTGTTCCACGTTGTTGAGTCTCACGCGATCGATGAAGTTTCGAAACCTGACATAAGGATGGTCGTCCAGCAGGTGCAGGTTTTCATCGTATTCTTCTATTACCTCATTGCGTTCGTTGATGAGTTGCGTCCTTGGAAACGCCACAGCCACATCCGGATTGGCATCCAGCACCTCCACACACGCCTCGAGAAACCGCTCGCCGATAAGATCATTGGAGGACGCCCATTTGAAGTACCGCCCCCGCGCGAGTTCAAACGCCTTATTGAAGTTTCTGGCGGCGCCTATGTTCTCGGTGTTTTGATGCACCACGACCCTGGAATCCTGCGCGGCGTATCGCTGGCAGATTTCCACCGTTGAATCAGTTGAGCAGTTGTCGCAGATAATGAGCTCAAAATCTGAGAATGTCTGCGCCAGAATGGAGTCGATGGTCTGCTCGATCCAACGCTCACCGTTGTATACCGGCAGTCCGATACTGACCCTTGGCGGGGCATCGGGCCCGGGCGTCTGCTCTGCCGTCCGGTCAGGTGTCTGATTCATCTTGGTAATTCCGGCACGACAGGCCAGCCATGGGATGCCCTTCGGTGACCATTTCGAAATAGGCGTCGGTCAGGTCACTCAGGATTCTTGAGTTGCCTTCTACCGGGTAGTCATCCACCGCGCTGACCGGCGTGAGTTCCGACAGCGTTCCCGCAAGGGCAATTTCCTCCGCGATGTGCAATTCGGTTCGGTCGATGGGTCTGCGTTCAAAAGGGATCCCTCTTTCCCGGGCCAGGGCTTCCACCAGGTCAACCGTAATGCTCTCCAGAACGCCCTCGCTGGCCGGCGGCGTCGCCACCACGCCGTCCCGAACAATGAGAACGCAGGATCCACCGGTTTCCGCGACCCGGTCCTTGGAATTCAGAATGACCATCTCAGAAAAACCCCGCTCTCGTCCCTCGATCTTTGCCATTCTCGCGACCTGGTAGTTCGAGCTGGTCTTGATTCTGGGCGGCAGCATGTTGTCTTCAGCGCGTTTCCAGGTGCTGACACCGATGGTGATGGGTTCGGGCCTGTCAGTGCTGGTCTGGAACGCCTGTAAACACAGATCCGTGCGTTGGTCCTCGCCCCAGTGCCCTTCCATCATGTACAGGGTCGCACGCACCCAGATATTGTTTTCCGGCCTGCACAGGGCCTTGATAATGCCGTGAACGGCGTCCTCGAACTCCTCCCAGCTGTAGTCGAACGGCATACGGAGCAGCTTTGCTGAGCGCTTGAACCGTTCATAGTGGCGTTGCAGCGAGACCACGCCCATCGATCCATCGTTCTGCCAGTAGGCTTTGAGGCCTTCGAAACAATTCAGACCCCGAAACACGGCCTCAGCCGACACGTGTATCTTGGCGTCATCCCAGGGTCGGATCTGGCGCTCAAAATAGATGAACTCGGGTTTTTGAAGCTTCGCCATTTCTGACTCCTTATCGTCCAATTCCAAAATATCGGGCGTAAGACCCCGGCTCCAGGAAGCGCCTGCCGTCTACGAGAATTGCAGTACTGCCCAGGCCCTGCAGCTTTTCCGGTACAGCCTGATACTCGGGCCAGCTGGTGACCAGCAGCACACCCTCCGCCCCATTCAGTGCATGGTCCAGGTCACTGGTGAATTCAACCTGGCTTAAATCAACCTGCATATCCCGCAGCGCCTGGGCAGCATTGTCATTGGCAATTGGATCGTGACAGCAAACCGGCAAACCGAGTTCAGCCAGCCGCTCAACCAGCTTCAGCGTGGGTGATTCGCGAACGTCATCCGTGCCCGGCTTGAATGCGGTTCCCAGAATGGTGAGTTTGCCAACCTGGGACAGTGGGGTTTCGCCATCAAGAATTTCAAGCAGCTTGTACGGTTGTGATTCGTTGATCTCGACTACTGACTTGAGAAGCCTGGCCGGCGTTTTCCGCTCTTCGGCGTAACTCACCAGGGCCTTCAAATCCTTGGGAAAACAGCTTCCGCCAAAACCACAGCCTGCCCACAGAAAACTGGTTGCAGACACTTTGTGATGGCGATTGTTTTCGTCGACATGGTTGAGGTGCTGCATTCGATGGACGCCGGAAAGCACGTCCGCCACGTCCACGTCCTCAGTCGCTTCGCATTGTGCAGCGATTTCGTTGGAAAACGAGATCAGCGTGGCCAGCAGCGAGTTGGAAGCATACTTGATCATTTCTGCGGTACTGGGATTGGTTTCAACGATCAGCCCCGGATCGAAATGACTGTACAGTTGTTTCAAACGTTCCGCTGATGTCGGATCGACGGCGCCAACCACGATACGGTCCGGGTGGACAAAATCGGCCACCGCGCGCCCTTCCGCCATAAACTCGGGGTTCATGCCCAGGCCAAAATCCAGGCCAGCCGTTTTTCCCGATACGCGCTCGATGGTTTCGCGAAACACCCCGGTTGTCGTGCCCGGCGTGACCGTGCTCTTGATCGTCAGCACAGGGAAATCAGAGCGCTCGCGGACCACTTCCCCAAGCAACTCGGCCACGGACACCACGTAGCGGAGGTCGATGGCACCGTCTCGAAAGGGTGTGCCGACACACACCAGAACGACGTCAACATCAGCCAGGACCCGTCTCAGGTCCGTCGACGCGGTCAATCGTTGACCGATATTGCGGCCGATGATCTCGTCGAGGCCTTCCTCGTGAAATGGCGCCTTACCGGACTCAACCTGGGCGACCTTGCTCTGGTCCACGTCCAGACAGCAGACCTCGTGGCCGTTGTCGGCGAGGCAGGCACCAGTTACCAGGCCGACGTAGCCTGCTCCAATGACTCCAACCTTCATTGTTGCGGCCCCGGTTCGGGTGGTGCCTCCTGATTGTGGTAGTACCACTCCAGTGCACGGCGCACTCCGGCATCCACGGTGATCTCAGGCGCGTAATCCAGTTCAGTCCTGGCTTTGGTGACGTCCGGGCAGCGGCGATTCGGATTATCGGTGAGGTAATCGTCGTCTTCACTCTTACCGAAAATCACCTGCCCGGAGTAATCCCAAAGCTCTCTGGCATTGCGGGCCACCATCTCCGCCAACTCCCGCATCGATGTCTCTTCGCTGTCAATGCCAATGTTGTAGGGCTCGCCGTTTCGCCCCCTGATCAGGATCTTGAGGTAACCCACAACGGCATCCGCGATGTAGCAGAAGGTACGGGTTGGTGTGCCATCCGACAGCATCACGATGTCGGAATGCTTCAGGGCGCATTGCGCGAAATCCGGCAGGACCCGGCCGTCGGTAATTTTCAGGCCTGGTCCGTAGTTATTGAAGGGTCTGGCAATTTTCACCGGAACGTCCCGGTACCTGGCAAACACCACGCACAGCGTTTCGCCAAGCCTCTTGGATTCGTCGTAGCAGGCCCGGGGTCCGGTACAGGAAACCAGCCCCCGGAAATCTTCATTGGTGGGTATTTCCTCCGGAGGTGGGTCTCCGTAAATCTCGCTGGTGGAGAAAAACAATATCGATTTGACGTCCGTCTCCGTGGCGTGCTCCAGGATGTGGCGAATTCCCATCACGTTGGCGTCGATGGTCTCCACCGGATAGGTTCGATACACCGGCGGCGATGCAATGGACGCAGCGTGAACGATGTATTGGAAGTCGCCTATTGCGTCTGGAAGCGACTGGATCACGTCATGTTTCTGCAGCTTGATGAAATCCGACTGCAGCGCTTCCAGCCACGACGGGACCCCGCGCATGAAATTGTCCATGGCCAACAGGCGGATTTCATTGCCCGGGTTGTGATCATTCCAGTGCTTGATGACCTGACAGAAATAGTAGCCGATAAAGCCGGCGGCCCCAGTGAACGCGAGGCCGCTTCCAGCCATTTCCCCGAGTTCAAAGTCTGCTTTCCTGCAGATGTAGTCCAGGTCGGTTTTGAGGATTTCTTCCAGTGTTCTCATGGTGCTATTCAATGACTTCGACATTTGGCAACGGAACGATGAACTTACAACCCCAGTCGCGGGTATAGCTCAGCTGTTCAGCGATTTCGTCCTTCAGGTTCCAGGGCATGATCAGGATAAAATCCGGCTTGGTTTCCGCGATTTTCTCAACCGGGAATATCGGTATTCGCGTTCCCGGCGTGTACTTGCCCTGCTTGTAGGGATTTCGGTCCACCATGTAGGTCAGAAAATCTGACCGAATCCCGCAATAGTTCAGCAGCGTGTTTCCTTTTCCCGGGACCCCGTACCCCACAATGTCCTTACCCTGTTCCCTCAGGGAGATCAGGGTTCTCAAAAGATCCCGCTTGGTTTTTTCCACCCGCGGGCGGAAATGACTGTACGTTTCGAGGACCGAGATGCCATCCTGGGATTCCTCCGAGCGAACCTCCAGCAACCGCTCAGTTGGGTCGCGGGGACGTTCTGAGGCGCAGGCAGAGACCCGAAGTGATCCACCGTGAGTGTCGATTTTTTCTGCGTCGAAAACCGTCAGACCCTGGCTGGCCAGAACCTTTTCAATGCTGTACAGCGAAAAATACGAAAAATGCTCGTGATAAATCATGTCGTAAAGACTGTCACTGAGCATCCTGGACAGCTGAGGAAACTCGATACTGACCACACCGTCTGGCTTCAGCAGCCTGCTGATTCCCAGTACGAAGTCGTTAAGGAAAGGTGTGTGAGCGATCACATTGTTGGCCACCACCAGGTCAGCGTGACCATACTCCGCCGTGAGCTCAAGGGCGCTGTCCGACCCCAGGAAGCGGCACACGGACCGGACGCCCCGTTCCCTGGCCGCCTCTGCGACGTTCTCTGCCGGTTCGATGCCAAGCACCGGAATGTCGTGGGGCAGAAAATGTTGGAGCAGATAACCATCATTGCTGGCGATTTCCATGACCAGGGAGTCCGGGTTGAGCGCGAAGCGGTCTACCGCGCTTTCCACGAAAAGCCGGGCATGCTCAACGAACGACGCGGAAAAGGACGAAAAATAGGAATACTCGCTGAAAATTTCCTCGGGACTGACAAATTCTCCCACCTGCACCAGGAAGCAATTGCCGCATACCCGCGTGTGCAGTGGATAGAATGATTCAGCGGCTTCAAGCCGATCCTCCGACAGCAGCGTGTTGCATAGCGGCGAAGAGCCCAGGTCAACAAGGGTTTGTTCGATCCGGGCACCGCAGTGTCTGCATTTATCTTGATTAGCCATGGTTATTTCCCGTTAAGCGGAGTTTCCGTGGTGGGCAGGGCTCAGCAGTTCAGCGTCGCATAGCCGCTCGGCTGCGAGACACAGCTGCTCTAAGGGAATCCCCGACTCCTGGCTGATGTCCAGGGTCGACGTGTTTCCATCGGAACTGCTGAGCATCCACAGCAGAGCCATCTGTGCTGTCTTGGTGTCGTTGTCACCCCCGATCGCATCATACAACCCTCGGCGACCCAGCTGGGGCTCGCAGTTAGGCGCCAGGTTGACGTAGCTGCGACAGCACTGTGCGAGGTCAAGCGCTCGCCGCACGAGGTCGAAAGTCTCGCCAAGTTTGTTCGGCTGGATCAGGTCGAGATTATCGCCGGAGGTGTGATACTCCGGATACTCACCATAAGGAGTTCTCATCAGGCAGCCCACTGCCAGATTGAGACCTGGCGAGCAGTATTGACGCTCGTCATACCCGTAAGGCATGAAAGACCTGACTTCATGATTCAATCCCAGGTCCTGCATCAGCCCCGGGAGGATTCTATCAATCAGCCCGTCTCCCTTTTTGCTGTGCTTGAAGGTGAATCCGCCGGCGTCACCCACACCGCTGAGGACCAGGCCCGCCACGGTCCGGGCGGTTTTTTCCGGGTTTGACGCCAGCCACGTAATCGCCCCGATTGTGCTGGGAACAAACACGAATCTGAGGCCGTAATGGAGCGGTTGTTGGTCCAGATAATGTCGCGCCAGTGCGGCTGCGACGGATATGCCCGAAAGGTTATCGTTGGCCAGGCTGGGATGGCAGATATGTGCGGAGATCAGCAGTTCCTGGTCCGTCCGCCCGGGAATGAAGACCTCGCCGTAGGTGAGGCTTCCCGCTGCCAGTTGACTGTCGATTCTGACCCGATAAGACCCCGGCTTCAGCTGCTGCCGGCAATGGTGGCTGAGGCAGAACCCCCAGTTCGGCGCGTAGTAACTGGTCCGGTAGGGAATCAGCTCAGGCTGCTCGGGCAGCGAGTGCAGATGACGCTGCAGTTCCTCGAGCGGCAATTGTCGGTCCACGGGCACGCTGTAGCTCATCAGGTGGAGATTATGATCTGCAAAATCCACTACCCGGTTGCCAGCGGCGTCTTCAATAAACGCCTCCTCACAATTCCACTCGTCCGGCACAACCCAATCGAAAACGCGGCTGCCGCTGGGCACCTCGGTCACCTCAACCGGGACCCATTCATCCAGAGCCGCAAGCGTCTCTCGCACGCCGTTTCCGGTAATGCTTCGACAGATCGGATAAAGGGCGCTGCAAAACTCATGGAGCTCGCGGCCGACCTGCTCTGTTTCAGACTCGTTGCTCATTGCTCATGGCGTCCCACATTGACCGGCCGTCGGCCGGTATCTTAGCGGCGGCTGCATGAAAAGCTCACCATGGTAAGGCGTTTCAGCGCGCCCATTTGTCAACTTATGCAAATCGATCGACCCGCCAGACCGGTCACCCGTCCTCGCCCCTGCTGGTCCAGCTAATGTCTGGACTGCAGCTGATGAACCCATGGGCCCAGGTCAGATATTGACCAGTATGGAAAAACGTTGCTGCCCAGTACTGACCGTACATACGCCGCAATGCTGATTTCACCGCCCTTCAACATTCCCTCGGAGCGAGACCAGACAGCGTACAGGTCTTCCCAGAAACTCAGCCAGCGTCCACCGGAGCGTCGCTCTTCACCCTGGCGATAGGCGTCCGGATCCAGCACAAATGTCAGGAAATCGAATCCGGATTTCCATGCCAGTGCGTACTGGGCCCATGGCCTGGGATTGACCTCAATGGCGTACAGGTATCGCTTGTCGATCTGAAGCATTTCAATCTCTGCGATGCCCAACAGGTCCAGCTCATGGGCAATCCGAATGCATTGGGCCGCAACCTCGGGATCTGGAGATGCAACCACGTAGGTTCCCGTGGAGCACTGCCTGGCCGATGGGCGGAGCTTTTCCGCCACCAGGGCGCGAACCTCCCCACGACTGTTTCGCGCCACACCGACTGAATACTGACGTGTGTCGGGCCTCAGCAGGGACTCCGTAATCGTCGGGGTGAGCCCGAGGGCATCATAGGACTGCAGCAGGTCTTCCAGCGCCGACCGATCGGAAATCTCCTCGGCTTTCGGGATGTCCACGGCCCTTCCATGCTGGGTGACCTCGGGTCGAACGATGACCGGACGCTGTGAAAGGTCCAGGCCGTCCAGCTCAGAGGGCTCGTAGATTTTCGGCGACCGGACGTCATTGGCGGCACACCAGCGCAGGAATCCGGTCTTGTTGAGGCATTTGTCCAACGTATCGTTGGTGGGATGAATCACCACTGAAAAGCTGTTCTCGAGGATAGACCGATGCTGTCCAATCCAGCGCAGCCATGAATCGCTGTCGGCGATCAGGCCGGTTGGGGCTTCGGATGCAATTTCCTTCAGCCGGGAGAGAATCTCATCATCAGCCGGCTTTTCGACGAACACCCGGGGAATATTGGAGTGTGTTGCCGGGCCCTCCTGCGAATCAACCACCGCGCAGGGCAGCCGAAGGGATTTGCAATGCCTGACAACGGCGAGAGCAGTTAGAGAGCTTCCCAGTACAACCAGCTGCTCGACGCTACGCCCCATGATCAAAACCCGGGCTTTGATCCATCCTGACAATGTCGGTGAACTCTTCCCGTCGCCGGACCAGTTGGTGCTGCCCATTGCGCACCGTTGCCACCGCCGGGCGAGGGTTGGAGAAGTTCATCTGATTGGGAATGAAGTACGCCCCGGAGTCCATTACGGCAAGCACATCACCTTCCTCCAGAGCAGGCAGCTGCCTGTTCTGGCAGAGCACGTCGCCGGGATGGCAAAGCGGGCCGAACACGTCGCATTTCCTCGATGCCGTGGCATTCATCTGGGTTGCCGGAAAGATCTGATGGGTTTCCCACTCCAGCGGCAGAGCCAGATTGGCGCCGCCGTCCAGGATCAGGAAATCATTACCTCCAACACCTTGCTTCTTGCCCATGACCGACAAAAGCAGGACCTGGCTGCTGCTGGTAATGGCGCGCCCCGGTTCGAACACGATGGCTGGGCAATCAACACTGTCCGATGTCTTATGTCTGAGCTTGTTGAGAAGCGGCGCCAGCGCCTTGGCGTAGTCTGCTGGCTTCGGCACGCTGTCCGGGTTGGCGAATCGTGCCGGGTATCCCAGCGACAGCATCCGCACGTCCCAATCTGCAATGCCACGCACCGTAGGTACCCCAAAACCGCCGCCCAGATCGAAATGATCAATCTGGATCCCATACTTGGAGGCCAGCATTTCGCTGAACTGGATAACCTCTTCCACGGCCTGGACATAGGTCTGAACGCTCTGGATCCGGGTCCCGAGGTGCAAATGGATCGCCGCCGGCTCCAGCTCCGGAAACTCCGTCATCCTGGCATAGGCAGCTTCGGCTGCGCCCGAGGCAAGGCTCAGCCCGAATTGAGAAGACCAGCCTACCGAGGTGATCACGCGCAGGCCGACTTTCTGGCGCACGCCCAGCCGCCTCGCGGCCACGGCGATTTTTTCAATCTCTCCCGGTCCGTCAACATTGATGAGCTTGACCCGTTTTTCCACCGCCAGCTCCAGCGCCGCATTGCCTTTGCCAGGTCCGTTGAGGATCAATCGTTCCGGCGGAACGCCAAGTTTCAAAGCCAGCCACAGCTCAAAGTGGGATATCACCTCCGCATGACTGCCCAAGTCATGAAGGCATTTCAGAACATGCGGCACCGGATTGGTTTTGTAGGACGTTGCCAGTGAGACATTGGGATACTCTGCCTCGAAGGCACCAAGAAAACCGTGGTAGTTTTCGGCCAGCTTTTTTTCGTTCAGGACATGCAGCGGGGAGCCATAGTGGCTCACGAGTTCCTTGGCGCTGACCCCGTCAATGGTCAGCACCCCGTCATCACCCCAGTCACAGCCCCACAGACCGGGTGCGAGACCACCGAAAGCCTCTCCATCCGGAGCATCGGGCCGTCGCTCCTTCCAAAGAAGGTATTTTATGACGGCGCGTTTTACAGTTTTTTTAGCAGTAGCAAGCACTTATCGACGCTCCTGTGCGCGTATCCCGACGACGCTGATTCCTTCCCTAGCTCAACACAGTGCTCCGCCGATCGTCCGACATCCCGGACCCGGTCAGACCTTGCGTGATGACCGTTGTCAGAGAATCGAGGGACAGATTTCGTTGCCTTGCCGGTTTCCAGGCCGACGCGACGAAGAGCAGAGCTAACTATACTGATTTGGCCAGTTTGCGATCAATACTGGCCGGGACAAATTTAAAACATTCTTACCTTTGAAGATTGCGTTTTTTTGGCGCACACAGGGTTTTTGTCGTGTCCCACGGTCCGGTTCATTAATTCAAGGTTAACGGAGAGGGTGAAACCGATCACAAAATTCTACAGTTGACCGACCGATACTTGCACGCTCTATCACCAATTCCTCAGTGAAATGAAAGATCTGGCGCGTTCCTTAGTCATGCCGGCACCCCAACTTCCAGTAAAAATTCTCACCTTGGCGCAGTGTGCCTGTCTGGCCCTGGCCGCCTGGTCAGCTCAGGTGTATGGCCAGCCGGCCTTTCCCGGAGCTGAGGGATTTGGCGCGGCAGCAACCGGCGGCCGTGGGGGCGCTGTGGTCAAAGTCACAAACCTCGACGACTCCGGATCCGGAAGCCTGCAGTGGGCCGTCAATCAGCCTGGCCCGAGGATCGTCGTTTTTGATGTATCCGGTGTCATCAACGGAGACGTCCGCATACCTCACGGCGATTTGACCATCGCCGGCCAGACCGCGCCGGGCGCTGGAATCACCATCCACGGGCATCTGTACACACCCTATCCCACCAGTTTCGGCAACATGATCATTCGACACATCCGGGTACGCCCGCCCGAGCCTGACGGAAACTGGCCCCCGGCGCAGCATGACGCCGTTCAGTTTTCGAGGAACCAGCTGTTGATTCTGGACCACGTCGACATTTCTCATGGTGTCGACGAAAACCTGGACCTGTGGGCCGGCGCAAGGGATGTCACCATTCAGTGGTCAGCCATCACTTACCCCGTGCTGGCGGGTGGCCACCCGGACGGGGACTACCATAACTACGGGATCATCAACGGTCCCGACGGCGGAAGGATTTCAATTCACCACAATCTTTTTGCCCACAACAGGGCGCGCACACCCGCTCTTTCTCAAGGCCCTGCAGACGTGGTCAATAACGTTGCCTACAACGTCAAGACGGGATTCGTTCACCACAATCCCGCGGATGGCGATTTCAACATCGTCGGCAATTATTACAAAGATGGGCCCAGCACCTCGCTGAATCCGTTTTACTTCGACCCGGAAAACAACCCGACGTCCGAGTACTTTGTCCAGGGAAACTACGTGGATGACCCCGGTATTTTCGAAGGCCGGGTGGATAACCCCTTCGACAGCACCGAGTATCAGAGCGCTTACCAGTACATCTACTGTTGCGGCATCAGCACCAGCCAGTTTGATCACAACAGCGCCTTCGACTTCAGCAATTACAGCGGCTACGTCCCCATTTCTACGAACGACGCAACGACGGCCTACGAGGCGGTTTTGAACTACGCCGGTGCCTGGCCCAGGGATATTGTCAACCAGTGGTCGGTGGACGAGACACGCGACAGGACCGGATCCTGGGGCAATCGCAGACCGTCAGACTGGATGCAGGGCTTGACCGCTTCACAGCCGCCACCCGACCGCGACGGCGACGGCATGAGCGACAGCTGGGAGACTGCAAACGGGCTGAATCCCGATGACGGAGGGGATCACACCACGGTCATGCCTTCCGGCTACACGGCCATCGAAGAGTACATCAACCAACTGGCCGACAGCCTCGTTCCCGGCAGTCCAGTGGCCCTGGTGTTCATGGACGGATTCGAACTCTGAGCCGAGCCGGGCCCGGCTTTCCGGTCAGTCCTCAGCGCCTGTGCTCGACGTGGTGGATAGAGCCACCGCCGCAGGCTGCAGTGAGATCGAATTCAAAGTATCGACCCTCCAGGATCCACCGATCTTACAGGGTGTGATTTTGATCACCATCCACCCTGCCCGAATCCTCTAAAACCGATTCTGACCAGGTCGCCAGCCACAGCTGGCAACCCCACCCTGTGTTGAGTAAAGCAATGAAACGCATTCCATCATTTTCAGTATTTTTTGCGATTTTGCTCGCCCTGCCGGCCGAAGCGAGCCTGTTTGCCACCGATGGAACGGAACTGGCTTGTGGGCAGGTGATTCAGACCAGGTTCAATCGAAACGAAGCAGAGGACCAGGTCATCGGCCCGCTTCGCGCTCAATATCCGAACCTGTGTGAAGACCCCGCAGGTCTCGACCCCGCGCCATCCCTCACCGAGGAGGTGTTCATTGGTGGATTCTCTGCCGCGACCACACTGGCCGGGCGGGAGCTGAATTGCGATGACGACATCAACCTGATGATCAATGCCTGGATCAACGGCAGATGGCGTAAGCGTGAGGTTGCCCAGTCCGTTGCTCTGGTGTTTCCAACGCTGTGTGGAACCGAAAACCCGCAAAACCCGACCGTTGAGACCACTCGGGGTGACGTTCTGGACTGCGACGATATGATGCAGCTGAAAATCAAACTGAGCATCCAGAACCGTCTGTCAAGCAAAAAGCTGGAGGATCAGGTTCATCGCTTCCTGCCGATGTTGTGCGGAGACCGCGTGACACTCAGCCAGTGTGAGGACCGGATAGACAACGACGGCGACGGCGAAATCGATATGATGGATTTTGGCTGCGACTCGCCGGACGACAACGACGAAACCGATCCGGCGCCGGTGTACCAGTGCTCCGACGGCATCGACAACGATGGCGACGGCGAAATTGACCTGGCCGACGACGGCTGCGACTCGGCTACGGACGACGATGAAACCGATCCAGC
>JAAUYH010020077.1_pt1 | contig 30034 bp, 23 predicted proteins | sample 7278061 | NCBI WGS metagenome assembly JAAUYH01 (sample SAMN14350203, study PRJNA611818) | marine sediment metagenome | isolation source: surface marine sediment (0.6m) | place: French Polynesia: Moorea | collected 2018-08
AGGACTCGAAGACCTCCTCAACATCGAGTCTACTGACATCGAAGCTATTGCTTCTACTTACTTTGGTGATAAATCTGATGAGAGCTCTGATACTGACTATGAGTCTCAGGACTCCGAACCCTTCAAGGAAGTAGACCCAACCATTAAGGTCGGACATACATTCGTATTTGATGAAGATTCAGAATTGGATTTCTAGATCGGGACGTTACTGGCCGAAGCGCCCCGAATATTAGGCCCGCGCATGCAGCAAAGATGATGGCATCATCTCAATCGCCCTACGAAGTTGATAAACCATCAATATATGTACCGAAGAAATATGGTGATCTTCGAATGGAACAACATTTCTTAGTCGCGATCTCTACGCCTTCTAAGTAGCATTCCTGGATACCGGCGCACAGCAAAGCGTGATTGGCAAGCTACAAGCGCTAGTCTACTGCAAGCAACACAACATTCGTTACATACTGAAGCCATCATTGACCGAATTCAAATTTGGCGATGGTGTATTCTCTTCACTTGCTACCATGCAAATCAGAATTCACACCCCGAATCACTCGTTCTTGAAGATCAAAGTGAATGTCTTATCCGCAGACGTTCCGTTGCTATTCGGTCTCGATGTCTTGGACAATGAGAAACTCGTGGCGGACAACGTTCTGAACGAGCTACAGGCAACACATCATGGTTGGTCAATGCCGCTCAATCGTAAGCATGGACACCTCTACCTCACGTGGAATTCGAAATCAATCTTGTTTACCAAGTCGGAAATTATTAAGCTGCATCGTCACTTCAAGCATCCTACCTCCGGTAAATTGTAGGAAGTTATGAAATGTGCATGACTAAGCCAAGTTGATTAGACCACTCGACAACTTCTGGAAAAGATTACGAAGGCGTGTGAAACTTGTCGAACGTTCAGCGCTCCTCCACAACGCCTTCGAGTTTCGCTACCGCCATCCGATATTGCTTTCAACCGTGAAGTGGCACTCGATCTAATTTGGATTGAGAAGAAGGCAGTACTACACATTTTTGACTTCGAGACAGGATTCAATTCCGCGATTTTCTATCCTACCAGACCGCAGAAGCTGTATGGGATGCGTTCGTACTCTGCTGGGCATCTCTGTACACTGGATTCTCCATGAAGATGCGTTTTGATCAAGGAAGTTCGTTCACGTCGGTACGCTGGACAAATCGCGCGAAGGCAGTTGGAACTGATGTTTAAGAATCTGATGTGGAAGCACACAATTGGCTCGGATCTGGAGAAAGATATCATGCACCATTGAGGCTAATTTTCCTTAAGATTCGAGAAGAGCATCCTAAGATGGACAAGAATAAAATACTGAAGCTCGCTGTTAAGGCTATGAATGATACCATGGGGCCTGAAGGGTACGTCCCAGCCTATCTCCTGTTTGATTGCATACCTCGATTCCCCTCAACAGACTTTACACCGCCAACACAGCAGCAGAGAATGGACGATATGCAATTAGCTCGACGGAAAACGGCTATTATCTCTACAGAACTTCGAATTTGAAAAGCTCTTTCATCACGTGTTTCAAGAAACACCGATCTGGTGATTGAAGTTGGCGACTTAGTACGAGTCTTCCGCGAAACTGACAAACGCTACGTTTGACCCTATCCCGTCATCCGCGTTGAGAGAACTCACGTGTTCATCGTTGAGAACCATCGCGAAGTCAAGTTCAATAAGCACCAAGTACTTCCAGTCACCACATACGACAGCATCATACCTGGAGAGTACCTTGTGACTTGTTTGCATTCATCGCTGCCGAAATTATCTTCCAACCGTCTGTGCAAATCTTCTATCGGTGACCGTAAAGAGATCCCAAGCGTCCTCGTCACGGAGGTTCTACGTCACAATGATCCTTGAATGTGAAGTGAGAAAACAGATCGAGCACGAAAGCAAGAAATAGAAAACTTGGTACGACGTGGAACATGGGAACTCGTTCTCGAAGAAGATGTACCACCTGGATCGAACATTATCTCTGGATCTTTCGTGATTACTAGCAAAGACGTGGAAACAGAAAAGCCTATCTTCAAGGCACGATTTGTCGCCCACGGTCATCGTGATGCGGAGAAACACAATCTCGTTCACGATTCAACCAATGTGAGTCAAAGTTCTGTACGACTTTTGATCGAACTTGCTACTATTATGGGATTCGACGTCTGGACCGAAGATATTTCCCAAGCGTGCTTCCAATCAGCAAGTAAGCTACTCCGCGAAGTCTATCTTAGACCCAACAAGCATCTCCAGGCTCCAGTTGGATACATATTGAAGTTGCTTCGACCGTTGTATGGACTAGCAGACAGTAGCGAATATTCGTATGCGACATTCGCCGAGCACTTGGGAAAGAAACTGTTCATGCGGACCGTTGCTAGCGATATGTCTTTGTTTTCTAGACGGGCGAGAGGTCAGCTAACTGGACTACTAGCTTCCTATGTCGACGAAACGTTGGCTTGCGGGGACTCATCATTCTCGCAACTGCCTGAAGAAACTCGAAAAAGATTCGAAGTCAAGTCACGTGAATACGAAAATATGCGATTCTCTGGTGTCTACATCGATCGGTCAGATAACGGCTTCGACATTCACCAACGCCCATACATTGATCACCTAAAGCCGTTACCATCTGACGAAAGCTTCGTGCTGTTACGACAGTATCGTGCTCAATTATCATGGCTCATACACAGTCGTCCTGATGTATGTATGGTTTCTAGCAAGCTGGCGCAAGTCACTGAAACGTCGTTCAACATATCTCATGTGGAACAATGCAATACCACTATACGATACCTCCAGGATACACGCCATCTTTCTCTTCGCATGCCCAAACTTGATCCAGAAAGTCTACACGTACGAGCCTACACTGATGCATCATTTTCCACAAACTCCGATCACTCGTCACAGCTCGGCTACATCGTATTACCGGCCGACGAACACGATAGTGCCTGTGTTTTGCACTACGCCAGCTACAAGAGTCGCAGAGTCGCAAGGTCCGTACTAGGTGCTGAAATGTACGCCTTTGCTCATGCTTTCGACTTCGCATATTGCCCTAAAACAAACCTCGAAAAGCTATTGGATCGTCGAGTATCACTTTCCATATTCACGGATTCGAAGAGCCTCTTTGATGTTATAACGAAGTGCTCCCAGACACAAGAAAGACGTTTGAGGATTGACCTACAAGCCGTTTGTGACGCGTATGCAGTGCGTGACATCAGCAACGTCGGTTTTATTCGTGGTCCGAACAATCCTGCTGATGGTCTAACGAAAATAGGCGAGTTTCATGCCTTGTACCACATGTTGTTGACTGGAAAGTGTGATTTTATTGTCGAACAATGAGTTATTCGTTGCCAAAATGCACCTCCACCAGCCAAATATCTGTCTAATGCATCTATTTGCTATGTTTGCTCATGTATCAGCGACGTTATACACCCATCTCGCAATACAACGTCTTCATTCACGCGCTCAAATCAAAATGCAAGTTCAAAGACCGTACTAGTGGAAATTATGGAAAGTTTTTCCTTAATATTGATGGAATTTGTGCGTACAGTTTCTATTTTCTACACCAACGGCACTGCAAAATCACTCAATACCGTTATTCTCGACATCTACCGGTTAATGCTGCCGTACAGTCAATGTGGCCCGGTTATCTCAACTAAAATGACTCTTCAAACGCGTACATAGCCTACTGTACCGCATGATCATTTCTACTGTCAATTACGTCAGAAACATTACTTAAGGCTAACCTACAGAAGAGTTACTGTATTCATCAGTACTACAATGTCCAAAAACGTTATCATCTCTACTGCGCACGCCAGATATTCCCGTGTTGATTACCTCTTGGCGGAGCCGCTAATCATGGTATCTCGACCGACAGTGGACCCCTACGTCGGCGCCACCGATCCTACTGTTGCTGACAAGCGCCGCAGGCTGGGCTATGGAACGGAGCCTGAAGGTTGCCCACGCGTCGGCGAGTACATGCACCTTCAGTGGTATGAGGACAAGAAGTGCTACCCATGTCGCGTCGTATACTACCACCCTGGGAAGGACAACACCACCGTCATCTATGGCGAACGCGAGCAGTACGCCATTGAGTTGGTAAGCATGAGCAACAGAGCTTGGCATTACTTCTCGACGCCCCCAAGAGCAAGCGCAATGAAGATCCATACGACCCCACTGCCTACGTTGGCCGCATCTTATTCTTCAAAGACATCCCCCTAGGCCTCGGATCTGATCCTGCTACAAGTACCGCATACGTTTGCGAGTATCTGGCGCCTAACAACGACATATGCCTACACTGTAAGGGCCCATGCAGGCAAAATACTACTATTTGGCTGTACAAGGTGATGTTCTACCGCACAAGTGGCTACGAAGAAACGGAAGTGATTGACCTTCTAAAACGAGATTTTATCGTTATCGCATAATACACCTGCCTAAAAGGCAATTCTAAAAAGGTGGGAGTGTGAAGACAGTAGTCACATGGTCGAATTCGTCAATTTAGTTTACCAATTGTAGCCGTTTGTCTGCCTCCAATTTTTGTAAGGGATAGTATAAATAAAAACTCTCCAACTTCGGTTGGGGGCACGAACTTTATCACGAACATCAATCTTCTACTTCCTACTCTAGCAATTTCATTTTCCTCCCTTTCTCCATTCCAACCAACGTACTAAGGTTATCTTACCACAGGAGATGAAGCTATAATAGTAGCATGTGTAAATCAACTGGAACTTCGTTGTACTATACGTGAATACGTTGCAGGAAATGTGTTTAACTCCGACGAGATTGGGTTATTCTGTAAATGAACAGCTACCATTACAATCGGTCGGAGGCGATAGCAGGGAAATAATTTGTCAAGAGAACGCAATAACTAGCTCTTGTGCACCAAAATCAATGGCTCCGAAGCGTTTGCCGATTCTTATGGTTGGCCAACTGAAGCGACCAATGCATTTGGCAATTTATCTCCAAAATCTATCCCGTTTTTTACCGCTATGAAGCGAAAGCATGGACGAACCAGTTATTGTTCTTCAAATCGTTTGTTCAATTATATTCATACCTATCTGCATCTTGTTACCAGCAGGTTACGTTGGTGAAAAAAATAACGAAGTGCTGACTGAAATCGAGGTTGCTGAGAAATTCATATGCTTTTACGTATTCCGGAAGTATTTCAGAAGTAAACGGCAGATTTATAGCAGCAGAAAGTCACTAATATTCACATGTCGAAAAATATTGGATATCCGTGAAAAATTCTGCGTCGTTGCCTCTACCGCCTTCACGGCGTTCTCTGTGCTCACTTATTTCACTTAAATTAATTGCTCAGTGTCCTGTGCTTCGATTCACTGTATTGCAACTGAGAAATTCCGGAAGTTCTACCGAATGTCAGCAATGGACGTCTTCACAGGTAATGCTGTAATAGATATAGATTACATTGAACATGGGTTCGCAATAAGTCAGGAAAATTTCATTATAGTTAGTGAAGTTGAAGCCTATCATTGCTACGGCCCATTCATGATCATGCGAATTTACGGATTTTTTTCCTCGACACTGCTCTTGTATTCTCGCGGTCATAGTGATAGCTTAACCTTGAATCGAAATTCATTGTGATACGAGAACCGCTGTTCGCATTTCTCAATTGAGAGAGACCAGTACGAATGGGAATTGCGCCGTCTCCACGATTCCAGACGAAAGCGACGAAGGCATTGAATCGTTCATGACATGGAAGCCCAGGAGCTGTAAAAAGGAGAAATGAATTCTGCAAACCCATACCAATGTGTTCACTTGCCGCACTTTAGAGCCAGTTTGAAGCTGAACAAAAAAGCTGTGCAAAATAGACGCAGATTCTTATACTAGTGCTCTTCACCCATTATTAGTTCTAAGACACGTAGAATGCGGCAAGACAGAGTGAGCATTAGCTTTGATGCAACGACAAACTCAGCTCGCGCTGAAGCCATCGCCGAAGCACTGTTGTACTGACGAATATTCTTAAGGAAATGTTTTCCTCCTGCTGAATCGGTAGTCAACAGCTCTCGAAGTAGTTCGGGAGGCTCGAGAAACGTTGGAATGATTTTCGACACAATGTGTCAGCATGAACTGCATTTTTTCCTGGATTTCGATGGCGATCACAATCTTCTTCGTTCTGATACGGGTTAGAATATTGTACGCATGATGAAGTTAAAAATAAATGAAGTATAACCTGTTCACCAGAACGACAGCCAGAAAATTTGGCCTTGCGCGATGTTGACTCTTTTTGGCCATTTTTTTCTCGCCGGTAATGCAGGGCAGAACAAAACTGACAATCAGAAATCATTAACCCATAGTTCCAGTATCCGGTATCTGGATCAATGGTATAATTAACACGGCGGTAAATTCTCTTGCGAGTAGCGCCTAATGGTTTTCCTATCGCTTTCTTTCTCCTCATTTTCCGCCGGACCTTTATCTATTCCTTCTTCCTTCGAATACTTGCTAGACGACATAGTATAAATAAATCTGTGAAATTCAATTAACTGTTGCAAGTATTCGTTTATTTGAAGTAAATAATAAGAGATCTTGCGGTCCAAATTTCCAAAATAAGATTTCCCAAATTGCGATTCTTACTGACCAGACATCATTTGGTGCAACTATCGAAAGCGTTAAAGTAAATTTCCAATTGAATCAGATCAGGCATATTTCGGATATCAATTTAAAAAAATCAGATTTAACCAAATTTCGGGAAAAAGCGAAACTTTTTTGCCCAATAGGTGTTTTCAATTTTACAATTTTTGACGTTTTTTCTGTAAGTGAACACCTATTGATAGTTTAAATACCACGAAAGCTAGATCGTTACGGTGATACCCAATAAAAAGTTTAAACCGTCTCTGTGGCCTAGAATCATGGGAAGCTGATGCGCGCGACAGACACGATCACGATTTGCAGTACAAGCTTCATAAACAGCTGTATATTTAGGGTGGCTTACAATAATAAGCTCAACGTCACAAAGAAGGCGCATTCTACTGGCACAAAGAACCAAAAGCTTGAGCAGCAAACCGCAACAACAATAACAAATAATGCGCTGCGTGGTTGAGTGGACAGGCCGCGGAACAGCAGAATGATCCAAAACAGTACGGTGGTCGGGTGGCGGGACAGCGCACAGACAGCGGCAAAACAATCACAGTTAATGCAGTGGGCGGGTAGGCGGAACAGCCGTACGGCGGCAACACAATACCCAATAATGTGGCGGGCGGGTGGGCGACAAACCGGCAGAAAAATAACACTGCTAGGCTTGGGCGGGTCGGGGGGTCGGCAGACGGGCCAACAAGCAGAGAGAACGGCAAAAAAGTAGGTATGTTTGCACAGGTGGGCGGGCACGGGCGACCGCGCCGAAATCAAAAAACACTGTCTAGTTGTGTGTGGCGGCAGATGGGCCGCGGTGGGGGCGGGTGATAGCGCAGCCCTCCACAGAAATGAAATATGTGAAATTACACGCCCGTTCAATTTGCGCAAACGCAGTCTCAAATAGACTCTTAGCAGGCAAGCGTATTAGGAACACGAGTAGTTTTCCGTTTAGTGTTGCCTCTCCTCATGAGCATAGAATCAGGAGGATCCGTTAGTATAATTTGTCTTGGTACGATTCTCCCAAAAGGTTTCCGTTACGCTGTCCAGAGCCGTTAATTTCATTTTTGAGAACAACAGGTAGCTCTTGGAATACAAACTGATGGTAATAGTGACTCGTACTAGGACGCCGAACACAAATGAGATAAAAGCGAGGAGAGTAGAAATTTGACATTGCATATGTCCTAGCTTTGATTGGACAATCCTATTAAATACAACGCAATCCCAAGCCTTCGCCTAGATGTGATCAGAAACTTGCATTAAATTCAATACCAATAATTTCTCACCGAGGGGATGATTGGTGGCAGGGCAGATAGAAAGAGTTTGACGTTGCTTGAATATTACAGCCATCGCGACTACGATTCTTGCTGGTCTAGCCTCTGAGTTGTTGTAATGTCCATGCGTGTGTTTATTCTCGCCGACAACGATTATTCAATCACACTGGCTCAATCACATTGATATATTTTTAATTCTTTGAAAACTAATTTCGACAGAGTGTCGACATAATTGCTGCGATCTGTCCATTATCAGAATTCTATGTAAATTTCATCAAATTTTCGCTTGGGCCCTAGTTCTCTTGTGATACGTGTTGTGAGACAAAAAGCATCAATTTCTGAAAAGTAGTGATTTATAATTGTTTCTGTTCTTATAAAAAAGCGCAGAAACTCATGTGCTCATGAAAAATTTGCTTCCACTGATAATAGTTCGGGATTGCATCTGAAAAATAATAGATCATTGCTTGAGCGCCTAATTATAAAATTCTGAATCTGTTCGCCAAACTGTTGATAGATCAGCTGAAAATATGTAGCATTTCGGTGTTCAACTTTATCATACATTCGATTGATAACAGAATGACAATATCTGTGAAGAAAATACTAGGTAAGGGCCTTGGATCCTCCAGAAAATGCTTGGTTGGCAAGATCAACAGCCAATAGAGATCGAATAACGGTCTGAGCTTCAGATGAAGTCATCTTTCTCGCACTGGTGTTCCATCGCTATTATCTTAACGAGTCATTCGGAATAGAAATCTTCATTTACCTACAACCCTGAAGGTAGATCATATTTGTTTCACGGGCTGGGTAGCTATTCAGAGCGATTCAGGATGAAAGAAGGCAGTGCAATTAAATTGATTGAAGAGCGCAGCAATACAGCGCTCCAGTCTACATTGTGGATCACAGTTTCGGTTACAGAAATGACGGCTTGTAGGTTCTTGCGTGTCTCGAGTTCATATACGGCACTATCTCTGGACAGAATACTCCAGAGATAAGCATTCAAGGGCAACCATGAAGCACTCGAAACTGCGGATAAAGAGCCGAACCGATCTAAGCTTATTTGTAAGCAAGAAATCAACAGACGCGTTTCTGATCGATAAACACTCAAGATGTATTATTTAATAATTGCAGCAGGCATTACTCTCCGTAGCACGGAATTTTCAGATTAACACTGATCATGTTGCACGACGGAATTGAACGACTCAGCCAATGGATATGGTTTCTTTACACTTTGAAGAAAATGACCTAAATATTGAATTTTACAGCGTCATGGAATGTTTTTGAGTGATAATAATCCGTGCACTGTTCAACTTGCCTCGAATTTGTGCTACTGTTATCTCTGTATCACTTAACGGGCACACTAAATGTTTGCTTCCAGCGATCGATATCACTCCAGCGCACTTTCAGTGTATGGGAGTTCGGCTCGCAGGTAAGCTTCGCTCAAATACATGGTTTCCAGGATTCACGTCGCATTATATGTATTTGCACGGACCCATCGAATTGTCCAACAAAAGAGTGAAGATTTGAAGTACGAAATATATATTTAAAGAAATCCGAAAATCTCCCGTGGTCCACATATATTGCGCGAATTTGATAATAGCACTAATTACATTGAATTTTCGCTCTTACGCTCTACCTACTGCTAGAAAACTTCCGTTTGACAAGCTACTTTGTTCAGTTAGTTTAGACGACAATCTTCTGTACCATGGAGTCAAATTTGGTCCTTTTCACTGTACTGTGGTGAAAATCAAGATAGAGACAAAAAAGATGATTTAGCATAGAACAAATCCTACTAGTGCTTTCAATAGTTGTGTTTCATTACTCAAGCTTATATTTCGATCAGAAAGTATCGATGGATAATATCGTTTTGAAAAGTCTTTCACGATCAATTTCACTCCATACTTATTTGTACTAATTCTGAACCTGATATGAAAACAACAGATTCGTCTTCGACTTCTACATTTGATGCTTGAATCTTTTCGTTTTCTTTTTCTAACAAAATGATACTATTTGAATCAATTATACTTGTCTTCTTCCAACAATTGCTGTTTATTTTCTCGCTGATTTCTTGCAATAGCTTCAAGTATGTGTGAGTTCTATAAATTTCTTGTGCCCATATTTTCAATTAGCGATTTGAAACGTTCATGTATCTTCTGTCGGTACCTTCTGTTAAAAGGAGCAATAAAATAAAAATGCTGCAGAAGCTTAGAAAGCAAACTAATTTCGGCATTAAGAAGGGGAGCTAAATCTGCTATATAGCCATGCGCTAAAGCATTAACCAAATGTAATTTAAAATGTTTTTTGGTTTTTTCTTGACATATGTACCGAAGTCGTTTAGCCAAAGCGAGCAATGAGAAAATCCATCCAGGCGCCAGTACACATTTCGTACCGAGCATACACCTCATGATTTTTCTTCTAATTTAGATTGCTGAAAACATACCACATTTGGATTATTACTTAAAATGCCAATATGAGATCTTTAGCATTGCAATTTGTTCCAGGTTCTCATTTCTCGAAGATGCAGTTTATTTTCATTTAAATTTGCTTGTTCAGAAATATTTGAATACGCAACGATTTTCCTTTACTTAATCATCAGAAATAATACTTTTTCTAATACTTATCCCAATTCAAAATAAAGCAGCATTTTTCGTTGCATTTCTGGTGACCCTTCGGCGTTTTTCTCCTCGAAATTCTAGCTTCAATAGTTTTCTCCGTCAAATCTTTTCACGCCTGATTTTCTAAATGGTACTTCGGTGAGGAATATTTTTTGCGATAAGATTTTTCTTGGTCCAATAGCCAATATTTTCCCTTGGCCAGTTCAAATTTTGATTTGGCATTCTTCCAGTTCAAAAAGAATTGCAATTTCTGTACCGAGCCCATAAATTACCGTCTAATCTTCTCCATACTTTTGTTATTTTCTACTAAATTCATTCCAATGCCTTTTTTCACTTCCAGGTGCACTGCTTGTCTCCGGTTAGGGATTTTATCTGCAACTGTGAGATATTTGAGTGATTTAATTCCAGTAAAAAAGGTGAGATTTGTCCGAAATTCCTGAAACATCGCACGTCTCACCCACTTTCAAAATTTTCAGGTTTCTCATGAAGCCGTGATCGAGCAGGGTACCACGCAGAAGCAAACAGCGGAGTGGGGCTCAAGCAGTCAAAACCGGTAAGGGAGAAAGCGGCAGCGGTGAGGTTTGTACTATGCTAGAAAGGCAAAATATAACTTTACACTGGCAACGGCTAGTCGACAGATTCAGCACTGCTAACAAAACGGCCCTTCTGGAGTACTTGCACTGTTGCTAAGCTTTATACGACAGTAAGAGCATAGGTGGCACGCATGAAAATCGTGTCTACGGGAAAATCTTAAAATGTTTTAGATTAATGGCGGATCGTAGAACTTCACATTCAAGTGCATCTATAGGAAACATTTCACTTCAATAATTATACGCAAAGAAAAGGAACAGAAAAATGAAATGAAGAGAAACAAAATTAAAATGGCGGAAAGGAAAAGAAGGCAGTTATGAGAAGTTGGATGAAAATACAAATAGGGAAAATAGTGCTTCACAGATAGTCTGATGTCACAACCACAACCAGACTCACAACGATAATCACATGCACATCGTTATTGCACTTACTGTTACAATGCTCCGCGTCTGCTCCATCCCGTCCCTCCTGTTAGTGGTAGCTTTATGATACTTCCCCAGACGCACAAGTTGGTGGACGAGCAACACAGTCGCCGCGACCTTCCAAATACCGATAATCGCCGGGAACATGCCTCTTCACCAATTCAGGGCAGTGCAATCAAAATGCAACGATCATTGTTCGGAGGAAGGACAGCAATCAGGCTGTAATATAGACGATGAAAAAAATCACCATGGCTTCATAAGACTCGCATTAGTGTCCGTGCGGCAGCGCAGTAGCTTTGATGCGCGCAAAGCGCACGATTTCCATAATACTTACTTTGAAACTGGTGCGCAGAAGTTTGGAGAAGACGAATACTTCCGAGGGACCGGGTGGGCAGCTCCACGAGACGAAAATCTAAATGCCGCGCGCCAAAGATAGACTGTACGTGGTAGATTGGTCGTGATATGGGCGTTATGCGATGAATTGTGACGAAGTAGTCGATTTTTACTTTGGTGAATACTACAGCCGTGTATAAATTCGCAATAAGGGTAGGAATTAGGTGAACGAGTTGATCAAATGAGTGTTCAAGCCATAATATACGCAATGAAAATGTTGAACAAAGGGAAACACAGGCGGTATGTGCGAGGTTGAACTATACTCGAGCGTGTACAGAGCAGAAGCAGTGTTAAAATAGATGTGCCTTAAAGAAATGTTATGCGAAATCAAGAACAGCAGAAATATTGAACAATTTGACAAAAATAAGTTGAAAAGGGCAAAAACCCAGGAAGTCGAGAAAGTTGAAAGAGAATTCCCAAGAGAATTTTATAAATGAGAACGAAAATTGCGAAAGAAAAAAGAAAGGGAAAAAAGCTGCAGAACAGTGGAGACAAGTCGAAAAAGAGAGAGTAATCTTTACACAAGAGTCGAAAAAGCAGACAATGGCAGCGGAATATCAGTAACAAGAAGAGCAAGAGTAAATTTTAAAGAAAGAGCAAAAATTTGGAAAAGGAATTTTAAATTTTGTCGCTGTTTAATCCTCTTCGAGCCGAATTAAAATCAAGCCGAATAATTCGAACAATTCAGAAGCTGCATCAGCCGGACGCATAGCAGCGAGGCCGGTGCCTGGAGTCGTAATTATTCGCGCGTCACCTGACATTCAACAACAAACAGTACAAGAAACTTTTGCCTGCGGAGTAGTCCCGTTAACGCTGAGGCATACTTTTGACTACAAAATAGATTCCTATTGATACTGAAACACCTTTTTACCTTTTTTCTCCCTGCTCAACGTATTTCGCTTAATAACGTTTTGTTATTTTTTATTCAGCTTATTCTATGTTTTGTATCAATTTCCTGTTTCTTTCTACAGCTACCAATAAAAACGAACAGTTTCCTGCAGATGCACTTGAACTTAAGCATTTCATAATTCATCCTCAATCTGGGTAATCCTACGATTCTTCCAGATCCAAGATTTCCTCGTGTAACGTCTGTCCATTTACAATTTTAAATTATCTATTCCCTAATCCTCTATGGCACAACTTCCACATCATGAACAACCTAACACGTAGAGTACATCTTTTACTCTCGGCACTTAGACTTTCGTCTCTTAGAGTCGGCGGTAGGTGCCACAAAATATCTTGTCTGCGTCGCACTTCTACACACAGGTTTAAAAGTAGAGACAATGGAATCTCTGATTTCCGTGCGACTCAAAGCTTTCGCGCTGCCGCACGCGCACCTTTGCGAGTCGCAAGATGACGTGGTGATTTTTCTTCATTTTATATAGCATTCGATGCTTCTGGGCAGCATCCACACAGTGACAGGCGCAATGTGATCACATTGCCGCGGCTACTTGGTAATGTATTGTCTCGCGCAGTTGTCGGGTTTCCGGGGGCTGCGGTGGCAATGTCACCTCTTCACAAACGTGTTATCGGTCTTCTGGTGAAACATAAAAAATTTTGCGCTGACCATCAAGAACAGGATTGACGAGGAAGACGATTCACAGAATTGTTACTGTGGTTGTAACAACGACTGTGACTGTGCCTGTAACAATGGTTGTGTGTTTGCTTTTGATTGTTATTTAAGTCTATCTGTGTTGTTTTCAAGGGGTGGACATGGACTCGAGTGCGACAAGGTCCCAATCCCTTGGCCTGGGTGCACACGAGTAGATAGGTGAATGCAGTATCGACGGGGCGAATAGTAGTGACAGAGACAGGAATAGAGTTGTAGATGTATGGGCTATTCGAATATCGCGAGCTGTAGCAACCGCGAGTGTATCTCCACGTAGGCTGTTGTAGCCATGTGAGTTAAGTATCGACTAAGACAGCTTCTCACTACTCATTAGTGAAAGCCGTACTGCTAAAAGAAATTTATTAAGTGTAGAATCTTTTTTGAACTAATTATAAACTCCAGATTCACAATCTGCATGCTGTCTCACTACTTTATAGACAACAAGCGAGGGTTGAAAATTGGATTACAGCTCAGTCTGAGAAACAGGAACGTATTTTTCTGACATGATAGCTGTTGTTTCGCAACAAGCGGAATTGCAGTGCTGTTCTGTCAAGCGCTATGTGTCAGAGTATCTATACAACTCAGCAAAATACATTTATACTTCTCGCGTTTTAAATAAAGTCCCGAAATAAGTCTAGGACGTTTTGAACCCTGAGCTCTTGTTCAAGGCAGAGCACACTATACCTACATACAAGCAAAGCGCCGTGTACCGGTCATCGAAAACCGTAATAAAGAGACTGTTTCGCTCGAGGAATAATAGAAAAGGCAACACATTTCGCACTATTAAGCTTCTATTACTAGAACAAAGTGCTTTAAAATAGAATGAACACTTCCTAGCCAATATTGCTCTACAACAACTGAAAAATTGAACCGGATCGAGCCGAGGACGAAGACTCATGGACAGGGAAAAAGAGAGCGATAAAAGCGATGACTGAGGGTAAGAAAACAATGGCAGATATATCGCGTCGTCTGAAAAGCTCCCATCGTTCTACAAATACGTGCCAACGAGCACTAAGGGTCGGTCGTAGGCCAGCCAAACTCAGCTTTCTCCGACAAATCTCTCCTGAATAGGTGATGGTGAAAGTGAAAAACACATGGACTATTGAATATCGGCAAATGACCTACTCATAATGTATCGAGCAGACGTTATTGCTCATTGAATTCAGCAAATACTGTACGCTGCATCCCACTACCAGTGCATAAAATTGCGGTGGCTCTGCTGCTCGGAGCGAAGCACAAAGTAGACTGGACGAACAGGGCGGTTGGATCACTGGTCGCCGATGGCCGCGTTTGGCTGGAGGCCATCGTTTCTGACGAAAATAAGTTCAATTTCGACGGAACTTCATGTAATGGGGCGACAAATGGCTCCCGATTTTGCATTTACTTTTCTGCTAGATCGATGAAGAGTTTCTTATCGCATGGGAAGAGTTTTGGCTCCAAATCAAGCCGAGTTGCCGTTTATTGAGATCAAAATGAACGCAAATAAGTGCTTTAATCTATTGGAGACACTAGCTGCACGTAAAGGTTAACATAGCGAGAAATCAGGGCCGCGATTCAATTTTTATTACCCGGTCAACACAACATGCTTGCAGAGTCTCCGGGAATCAAAACCATCGCCAATTTTTCTTCTTTACAGATATTGCCACTCTGATATCTACCGCTTGTATAATACTTTCTGGAGTTAAAAAAATCTCTTCCTATCCAGTTCGACAGGATGCTCGAAACAGATACAGCTCACAAAACTGGCGATTTCGTTAGTTTTCAATAGTAGTCGTAGTAGTCGATTCAATTATATGCTGAACAAGAAACTCTTCCATCCGAATGATAACGTCATCTTGAAAAATTACATTGTAGAGCCAGAACGTCGTTGAAATCATTTGCGGCGAGGTGCGATTGATTTGGACGACCAAAACTATCATTCAAATGGGTCCGATAGCAATTCCACAATTCACGAATCAGGAACAAAGCCTAGTTCTACTATTGCACATGTACTAACGTGGAAGTCTAAGGCTTGCACGGTATTTCTCAGATCATATATTCCAGAAACACGGCACGATAAGGGCAGTGAGAGCTATCATTGAACAGTAGTTGAGATGAAGTGCGTTTACAGCTGGGAGTTCGTTCGAATAGTTCCGCTAAATATTGTCAAGGTGTTAGGTAAATGTCGATCATGTTATCGGGGAAGCTAATTGTATGAGCATTTCAGATAAAGGCTGTAGATGTTTGTCCAATATAATTAAGTAAAAGAAGATCGTGATTATCATATGTGTGAAGGTTCTTTTAGTACACGAAACAAACCTGATTTAAGAAGTCTCTGAAAGGGAAACGGCTCTACTTGCGGCTCATGCGTGCAATTTTTTGTTATGTTCCAGTTGTTCGACTTGATGCCGTGTTTTGGTATATTAAATTTGCCGCGTTATTCCTCACCTAACCGTTTTCTCCAACAAGCTAATGTGATTCTATAAATTTTTTAACTTCAATTTTTGATCATTGCCAATATGCAGTTGCACACAAACTGCTCAGCATCTCCAATAATCATTGCAGAATTGTTTCTCGGCCTGCTGAAATAGAAATAGGATCATCGCATGATTTTTTAGCCTGGTTAACCTACATCCTTCATTACGCTGGGTTGTAAATGACAGAAGCGCGCTTGGATTTTTCAACTCTAATTAATATCAAAATATCCTTAAAAGCAAGACGAAAAAAGGTCACTATTTTCAGGTGAGGAATACAGATAATGAACATTCGCAAGTTTTCAGTATAATACATTTTGCTACCGACAACGATTCATAAAAATTCAATTCGCAATTTGTAAACCGTGCTGCATCAGACTCATATGGTTTGCAGTTATCATTGTGATCGGTTTTGCTCTTTGATGTGTTATTCTTGTAGTGTTCGGTATGTCGGAAATTTGAAATTTGTACTACATGCTTTACTTGTAGATCGGACCTCACATTCATTTCAAGTACAAGTAAGCCAAGCATCGTATACTACTTCCACGTAATGTTTAAGTATGTCAAATGTGTTAAGGAGGGTTCCAGAGTACCTTTGAGCCCTTGAATTCAATTTGAAGTGTCCGAATGGATGGGAAGTCTATTAATTGTGAAATATTAGGGTTTTTGGAAATAATTTTGGTCCGGATCTGAACTATTGAGTGCTTATTTACCATCGTTTGCTGCCTCAGAAAAATTTCTTTCGTGGATTTTGACAGAAGCAAGATAAACTTACTACTTGTCAGTAATTGAACCAGATATATTGCACACAATGTCCAAAGAAATATCAAAGATAAAACGTGCTGCATAAGAATGTTGAATGCGTAGTACGAAATTAAACTCGGTTTAATCTCGTATTCGAGCAAACTACAAACAGCAGAATTCGTCCTAATATTTAAGAAGCTACTTACAATGCTTTCCTATTTTGACTTGATGTCTTTAATTATTATATGCGTACGCAAATTTGAAAGATATGATAAGGTTCCTTGTTGGACGTAGAGATGCAGCACAAGAAATTAAAGGCCATTTCAATCACAAGTATCTGGTACTTCCTAGCACACTGATGATTATTTCTTTGTTTGCGCAGAATGCTTACTTTTGTTTTTGAACCGAAAAACCAAGACTTAGTTGTTCTAAGTTATTCTTCCAAGCCTTTTTTCTTGTTTCAGTAGGTATTCATTCATGTTTTTTCTAGTTTTTTAGGTAACTTCTGAAATTTAATAAGATGTAACAAGTGTATCAGATCCAGTTAAGTTTCATAGCGAAATTGAAGTTCAAATAATGTCCATCTGAAACAGCTGCTATTATAATTATTAAATTTTATGACAAAATTTAAGTTTTTATCGCTTGCACGGAACAAAATCAAGTACTTTATGGCTACTAACAATCAAGAAATACTTTGATTTCACATGAAAACAAGTCATCAGGTTGTGTACCTATTCCGATTTTCGGGTACCAGAATGCACAAAAATTCCAAAAATTTATGGAATTACTCACTTTATCAAATTAATGAAATTCGCATGATTACCACACATATTCAAACTCGAAATGAGCTGTACACGCTAAGGAATATTTCCGACGTAATAGTTTGAAATACAGGGAATGTCTAATATTTGTTGGCATAGTATGAATTCAGCAATTACTAATTTATACTAGACCACTTTAATTTATTTGCAATTAACAAAGCTTTCGTCGAATATTCAATCGGCGCTGGATGAAATAAAACGCAAGTCAATTATTATCCATCGTTCAAATAGATACACTCGCATGACGTTGACAGTTGAGGTCGGTAACAGGGGCAAGTAATGCTTGCAAAATGTAGGAGACCTGTCCAAATACTTCTGCATGGCTCGGAAAGTCCGCCTTTCCTATTGCAACATACTCTGAATTATGTTGATGTTAAACGATGCCTTTCTGACGTTGACGCTATTTGTTTTCCACACAAATAGTGAGTTGTTCGTAGAATACAAGTAGTGCCTTCCGTAGCGCTACATCAGTTTGGCGTTAGAATGCGTCAGAATTGTTTGAGTAGTATAACGTGCTAGTTATTCATCCTTCATGAGACAGATCAGGACCACCAACCAGTAAACGTTGTACCCTAACCTCTCTACTTCTTCATTGTTATGGGCTGTTGCGAGTATGAAACAAGCTCACACTTTCCCCTTTGCTACGGAGAGACGATAATGTATTGCTATCTAGTTGAAAATACTCTTGGGCATTTGTTTTGTGCGCTTTCTTGTTCTCACACTGCTTTGCTGGTCGACTTTCTTCTTCACCTTATTTTTGAGCGTTATTGACTAGCCTCTCCGTTTCTGGATGCATTAGAGCGCTGTCGTTTTGTTGCTCTTCCACATCTTGTTGTCTTTCTGACTGAATCAGTATTTTGTGCATTATTCTATGTGCACTACGTTGAAAAAACAATTCTTTGTGCTTTTCTCAGGTGCATTATTTCGTCGAAAAGTACTTGAACGGGTACTTTCCTTGCCGTACTATTTTTTTTGCTTTGTGCTTTTTCTAGGTAATGCCAGGTTGGTTAATTCTGTGCAGTTGCATTTTTGTGCACTTTCGTTGCGCACTTGATTTCAGCATCAATTATTGTAATTATTCTGTTGCGTTTGGACTATATGGCATTATTTGTCATTTCTGAAGTTTATCTATTCTAATTTACTAGTTCTCGAGTGAGTAAAAAGGTTATACGGCATTTTGCTAGTCGTTCTAGTATCGCCAATCCAAGATTAAATTTGTTTGGTCAACAGCTGTTCCAAGGTTGGATGCATTGCAGGCCGGACGTCAAATCAGCATTTATATTCATCTTTAGTCTTTTTGTTAGGAGAAAATACTAAGTCACGTAATTTTGTAACGCACACGGAAGGAACCCTTCTCTTTCATTAACCACTATTTTAAGGTCGGAATCTTTGCCTGGGCAGCGAGGTCGTGTTCACGTTTTGAAAGCGTGACTCTTGGGGTACCTACATCCAAGGTCCAGCAAACTAAATAATAGGAACATAGAAGAGACAAGACTGCCCGTTTGTCAACAAAGTCGCAGTGACCTTTACTGATAATGATCTGCCACAACAACGTTCTCAGTTGTCATGAGACATTAGCTGTGTCTCTCGGACTGACGGGAAAGGAAGTCAAAAAGAGTATGAAAATGCTGTCCGAATTAGGTCTTCTTTTTATAGCTAGCTTCTCACTCAAACAATGATTAAATCCCAATAGGCCTTCGTTGGATCATGCTTCACTCCAACCTTTATGGCCGAGAAAAAGACGTTTGCAAAGACATACCGATCATTGAAATTCCGCAAAATAATGGTGACGGCAAGATCTGCAAAGCTTTGCTTTAAAAGGTTGAATAATTCTAAATGGTACACTGAACCATTTATGAAGTGGAAAAGCGGGGGGCTGTGAGAATATGAAGTGGCATCGAAACAACTACAGTCACGGGTACATTCGTCTCACTCTGGTGTCGGCTTGGGATAGAATGAACAAAACGGCAAAGGCCGAACACACATTCTTCTACTTATCCTTCGACGCGAATCGCGTGAAGTGCGACAAAAAGCAGTATTGCATTACTGGCAAATACATCTCGAGTATTATTTTTGATGTAGCGGCGGTGCCTATCGGAGACCATATGTCTGGTTGGTTATGGCTCGGTCATTTTCTGAGAAAGACTGTTATGTGGATTTTCATTTCGCGGACGATGAGGTTAGTAGAGAAGCTCGCGCCCGCGTTTGTACAGACCCGAGAAATGAACTGCAGCCAACGGGTCCTGATTAGAAAACGATGGTAGGTTGTTATGGAGCATGAGGAAATCGAATTGGTGTTTGTCTATGGTGAATCTCAGCAGTCCGCCCTTCAGTTAGTCAATTGTAAGTTTCTGTCCGGTAGCATCGATTTCTGTTATTCACGCTGCTGTTGCCTGGCAGTCCAAAAAACTGGAAGGAACCGAGAAACGCAGCTACGGCTACCTCCTGTCTAGCTCGTTTTTGGCTCCCCCACTTTGATATTCACATTATGGCACTTCAATGCTTCCAAGTCCACTTAGGGTGTCGACGAGTTACAAGCACACATAATACAGTAGCACCTGGGAAATGTGGATGGTACGAAAATGACGCGTGACGAACTGGGCCGAGCTACGTGGACAGTTTCGGCATCATTTAAGTCTATGAGACGCTCGCACTTGTCTGATTCTACACTACTGCCGTTGTGTCGATCCAATATCGTAGATTCCCATCTTCTTCAGTGAAAGATCCAAACCACCACTAACCCAACGCACGCTCACCGTTAGGCACCGCCGGGGCATCAAAACTGACACGTATTCTTTTGATCGCACTCCATGTGACTTGCGTCGAAACACCAGTACATGAATGTGAGTTCGGTGTGCGCAGTTTTGTTCGTTCGGTCCCCAGCCGGCGCCAGATAGCGACGAATAAATCCATTGCTGTTGTTATTAAGAAGTCTTCTCACCATTTTACGGTTCCTGGATTTCCATTTCATGAACGATTCCGTATAACCTTGAAAATTGTCTGCGGCGCACGAGGCCTCACACTCTCATCAGTATAAGTGGTCCCACGACGACGGAAATGCGACCAGTAGTTCATATAGCATCAAGAATTTCGATTCAACATGTAGCTATCATTCTGAACGAGAGAAACAAGAGCGACGTCAAGAAACAGAACTGGTAATTTGCATGATCATGAAGGGTTTGAAGCCATGATAGACTTTGAGTTTTCTTTATGTATACTTGACTCATGGCCACCATGATCTTAATGTGTTGTTGTAATCTTGAGCAATTAAGCATCAAGATTATTACTATGAGAAGGCATTGATATCCAGTAATTCCAGGTTCTCCTCGTAATGGATCACGGTACACTGTGTCTGTTTCATGGATCGTCATGTGTAGTCATAATGGATCTAGATTTAGGGAAACGTGAAGAACACCGTTTTGCATCTGCTATGGCCTCTGAACGTTAACACATTCGAACAAATCGAGTCTTGCATGAATGCAGAACTTCTTCGAACTACTGTACTGTACGGTACATTCTAACTTGACCCCGGTCTTCAATTGCTACAGTATTGTTCTTATTTCAGTGGAAAGATGGGTACTGCCAAACGATTTGGGCAATTACGTGGTACCGATGGCCGCTCACACGCGCTTCAATGCGTACTTTCTACCTATCGGCGCCTTCCACTTATTGTATTTCTCAGTCTTATCGCCTCCGAATGAAAATAGGGCGACGCGTTCCGTGTGCATGATCTCTGCATCTACGATGAACCGCGGTGCGGGCGGATTCCCAACGGCATTTGCCAAGATAGAGGAGCCATGAGGAAAGCCAGAAAGGCGCACCTAACCACCGCAAAAGCACTCGGTGCGTTCTCGGTGGCCTTCCGCATCTAATCAAGCAATCAGGATCCCAGAATTGGAGGGAAGTGTTCTTTTTCGTACGGTGCACTGGCAATCCCTTATCGGCCCTTCCTTCTCATTGCGCTTTGACTTGCTCTGATTAGACGTCTTGTGCTTCTCGTGATTCTGCTTCTTCTTCTTTTTCTTTTTCTTAGCATTCTTAGATTTTGTCTCCTTCTTCTGATCCGTTTTTGTTTTCTTCTTTTTGTTCGACTTCTTCTTTGTAGAAGACTTCTTCGTCTTCGAGTTCTTCCTTTCTTGTTCCTCTCTCCTTCCTCACTCCACCGGCACTTCTTCCTTCTCCGGTTATACGTGCCCAAACGGCCGATGTGAATTCGTGTAAATCGTTGTATTGATTCACCAAATCGATGTTCGGAATCCAGTTTCTTTGAGGCTTCACTGACATTTTTTAGATTTCCGTACAGAACAAGAACTGTGTCGTGTTTTGAATCGAATAAATCTTCCAAAAGTACGAAAAAGCAACCTAAGTGTATCGCACGAAATTTAGTCGCAATCTGAGCCTTGCTCTGTAATTTTACTAAAGAAGCTATCATTTCAGTTTGGAATTGATGAAAAAATATGGCGATCAATCATAAAACAAATACGAGCTTCTGCGCCGCAGCTTGTTTTAAAGACATGGATTCGAAAAGTGTTTGTGATGAAAATTGACGTAACCTGGCTATGATTGATTCCGATGTGACTTATTTTACGTTCTGGGACTGTATATTGCTATTCAATCCAGGGGAATAGCAGTAATAGTTGATGGAAATAAATTCGTTCTAATACTTTCATTTGTGCACCATCACAATAGGATCATCCTAGATTGAAGATAAATACTTTATTGGGAGCAGGTTGCAACAAAGCGCCGAAGTTCAGATTGTGAAAATCTTATTTCGACTCCAATCTACTTGAATTACTTGTATTACTTGTATTCTACACTGTTTTAGATAAGGATGCAGCTCATTTATTCTTCAGCAGTTCCTGTCTATTTAGTATACGACTACTCGGCAGGTTTGTCGCTCATAATTTATTAAAATTAACCGGGCAAACTCGATTTGGTGACACCTCAAATACACTTGTTTCATTTATTCACTCATCTTCATTTCACAAGTATATTGGAAACTCTTTATTTACAATTCCAACAATTTCTGAAAGATTTTCAAAGTTAGTAATATTCCCTGGAAAACAAGAGTAGATGAATGGAGTATAGGCAAATAACTCGAAAGATTCGGAAAGGTGACTTATTTATTTATTTCTCAATTCTTGGGATCCTGTATTACTGGATTAATGATCCAAGATATAGATAAATATAATTTACACAATCTCCGCCCTGACGCAGATGCAAAAAGGCACGGGTGTGTTCGCAGGAGCAATGAGAATCATGAAATCGTCCGTATCACACCTGTTCGAAAGGCTCGTCACAGGAGTTGAGAGTTTTGCGTAGGATCAGATCATAAACATGGTAATTCGTATTTCAAAATTCTTCGAATAAATTGCCGTCCTAGCACTTACTTACCTCACTTTTCTTTGGAATTATTCCTATTTGTGTTGATCATGGTTATGAAAATGCAGTGATATTTATTCGTTTGCGAAGTATAACTTAAATATATTTATCTTGATACACAGAAATTGTAGACTCAGGAACCCATTTGAGGTACATGTTATGTAACAGCGATTCTCATTGAAGTTCAAGCATGAAACACCTATTTTCCCTTTTCGCCAATGTTTTCTTAATTATTCTTTTCTTTATTTTCTTTAATTAGATTTTCTTTCATTTCTGCCTTTTATATTAGCTCTTTTTAAGTCCTTAAGGTTTGTATTTTAAGCTTTGACAATCTATCTGTCAGCAGTTAATCTACGGAAGGTAGAGGTAGAAAGGTAGGTAGACGGAGAGAGCAATCAAAAGGGATGATTTACTGAAGGTCTGAACTAGCGCTTAAATAGATAAAGTAGTCTAAAGCATTTGAATAAATAATATCCGTTTCCAAATAATGCTAGATGAACGAATACAAAGCTAGCCAAAAGGAATTCAGTAAAATTATTTAAAGTCACGAAACTTAATTGGCCACGTCAGTCGTGACGTGTGCACCGTCACCAGGACGAGCAATGGTGTCACAAACATGTTCAATTTTCTTGAAAGAGGTCCATGGAATGGATGACGACGAATCTTTCTCCATTCCCAGCGTAGAACAGCAACGTAAAGAGGTTGAAAGCGCAAAAATTCGAAGCCGCTATTTGATTATTCTAGAGTGCGCCCATCAAACACATGCTGTCCTGTAGTAGACATAGCGTGAATGGAATTCAGTTGTTGATAAGTCGTGTCCTGATTTATTTTTGACCGTCTCTACTCTATAAATATATACCTAGAATGGGTTCGGCAGCCTTTTAAATTGGTAGTGCGGTAGTTCATTCCTGTAATTGGCCGGCGAATAGGTATAAGACTCACATTACCAGTTTTTCTTTTCGTTAGCGTAGAATAGCAACCGCCGATTTCCAATATCACGCACCTCGTTCGTGGCAGATCGAATTTAGAATATAAGGTAGCGCGTGTTGGAGTAGTCCATTCAAGATGGGTGGTGCTTGGGGGGGTGAAGCGAAAACGCAGCTGCGCAGTGCTGCAGTTCTAAATCTGTGCAAGTAACGGCCTCGGATACACCTTCGACGTTAGCTAAAATTCGGATAATGCGACCCACCAATGCAGCTCCGCTTGTCGGCATTACAGCACGCGCTAATAGATAGGGGTCATCTGCATGGTATCATTGAAATCCATTAAGTCCCAGGTTGTCATCGTCCTAACGAAACGCTTCATCTACGCCATACACTACGCGCTGTAGAGTAGCGATTTCGCGAAACCCCCAGAATACGTGCACCATAATTAACAACCGTAGTAGGCCACTTGATGTGAGTTTATTCCCCTATACCAGGGCATGTAGTGTTGTCAGTTGCACGCAGAGCAACAAAAACAGCAGGAGATGATAGACAAGGCGTATCTGAAAGCGACAAATCCTCTATTTCATGAGCGGTCGACGCCGTGCGCACTTGTTGCGTTGGCAGGACTCCTTCGGGAGCAAAATATTTGAGGTCCATTTTAGTGTTGGTGAAGATGCTCAGCACAGATTTCATAGATAATAACTCTACATTACAGTTTCTCTGAAGAGTTCGCCTAGTCTATGCTTGAGTACTGAATTGAAGAGTCGGACAGCATGCGTTTGGTTCTAAATATTTCGATGGATCGATCCTGATAGCAGTGTAGAATGCGCTCTATGCAGTTTCACAATTTTTCGACTCATGTTTCATTTCTTCTTTAAGTGTATTGTATGTACATACTTCCCATTTTCGCACAGCCTGATTTCTGAATCTTTACTTTTAGTGGTAAACCGTTTACGCAGCTGAATGATGCACAAGAAAAAACAAATTATTGTTGCGCGATAATAAATTTTTCCTGAGAAGAATGATTTATTGCGTTTGTATCCTTTCAGATCAGCTCCATACTTCCGGATATGGTTGCATTTTGTACCCGACAACTGATCGGATGCCAATTCCTGTCTATAACGGAGTAGATATGCTACCATATGTAACCTTCCTGTCTTGAATTGAATAAAAATGCTTTCGTCGCTGATTGACATTTGCATAAAATTCAATTCTTCCCGTGATACTGATCATCTGTGTGAAAATTCATTCAAGAAGATGATTCACAATACTGTGGAAATGTTTCAAGAAATCTTGGCATGGCTTCGAAACCTTAATGATCTTGTAGCTCCACATCTGCTGCTGATCAGCAAGTCGTCCAAAGCGAGAAACAGAGCGCTTCGTTTGATATTTGTACTTGTTTTTTCGTTGTTAGTATTGGCATAGTAGCTCCCACTGAGATTTGCTTTGATATTCAAATTAGAATAATGTTAAATAATTTGCGTTCCTACTCTCCTCTTTAAATAGAGAACCGAGGCCGGTAGTGAGAGGCAGAAGTTTCTAAGTCAAACTCAGGATCCCGCTCGGAACCGAAGATGGAGTGCGGTCCGTCAGCTCCGGTTGGAGACAATATACTCGAGTTCGATACTAATTGTACTTTCTCGGCCCTGTGTTTACGAATTGTCGGTGATCTGTACCCTTTTCATTTGAAAGCCTACTTCCGTACAGTCGAACATAGGGCACTGGACTTTATTGATTTTAGTTTTACAGTCCGCGGTGTGCTCTTGCGACACTTGAGGGTTTGCCTATTCGCTGAGCCACTGTTGTTGCTTTGCTGCCGAACCATGATAATATCATTGCACTACAGTTCTAAAATTATATGGATAAGCGGTATTCGGGGCATCAAAACCCAAAATATTATCCGCTTTGTTTATTGAAGTTCTATTTTTTCACTCTTCTTTTCAAAAAATACAAATCTTTGAAGGAGTAGCAGAACAGATGATCTTCACGGAAGCGCTGAAAACCCTATCAAACATCAGGAAAGAGCTCTACTTCCTTCACGAGATTTTTGCTTGGTCATTAACGAGCGAAGGATTTAGTTGACTAAGATGTGCGCTATTTTTTTCGTTCAGTGATCTCATACACTGATGACACGCCCATCAAAATTTTTATTGCTGATATATTCGAGCACGTTTTGAAGAATAAAGCAGTTTATAGCCATTCTATGTATTAGATAGCGTGATTCATAACTGATTTTCTAATTTCGTAAATATTCCATCGGAATCTGGTGAATTACAGAGAAAAGCTAAATTCATTTGCCGAATTAGCACATCCTATATATATACAGGGTGTAACAAAAAAACTTTACAGAATCAACTTGCATTATCTCGCTTTTGCGTGGAGTTTATTTGATAATCAGCATATAGCTTTACACAGTACGTTATCAATTTTTAATATTTATATCAAATGTTCTATGTGGCTCCCGCGTGTAGTAATAATCTAATCTAATCTAATTTTTGTATTTTGCCTTACATTTTGGAGCATATCTCTGTCAATACTTCTAATAGCTGAAATATTTCTGCTCTTGAGTTCTTGTATCGAAGTAATTAGTGAAGTATAAACCATTGACTTCACGTAACCCCAAAGAAAAAAATCACAAGGCGTTAAATCAGGTGAGTACGAAGGCCGTCCGATTTCCGAACCTCTGCCAATCCATCCATTCGGGCAAGAATTATTCAATAGATGTCTTGTCTGAATAAAAAGTGCGAAGTAGCACCGTCTTGTTGAAAAATGTAAGGAAATCTCAACCTATTCAGTCTTGGCAGCCCATACCTTTGTAACATATTTCTGTAGTTTTCTCCAGTTACAGTCTCTTCATCGAAGAAGTAGGGCCCTATTACCCTGTATTTTGAAACTGCGCACCAAACTATTACTTTTTCGCCATATCTGGGCACTTCATTCATGACGTTAGGGCATTCCGTTCCCCAAATTCGCACATTTTGTCTGTTCACGATTCCATTCAATCTGAACGTGCATTCGTCGGAGAAAACTATCTTCGAAAGATAATATTCACAGCTTTCTGATTGTGTTCGACAGTGTTCAGCAAAATCCATGCGATTTCTCTTGTGTACTGGCGTCAGTTGCTGGCTATTTTGCAGTTTGTAAGGAAAGAGAAAGAACCTTCGTCGAAAGATGCGATGAATCCAGGCTGTTGATATACCAATTTGTTCAGAAGCATTCCTTATACTCGTGCGAGGATGATTAGAGAACAAATCTTGCACCTGCTGGACTACATCATCTTCAATTCGGGGCCTCCCGTTTCCTCTTCGATGTTGCAAAATTCCACGATCTTGGAAAGCTCTATCCCACGAGTACATGGTGGGTCGATTCGGAGGTGATTTTCAAATTGCACGTCGTACCCAACGCTTTGTAGTCGTTACTGACCTCGTCCGGTAGTACTCAGCCAGAATTTGTGCTTTTTTTGTGGTGTAAACGACATTTTGTGTTTCTAATTTTTAGAGCCAAAAAGGCTCGAACTAGTTTAGATTCGAACTTAAATATATTGTAAATTAAATATACGATAAGATTTGAAAATTTTACCATTCATACTTGCACGGTAATAAAATAATTCCAAGTCAAACTATGATGTAATCTGGAAAATTTTCAAATTTCTTTAATTTCATTAGAATTACCAAATCACGTATAATAAAAATTTGTGCGCAATGTAAGCTTTATACCATTAAAAAGTTTACAAGTCAATCTAATTTAACAAATAAAAATAATATAACGAATCTATCCAGCAAAAGTTTTACAAAGCAGACATTCCGTAAAGTTTTTTGTAACACCCTGTATACATGTATATGGCGTCTTTAAAAGCTATAACGGAGTAAAAACAGTTCCCCCATTATACCCGTAAAGTGGTTTAATAAGAAGAAAAGAATTCCGAATTGAACGAAGATCAGTATCATAAATTACATTGCTGGAAGGGGCTTGGAATACGCAGCTTTGCCTTTTCATGTATTTTCTAAATCCCTTGTTCTGATTCGTTATTGATTCTAGTTTCTACTATTCATTTTAGCTTTTGATGCTCACTTAATCCTACAATTATTCCAGTAACTATTTTATTCGACAACCAGTAACTTTATTTTGTACATGATCTACTGGGAATGTCTGTCAACAGACGATATTCGCAGAATCACATAAATCAGGTAAAATTCGAGCATACCTGAAAGAGTGGTGCGAAAAGTAAAACTAAAAATTAGGGCTGAATCCATATTTTTTGTCGGGTAATGATCCTGGCCAAGTGGTCCTGAGTGGCGCATTCTGCGCACCGAACATAAGCATCACATTCCCAGATTACTACCTAGGCTGACTCGATGCCTGTGATGCAACGTGAACAACTCTAATAACCTTGAAGGTCGAAAGACAAACATCTTCTGTCACACATGCAACGTGCCGCTCTGTAACGAAGTCGCAGTCCATTCACTACATCTTGCTGGGACGAGAGACATACGTTCCCTGATTTCAAGCAACGTATCAATTGCAGACCAGTCCCCAGGGAGAAGTAGCGTAACATGAGGAAATGTTAATGCAGCGGCAGCAACGGTCCCAGGAGCTAGTTGTACGTAAATGAGTCGGTTCGTTTCGTTTCGCATCATAATACGAATTGATATAGGCTGTTAGCTCGAATCGACGGGGTTTTGTACGCTTGAACAGCTTTCGTAATGGTCTTCTCTGTACTTTCAGGACGAAATGCAGCGCGAGAGAGTTTCAAAGACAACTTGCGGGAAATTTAGATATCATCGATCTAGTTCACGTATGAGATTCAAATTAATTCAGTAAACTCCAATCCATTTATCTCAAGGGAAAGTTTGATAGTTTTTTTCGTCAAGGGGTTTTTTATTCACAATATTTCAGTAGTTTGAATGAGAGTCAGCTGATGGAGTGACTTGCACTTCGACCTTATTCTTAGCTCCAAAGCCAGAGCACTAATTGAGATGACCCAAGTTTAGATGAAAAAACTTTTGCTTGTGCTGCCGCATCTGCGAAATTGAAAGAGCGAACATCTGGTAGCTCCTTCTTGTCTTAGCAAGGAAGAAAGATGTTACTTCGAAAATTACTGGAGCACATGCAAGTTCTTCGGTACAAATTTTATTTTATTTGCGGTAAAATTTTGAATCTGTGAAGTAAATTGCAGATAGTGCCTTGCTATGATGGTAGCATAAGACGTGAAACATACATTTACGTGCGAACAAAGTTGCTTTGAGATCGAGAATGTGCATTATTGTACTGCTAGTCCGTAAAAATCAATACGACTGGGTAGCGGTACTCACTTTAAGTCATACATTATTTAGTGGCTCTAATTATAAAGACCACTTGCGAAGTATGATCTTCTTTATTCGAATGGCCTACAAGTATTGTCATTACAACAACTTTTGTCCATTCTCTGCACATCTGAAGGTCACTTGGTAATAGGAGTTAAACATTATCTAGCTTACCAAGATTGGTACTTGGCCGCGAAACTCGTGGCTGATAGGTCTGGCAAGACATATTAATTTTCATTTCAGGCAGTCAATTACAACAATCTCCATTCTTATCGACTGAAGTACTTTGGCTACCTTGTCTCTGAAATTTGTTCCCTGTCCCTTTCGTATGCCTATCTCTCTGATAACAAACATATACATTTTCACACTTTTGTCAACTCGGGAAAACTGAGACCTTGAAACCGTACACTACAAAACAAGACATCAAGCTTTCACAAATAGGACATCTTTACTGTTATGATGACACACTATTCACGTCAGTGACGCTTCCCATGATTGAAACTCGTCCTTCTTCAACTGTATCATGTAGTTTACGGAGTAGACCATAATATATGTAGTATGAATATTGCGTCTTGGAAAGTAAAGAAGGAACAGAAAACTATTAGTACAGTCACTTTTAAACTAGAGATTTTACACCTCTTGCGACTCGCCCTTGCCCTTCTTCTTCGGCATCAGTGTTGTGTGGATGTTCGGCAACACACCACCTGATGCGATTGTCACACCCCCGAGCAACTTGTTCAGTTTTTCGTCGTTTGTCACTGCCAGTTGAATGTGGCGTGGGATAATACGTGTCTTCTTGTTGTCACGCGCAGCGTTGCCGGACAACTCAAGCACTTCTGCAGTCAGGTACTCCATAACTGCAGCGAGAAACACTGGGGCACCGGCACCCACTCGATCAGCATAGCCATCTTTACGCAA
>JAAUYH010008608.1_pt1 | contig 30005 bp, 20 predicted proteins | sample 7278061 | NCBI WGS metagenome assembly JAAUYH01 (sample SAMN14350203, study PRJNA611818) | marine sediment metagenome | isolation source: surface marine sediment (0.6m) | place: French Polynesia: Moorea | collected 2018-08
ATTGCGTATCCAAAATACATACCTTGTTGGAATAGAACAATGTAGATAGTTCATAGATTCCAGAAGTCCATAACGATAGCTTAATCATATTTCATGCGTTCTCATAATTAGGTAGAAGAATATGATAAGTAGACAGTAATGAGCTGTAACAGCACAGCAGGCTCAGCATAATCGTCACAAGATACAGTCGTTACTTTCTTAAGGTGGTGTAGGAATTCGTGAATGATATACAACCACCGATCTGGGTGGAGGTGTCGCAGGATGGTTGACCACTGGTATGGGTGGCAATGAATGCTTAGGGGGAAACTGTTCTATCGTTCGTCTGTGTCCCGACAGAGGTCGAGATCCAGCCTTTTATTATGGTCCGTACGGTCATCTGTGTGTAATGATGACTCAAGTTGACTAAAAGTTGCGTGGTGATCCTAACGCGGTGTAATCGAGGGGCGTGGGATTTCACCTTGTTACTGGTCTTGAGTCACCTGTTTCACAAGTAGAACCAGCACAAGTATTGGTGTGCTCAGACATTTTATTTTCAAGAAAGTTTCTAAATAGGCAGCAAGAACTGTAAAATCCGAACAATTTTAATAAACTCGGTATGCTTTAAATAAATGACCTGTTACATGTATACCACAAAAGTAATATTCTGGCTCACCTCCCATGTAGAATAAAGAGTTCTGGCTTTTTTCAAATACATTGGAAAGAATATCCTCCTCGATGTTATTTTCCACATACGGTTTGGTGGAGCAGTTTGGTCTCGAAGAAGAGTTTATCGTGTATGAACACGAAACACGAAATATGTGAAATCTGTATGCCCAGACACGCATTCCACGCATATAGTAATAATTACGTGCGAATACTGAACCAATAGTGTACAAACACAAGTGCGAACAAGAATGCTGTCGTGTAAGACGGTGCAGTATGGTGACAGTCTACAATACAGCCGTTTTCTTTCTCCTTCCAATCCTCCTTTTTTTGAATCCGATCAAACTTCCCGGCGGTTCGGTAGTGGCTTTTAGCTTAAATGTATTTAACTTGTACAGTACAGTACTGGACTGGGGTAGAAAGGACAGGACAGGACTAGTCATTACAATGATAGTCACGACAGAGTGAGGGCAATACTTAGGATTTCAAAAATAGAATCGAAACTGAGACACTTAATCAGGCAGCAACAAAAGCGTGAATACGAGTTGGATCCTCGAAAATTCTACAGAAATTTTCATTTCATCCACAGTTTGAAATTTCGCATCACTGATCATCACACTCACCCACGAATTCGTTTCGTGCACATTGCACCTCATCCTCAGATCACGCTGAATTGTGCTTCTCCACTGCCCGTGTCCCATATCTGCGGCATAACAAGCTGTTCGCGCCCACCGTACAACGACGGGATGGATTCCCAATATACGAGCAACTATCGTGATCGAAATGATACGTGTGCTGTTGGTGATGAAGGTGGTGCTACTGGTGCTTGTTGTTGTCGTTGTCTTCTGAGGAATATCGTTCCCCTACACTTGCGAGAGAGCAGCCGCCGCAAAAACGACCGAAGTGGACCACGTGAACACTGGCGTTGGCGAAGGAAGCGTCCAAACGTCAAAACAACGGATGAGCTTACCCAATCGATTCGATCTCGTCCCTCGCTGCGCAACAGAACAAAGAATCTCAAGAAATTTTTAAATACGAGGAGCTGTCGGAATTGGCGCCAGTGTGCAACGCTCTGGCTATGAACATGGCGAGCACGGTGGATGCCGTGGCGGGCTTCGATTTCGAAATCGGCCCAACAGAAACTATGGATGTGCCGCCGCTCCATCGGCATCGCGTGAAGAGTAGTCCAAGCAGTTCCACATCTTTCAAATGGCGACCATTAAGTACCACGATGACGTTCTGGATATCACATTCTATTGACCGCTCGAAGTCGCAAAAATTCGACGAGGAAAAACGCAAGCGTGAGGTTCTACTCAAACAAATTGAGAAGCTGCAGCACATGCCAAGGTCACGGAGCACACTCCTTGATACAGGAGTACAAGAGGGCGTGACATCGTTTTGAGATCATTTGCGAAACATTTACCGTGCCTAATGAAGGATAGAAGCGCGCAGACCGATCAGTGATGGCAACAGTGAGCAGAACACGCGGCCAACCGAAAGCTGCAATACAGATTCATGTGAAGCGTACACACTCGTGCGTAGCCGAAGAACGCGCTGTGGACATTAGACTATCTCCATCTACACTTGATCTTGAAGTTCAAGACTCGAAGACAGCAAAGAAAACGCCTGAGCCTCATGAACTGCCGACGGAGAATGATCCGCCCAGAAAAGGGGTACAGTTGGAGACTGTGGCAAATGCATAGGCCGCTGGCACGGAAAGCCCAGGCAATACAAAGCATGCCCGCAGCTGGAAATGTGATTTAGGTATCAGTGTTGTACTGCTCCGCTCAAAGTCATTGTTGGCAGCAAGGGATACGAGCACGGCGATTATCGTTGCGATTAAGCAAGACGAGCGCAGAATGATGGGCGTGGCGGAGGTGGAGCTATCCAGTAAAGCTTTTTGCGTTACAAGGTGCGCCTTAGCGACAAATTCACAAGACCGTGTATGTTCTGGCCTATGCATACAACGGCGAGCGACGCTTACACCTACTACAAAGCTTCAACGGTGACAGTCAACGCACTAGAAAAGAAAAACATTGTGAACAATTCGTTGCGTGGGATGATGTCGTGGCATAGTTCAACAGAGCTGCGAAAACATGAAATGTACTGTCCTCTGACTGAGACAGGGTGCGGGTTGAGAACGGGAAATGCGGAAAATTGAATGGGCGAAGCAGGTCAGGCAGTAATACCTGACCGCATTTTTATTAAGATGCACATTTTACTTCTACATGACTACCTTTCCACGCCTGGGGCGCCAACTGTTCTCAGATGTGACTGCTCTGGTTGTGAATTTTCTGTGTTGCGTAGAGCTCGCTACACTGCGATACGAAGCGGTACAGATGTCGGCCCACACAATCCAGCGCAAAGAACCAGTTAGAGAATTGGTTTGCGAATTAAAGGAATCCCAGACAGGGCTTGCAGTGAAATAATCGTTACAGGTTGAACCTTAAAATCAGCTAGACCGAGTAGTAAGGCGGCACTAATCCATGCATGAATTAAACATTCCATGGGCGTAGGTGATTCGACTTTTTCGCAGATTTATAAGCATGGAGAATAGAAAAATAGCGTACATCAAATATAAAGTAACTTGTACTATTTTCCCATCACGAACAAATTCTCTTTCACAATATACTGTATTTTGATTACATTAAAAATACAGTCTAACATTTCAATCCGATTTTAGTATAAAAATACTGAAGAACAGCTGTATGTAGAATTTCGGAACAAAAGTTATTCTACTAATCAGCAGAATTGGAGTTTTCTAATTTGGACTTAACCCTTGTGTTGTAAATCCGGACAATGGGTCATACCGGCAATTCTCAACAGCGTAGTATCTTGTGCAAAGCAAATATAATGATATGAAGGCGATAAATTTGCAACATATTTACGAAAGGGTAATAATTTTACTTGGAAATCTATTGTCTTGAGCTATATGGTAAAAATTTGCCATTTTATGTCATGATTGCCTTTCCATAGTTCCACCACTTTTTATAAACATATAGAATAAATCTGATATATTTTCAGTGAATTCATTTTACATTGCATTTGTATATCCAAAAGCGTATTCTGAATGTATGTCAAGACATAAAACTATAAATGGCATGAGTACATTACGATATGTCATAGTAGAAATGTAAAAATAATCCGGAGTAGGTTATGGGAAGATGTGGACCAAAAATTCAACCATCGGCTATAGGATTCTCATTTTATTTGAGTACTACAACAATGCGAAAACCAAATTTCTCTCCTCTCTCATTCATCGCCTCTCCATTTAGCCGAGGACTTTTCCAATGTTTTAAGCCAGTAAGTATTGTGGTGGTCACAGATTTAGACTAACTTAAACTTTTACAATATTCATGCAAGTCTGCCTCATTAATTTCGCATCTAGCTCGTTTAATACGAAAAGAACAACTTAATAAGTTCAATTCATGTCTAACGATTTATAATCAAATAGTATCTTGTAACGCCGTAGTACTAATTCGAGGCCTTGATTTTTGTTTGTAAGTAGTTAATTTTCTACTTCTCTTCCAATAACTATTTAATAGTTCAGAGATATGTCCCGTTTGTAGGGTCCGAGGAACACTTCAGCCATGCATATATTTGTTTGATTTCTGCTTCATTGTCTTCACAAATTGCTGGTAATACAAACCTATTTGGAAACAGGTTCAATGTTAGAAATGACTTAGTAGCACGCAATTCCCATCAGATTTTTAGCACCATTGAAATCCGTACAGTAGTTTACAAGCATCCCAGATAGTATCTGGAAAAATATTTTGATTTATGAGACCTGTACTCAAAACAGTCAACATTATAGCATCCTATTGGAAAAGAACTGCATATTGTTTCTTCTTTATACTGCGAAAAATTAAATATAGATTCTGAAGTATCTGTTGTTCTATTTATAAGGTGCACGATAAATTACAATGTACAGCTACTGTGCTCAGTTCGCAAAATGAAGGTGCAGAAATTTTTCTTATTAGCCGTCATTGGTTGCTTTGCATCAGTACATTGCACTGCCGTGGTATGTTATGAAATTCGTTTGAGTCTTGCGTCTATCAAAACTATAAGCTGACTGTTCGATTCAAGGAGAACAATACATATTCTGGAGTCATTTATATTAGCAAAGGTCACAAAGTTCCTATTCGTTGGGGATCTACTTCTAAAGGGTATGGGGTAGCAACATTGAAATTTAGCTTAAATCCACCGACTATAATAAGCCTACAAGTAGCTGTTGCAAACGTAGGCATCGGTCAACTTTCCAGCGCAGGCCCAGGTGGTGCTTTTGGCCCAATGCACTTCCACAATTTTCCTCAAGGCGGCCCGAATTTTTTCGTTCAACAACTACCTGGGACATATTACAGCTTGGGAAAACACTTCTTTTTCGAGCTGAAAAATTGGACAATGGAGTCTCCTGGTAATCGTCTAAACTTATCTCCATCTTTTGTTCTACAAGAAATAATCAACGGCAACGTGTACATAGGAATTCATACAAATGAAAAGAAATGCTTTGATGCTCCGAATGATAGCTGTGCCGCACCAGGAACGGCTATTGCTGGTGATGTTTCGGTAAACTAATTCATTATTTATTCATTACCAAAATATATGGCTTACTGTTCAATGTAAATGTTTCTAGCAGCGACATTTGAGTGGTAGGTGGTATATAGTTTTAAACTTCTCATTGAACAAATAATCTATTACCGATTCGGTCGACTGACAAAGCCATAAATTTATTGCAATTGGGCACTAGTAATGCAGTGAGTCAACTGTGTTTTGTTCCGTATACAAATTCAAGTGACTCTCTGCAATCGAGAATGGAGCCCTTCGCTTGCTTCATTGCAGATAAAGAATGCATTGTGTACCCGAATGACGACTTGATTTTGCATCAGTTCGGCGAGCACTCCAAATCTGCTTTCAATAGGCCAAATTTTAGTCTGATACTGACGAGATGCATTCGAGATCTACACTCATTTCCATCTTTCTTGATTGTATATGTCAGGGTACTCGACACGTTATAACCCGGTTCGTGGTTTAGTGCACGAATTTCCATGAGATGTCTCCCGCAGTGTCCTATGCAGGTTTTAACTGCAATGTATTGCAATTTGTAATGCTAATTGCACATATTAGCAGGTTTAACTATTGCATAAGTTATTGGAACATGTCTAAAATTGGCATTGAATTGCGTCAATATTTGAATTTGATTGAAAGACTTTGTCTTACACGCTTCGAATCATCTGAATTGGAAGGCTAGGTTCCAACGTATCTCTGAACCGTTCACATGAAATCGATGTATCATATCGATTTAGCGAAGCATTAAGTGAAATGTTGAATTTTTTTATCGTCTCTTCTCTCATCTATGTTTCGTGAAATTGGGCAGAGTGAGTTCTTCATGAATGTACGAAAAAATAGCCACATACACATAGAAAGTAGCGCTTTTTTTAATGCCAGTTCTCTCCTACGTCTCTGAGGAGAGTTTTAGAGCGAAAGTACAGGCGAATGATTTGTTTTTGGAAAATGAGGACCTCATGTAGACTTTCACGGGCCTCTTTTAGAATGTCAGGCAGCTGAAGTGACCTTCTCAACACTAGAAATGAGACGATTACTTATTCTATAAACGATCAAATGTTGGCAATATTACGTTGTTTAAAATAATTGATGAACATGAAAATCTGGAAATCGCCTGATTTTCAGCGGCAATGTAGAAGTAATATGTCTCGTCTTTTAAAATCTGACACTCGCTGGATATTTAATGTGTTTCGTAATAACCTATTATTGCCATTTTCGTCTGATCGATTTATTTTTTGAGCTGTACCAAAATCTAATCTAAATTCTATGAAGAAGTAGATATTGTGTGCTTTCGCAGAAACATCAGCAAGAGATCAATCGGACTTAAAAGCTAAGAAAATATAGTGGTGAGAAGAAAATGAGATTCTGAAATCTCATCCAATGCATTACATGACTGGAAAATTAGGAGATAGTCAAATAGAGCAGGTTTTAGTCATTTTTCGCTGACCAAACCGGCACCAATAATCTTTCCATACTACAGATATCTCAGTAAATCAATTTTAGTTGGCAAAAGCCAAATCAGACTCTGTGAAAGATACTGTCGGTAAGAGCAAAAAAAGGTTAGAGAAACTAAAGAAAAACAGAAAAATTTTGTGTTGTAATACTACGTAGATATTTAATCTCGACGGACAGAAAGCTATGTCGATTTTTTTCCGAAGTTGTCCTTTTAGAATCTGAAATTTCAAGGTGAAGATTCGTTGTGCGAACGAGAGAGAGGTTATTCTCATTAATCTCCATATGATAACGATGTTGCCATGTAAGGCCCATATCGTTCCAATACTTTGAATTCAACGTCTTAGAGCTGTACTAGTTAAAAGGATGTAACGAAACCAAAATATTGCAAAGGCTGAGCAGTTATGAAAAAAACACTATCGAAACCGGACTTCACTTATCCAACTATCTTAGAACCCGATTGCAGAAAAGAGCTTAACATTCTCCGCATGTTTCTCGAATTTACTTCAATTCTGGTTTGTTCTGAACAGGGATTGGATAATATTTATTGGAGACTATTTTTAGTTATGCTTCAATAAAATATTGCACTACTATTGCCGATGTCGAGCAATACGTATTGCAATATGCAGAATAGTTTACAGCTTCTATTGGAACCCTTTCTATTCTAATTGCCTAAATTAAGTTCTATTTCAGATTCACTCACCATCGGTGACAGATTTCCTTCTCTTGATATTTCTCCTCTTCCATTTTGTAGGGCCCGAACAAATAATGTGGCATCCCATAAATCAGCATTCTCTTTTAAAAAGACAATAGTTTCAAACAATTCAGGAGATATTCGTCGTCTGTTCTCTGGCAGCACATACTTCGCGACGCTGAACAACCTTTCGACATGCGCTGTGGAGCCCAATACAAAGTCACAGTTCATGTAGGTTCGCTCCGCCCTGAGAATACGCCGACGCTTCGCGAGTCGTTCACTCATCGAGGACTGCTTGTTTCCAATCGGTCTGTGAGGAATAACAGTCTTGTTTTGAACAGCAGATTTTCTTAGAATTTTCGCAGCATCGCGCTCTACACGGGTCAGTTTAGATTCTTGTCCACGTTGAGTCTTGATCCCAGCTTTCTCGAAGGCACTTTGCTCACGAACATGCCGAAATTTAAGCTTGTATTGAAACAAGGGTGACCCTATTTTGGTCTTATCTTGCTCTACAGAATCCATTAGCACTTCGATATCGTCCATACATTCAGATAGTTTTCGCCCTCGGGTCTGTAGTGACTTTACAACTACATCGATTTCGCTTAACATTTTTCTTGTACCTCTCGATAGCAGTCACATACTCCGGTGTTACTGGAATTTTCAAAGTAGAATCGTGATGAGTGCTAAACTCTATTAATTCGTCATGTAGCTCAATAAAACGTTTCAACATTTCTAGTTTTCCAGACCACCGCGTTTCGTTAGGAACAATTGACTGAGTGCAGTCAAGTTTCGGAGAACTGCAGCGTTTTTTAACGTTCTAACCTGCATCATGATGGAGTGAACCAGTTCGATAGCTTCATTAAGAGGCGCGTGCTCACGAATCACGGTGTTAAAGTATAGTTGTAACTTGTGATTTGAGCATTCTACCAGAGATTTCATACAATCTTTTGCTAGTCTGACGTTGACAGAATCATTGTCGCATATCAAAGCAATACACCAAGTGTCGAAATCAACTTGGAAGAACGTAAAAATGTCTTTTAAAAAGTGATGATGAGCTCTTGCGTTAAAGGTGGTTGCCTCATCATCGTCAGCTTCTCCATCATCAGAGATTGGACCCATAGGAGATAATGCTATCAACCTCAGCTGCAGTACCTCATCGAGAGTGTCACGAAATTAACTCTTACGCAATTCGTTTTGATGAAAGAAGCATAACCCCCAACGTAGTGTACCCTGTTAATTGTCCAACCATCCAACAACACTGCCTCACGGCTTTGTTTCAGCTCATCTCCCAAACGCTCTTCTACTAATTTCACAAGGTTCAAGATCGCCTAAGTTATTGAATCGTGAAAATCGGCGAATTTCGGAATCTTTAACATCGTGAATTCGCATGTTTCCTAATACTACCATCCGAAAAAATGCATGGGCCGCTTGGTCATAGGGTGATAGGGAACTTATCGTAAAATGGGACAAAATTGAACCTCCGTTTAAGCGTGTGCTCTTCTTCGCTTCGTCGTACAGTGAGTTGAGAACATTTTTTGCTCACTCAATCCTTGCCATAGCATAAACGCAAATGGCTGTACGGGTCTTTGAATCCAGAGTTGTCTAAAAACGAGAAAGTTTTCTTGCTACATTCAGGTCGGGGGCATTTGTAGTTCAAGTAGTGCATCACAGTTGTCGCTCCACTGGATGGATCAATTGTTGATCTAGACTCACGACTTTCAAGAGTCATCAGTGCCTGAACAATTTCCTTGTTGCTGGCGCGCGGCATTTTAGGTAGCCACAACCCTGCAAAACGTCTTCGATGGTTTGGGGAGAACCGACGGCGAGTCGATATACAACTCATCAAGCAAGCAATACGCAATACATATTGCAATCAGCAACGTTGTTAAAATAAAATTGCTATACAATTTATTGCAATATATTGGAAATCAAATAAATTGTATCTAAACCTGGTTCTGAGCAAGATGAAGCGTCTTGACTTCCACTCAGCAGAATTCTCATGAAATGCTGAGTTGTTCTAGCATAACATTGGACAGAGCAAATTAGTGTCAGCTTTGCTTTGAAATTTTCTTCTAAACGTCTTAAAGCGGCCTTAGTGATGCTAAAACAGACGGAATCGTCAAATTGGTTCTTTGAGAGCAAGATAGGCCGAGCCTATTAAAACACTCACAACGAAAGGATTGGGGATGGTACTCGGCCAAACAGTCAAGTGCCCACCGCGTGAAGACGCAGAGTAGCTACACATAACTAACTTGCAATACTTCATTATTTAGTAACAATCAATGCAATTTGAGTTCCGAAGAATAAATTCGCAAAACGGGAAGAGACTTCTAAAATTAATTCAAGGCTATACCCATATTCTGCCCGTGAGAGTTCAGCGTCTTTTCTGCTCTTCGAAATGGAGTCGCTGGGATTCGTGCAAAGTTTCAAAGCAGCTGATGCTCATTAGAGGACCGCGGCACAATCAGTCCCTGCAGTGAGGTGTCGCAACTTGGCTCATGGCACGTCATCATAGTTCCCCGCATAGTTTCGGATTGGAATACCCTGTGCACGCTACACAGAGCACTCTCGGTAGAACCGCGCATGATACTATTGCATGACTAGGCTGCTAGCGAGTTTTTGCAAGCAAGAACTGAACCGCAGAATAGAAATGGAAACTAGTAAAAGGTGGGAAATAGCATAGTATTTAATCAATTAGTTAGAGTTTCGCAGTCGTTTGTACCTTTGATATCAACAGTGAAATCTTTTACATAACTATGACGCATCTTGGGCATCGTCATTCTATGTAAAGAAGTAGAAGCATTTTGTTATGCATATTGAATTTCAAATTCAATAAAAAATGCTTTATGTAACTTCACTTTCAATAGCTGTACTAGGAAAAAAAGTCGCATCCTATCTTCCGAAATTCCTCCGAAATTCGATTCGGGCACTGATTAAACTGCACAGTGCTTAGCGTATCGCTAATAGCAACGACCTTGCAACGTATGATATTCAAATGCTTAATCTATTTCCAAGATCAAGGTTATTCACCTTATATGTGTGACAATAATCTTTGCTAAATAGTTAATCATGGAACTGGGTAATTCTCCATATTTTTTCTTGCTTACTTTCTTCAGCACGGAATGAATTCTATTCTATCAAATGTAATTTAACTATTCGTTTTCTCAGGTTAAGCTAATGCATATTCCTTCTTACGTACAAAAATCTGTATATTCCTAAGATACATTTTCATGCGAGACTGAGATACACTCGTACAATTTTCGACAATTCTCAACGTCCGTATGGTAACGCTTTCATATTTTCCAGCTTGCGAATTCTGAATATGAACTAATTGCTTGTATAGATCGAATTACGTAGCACTAGCTCTGATTTGGAGTCTAGGTAAGTGATTGCTATTTCAAACCACCAGAAAGTAGCCATTTGGATGATAATCGAGAATTAATCCATGAAAATCAAAGCTCTGACGACTGCAAAATGTAGAAGTTAAGAATTTTATACGTGTGAAATTGTGGCTTTGCGACATACTTCAATGTAATGCTACTGATTGCTGGGTTGCCATTGTACGAGGGATTCACTTCTCAAACGAGCTTGGGTTGTTTTTGAAACAAGAGAGTAATAATGCAGATCATGGGGAAGCACTAGGTACACAAAAGTGGAGGATCATGTAGATTGTAATGAGTTTTGCTCATGGCTGAATTTCTCAAGCAATACCGATCAAAGAATGCAGAAGGCCATCAAAATCGCCTGGAAAAACATTAACGAATATGATACACCGAATGCAGCAGACAAACTGTCAACGCAAACTCCCCATGTAATTAGTATTGATATTTAAGCTAGCATTTATTTTATTGTATTTCTATTTTCTACGTTATCTAAAACACATTGAAACACAAATTTTAGCAATAATCTTGTACGCTTTTAATTGATCCGGTGGATAAATTTTTCTAAATTTATAGTCATCTCCTTCACCTCAATTTCGTTTCGTACTTCGAAATTTGTCGCTCTGTGACATGGAAATTAAGTTATGTCGTAGATCACATTGTTAGAGTCAGATAATGATCTACGAATTCAATTTCAGTATAGATTTCGCGTCGAATTTGCATTGCAATGTGAATTATCTCTTCAGATGCATGAAAATAGATGCGTAGCAAATAAGAACTTATTGTAAAATAAATTGACCGTACTAAAGGTTAGAAAACAAAGCTGTAAACGTTATCTGGTAGTTACGACAACTGAAATCTATTTTTAAGCCCAACAGAGTTGCAGCATAGTATTGATTTTGTAATGTACCAATATTTCAATTAATTGTAGGTTCTACTAGTGTTTTGAGCGGTATCAAATTCATTACGTCAAGACTCAAATAGATCTTCCTTCTCGGCTCGGTCACAGCGAATTTGACAAGATTTCTACTAGCTCGTTTATTTGTGATAGCTGCACTCTTTTATAGTTAGCCTAATATCAGAATTGTGTGGATCGAAAGATTCGAATCGGAAGGAATGCAGAATTCTACGTCCATGACTATTTCACTGCATGCCGATAAGTATCTGTATGGTTCGCTTTATTTTAGGTCCCAAATCACGCCCTGCTTCCAACTTCAAATTGACTCCTTAGAAATAAGAATAATCTGCTGTATGTGTCCTGGAGTTATTTTCGATTTCACGAAAAATCTTATCCTATTGATTTATCACGAATACAGCTCTTTTCAAATATTTCGACACTACAACCGAATTTAATTATTGGAATATTATTTTACTGTCGCCAAAATATATTTCGAAAGGATACTCTCTAGGGCGAAAACTATGAATAAAATAAGCAGAATTGTGTGATCTTGATGTAGTTTCCGTCCCAGTTTCTCACAAATGATCGAAGAAGATGAAAATGCTATTTCGAAGTTGTCGGATAATTCGCTGCCAGAATTAGAACATGCGAGTATCGGAATGATTATTGCATCATATTTGAAGAGAAGATTCAATTTAATCACATTGACTCTTCCAATACTTTTTTCTATGATATGAAGCTTCGAAAACTGTCTAAGGAAACTTCTCTCGTATGTTAGCATAGTTTATCTCTGCTTCCGATTCTTACTGTCTGGCGCAGACAGGTAGCATATGAGGTCACCTGTTCTATTTGCTTATGTTATAGGATGTTTTATAGTATCTGTACTAGAACAATTTTGTGTACCAGCTACTCTTTCTACGACATTTCATACTTCGTTAACCTTATTGACATTCAGTTTTTCAGAATATGAATCGTTTGAGAGAAATCAAATACGTTTGAGAGATATATCCGTTCATGGAGAAACAATACAAGCCAAAATTGTGCATACGGTTGCAATAAAACAAAACTTCTCGAGCCCTTGGAGCATAAAATATTGTCCATGCACCGTTCGGTAGGATATTTTTGCCTGTCCTGGACAGCCCATTTACTACTACGGTTTTCCGAAATTTTAAACTACCAATATTTTGTTGGAGAAAAAAATACTTGCGATCTGTACCGCGTTATTTGCTTCCAAACATAGGAGTAAGAAAAATATCGTTGCCTTGTGAAGCAATATCGGAATTGAAAGGTAAACTACTCCAGCTCCGCTTCTTCAAGAACGAAAATGATTTTCGCAACATTTATCTTTCTGGCGAATTACTTTACAACTAATGTTAACACAAGTAAAAAATAAATTTTTTGCTGCCTGTAAATGATTTTGTAGGCTACAGGGGAATTAAAAAGATGTTGGCCCAGTGTAAATGAAGTCCGGAAGGATAGAACGTGGAATGAAATTAACTAGTCTATGCAAGCATCGAAACTAAAACAGTAATTATTCAGCTTAAACTCACTTGATAATCTACACATCATAAGTTATTCCCAACCTATGCCTTCTACCTAAATTTGCATTGACGACCATTCGTGGTGCTTTGTTAGCTAAAGAAACATCAATCGTTTCATTACCTCGGAGACTCGTGCTGTGTCTCAATTCGACATAAGAAACTATTACGTACAATCCAAAAAAGGATTGTGATTCTTAACGGTCTGTCACAAGTTCCTTTCAATTATGAACCGATTCCTCTACAAGTACATTGCGTTTGGTTAGTGCTGGCGCACAACTGTTTCGCTTCGTAAAGAAGTGTTGCCAGAAAAACACAGCACAGAATCAAAGCCCACTCGCTCAAACATGCTCCGCAACCCTCCTTCATACTCTCCTTTCTAAACCCGCACCATATCACAACCACACTTGGTCCATTTCACAATTTCAGTGTCATGCGGTACCATTCCGCAACATCCTGCACTGTGCAAAATCTCCCCACAATGCGCTTTTTTCTTAGTTCCTTGAGAATTACCCCCGATACTTTGTAGTATGTCGTGGCGTCGTTCGCCCGTGCACGGATATGCTTCTCCAGGCGATCGATCATGCTGCTCGCTTATTGCGCTGAACCAGTGTTTGCCTGGTGGATCAGCGATGAGAGCATCTCGTTGTTCTTGTGATGGTTGAGTAATCATGTACGTTTGGCAGTTAAATCGTTTCTGTGAAGGTCAATCGGGTCATACAAGGCCTTGTTAATGGCCGCTCAGGCGCACACAATGACTTACGAGGCATTTATGGGCAAAGCCGCGATGTTCCTCTGCCGTCTTTGTCGCACCTGGACCTGTTTTTCGGTTCACCTTGCTCCTTTATGTTCAGCAATGTATCTCGAAACGATTGTCCCTCGTGCATAGAATTATTGACTCCAACAGCACAAAGCTTCTTGTCTAATGCCTCTTATGCAAACTGATTTTCGTTCTTATTATAATCTCCATGAAACGGTGATACAACGCTATTCGACAGATATGCAGCCGAATAATCATGTTTTGTGTATGCGAGTGACAGACAAATACCTATCGGCTCGTAGGTACTGCACGAAGATGAGATACTATTCGCAGGTAATGAAAAATTACTGAAGAACGATACTGTTCAATCAGAGAAGTTTCCAAACAAGGGCCGGACGGTAGTACATAAGAAGAAGGTTCGATTCAATGAGCTATACTCCATGAAAATTCCAGACGGCTGTGTTATGGAACAAGGGGAGGAGGTCAAAGAAATTCCTTATGTTGAAATCAAATATACAACATAGAATTTGTATATACGGCATTCTTAACACATCCTGACGGATTTTTGTTCGCAGAAAGCCTTGCTCAAGTCCCTGAATTTGTTGTAACAAGGACAAGACTACCGCTATGAAACTCCTGCGCTAATTAATAAAGGTGATCGCATCGAGCATGTCACTAGATGGAATTAAGTTCGTACATACTCTGAATAATGCTATTGAAGTATTCATTTGTATTGAACCAGCGTTTGCTGTGAAAAAGGACGATATGTTTCTACTAGGTATTGTTGCTATGATACGAAACAAGTTCGATGGCCAGCGAATGTCGTTCACTTATTGTCGCCGAAAATCATAGTGTGTGCAAGAGCGTTCTCGCTGCGGAATGATTTGCAATGTTCGATGAATTTGGCATGGTTGCTGTGTGCAGGATTCCATTGAATGCATCTCATTAACGACATCAAGCTTACCATTTGCAAGGATTCTTGATCGCTCCATGTGTTAGGTAGTACTCTAAGTCACACGTACGAAAGACGGCTTAGAATTGAACTTGCGCTCATTCGCGAAGCGTACGAGAGACAAGCTCTCACCCATTTTTTTCGATTTCAGCTGATACAAACTCGGATAAAATCTGCAGAAAGTCGAGAAACGACGCAGTGCATCGGCCAAGGTACTAAGGAACGATCATTTTGAGCCAAATTCAAAATCATGGGTTGTGCGAGACGAGGCTGCAGTCACGATTTCATTCTAACAGAGACAGATATCGGCTATTGCCCGTATTTCGTTCGAATAGACAATCTTGTTCGAAACTGGAAGCCACCGGAGTTTTATGGTCGACATTTGCCATGCTCAGTAGCGCTGTTTCGACCTCGACTGATTTTTCTACTAATTTGTTGTTCAATTACCTTAGTAAGAGTTATTGCTGACGCAAGAAGACAACTGAGAGGTTCTGCAATGCCGTTTCATCTGAACAATCATATTCATGTACATCAATCAATCGTAATGGTATCATCTGTTATTCGCAGTAGCCCTTTCTGACATTTAACACCGTCGCCGCTCGCTCTGAGGACATCGAACAATATTTACAACAGCTTCCAACTACTGCTGATCAGATCCCTGAAAGTAGACTAATCGCTGACCCTCGCAAGTGGATCGGACACGATCATTATGACCGATCCAGTGACCCGTAGTGACCCATAATGTCCCATAATGACTCGTTTATTTGTGATTCTGCAGTGTACAGGAAAGCTTGAAATTAACCTCACGCATGGTTCTAGTACCTATTCGGAATAAGGCTAGTACAATGCTCAAATTTAAACTAGCTTAACTTTTTATTGCATGCTAGAGATTTTTGTCTTGTGCCTATCACACACAATAAAATATTTTCGGTAATGCACTTCCCCTACACTACTAAAACGGTTCAGAAAATTTAGTTGACTGACTTTTCCTGTACTTACAGAGCGAGCAACATGATTTTAATTACATGCACGCAAATAAATTGTTGAAATTACATGCAAAATTCAGTGGTTTTCATACGCGGCCTGAAAACTTTGACGTCCACTCTAATTTCTTTATCTTATAAATTTAATAACTGCTAAAATTTATTCGATTAGGTCACTATGACCGCTCTAATGACCCTGGCAATGACCCAGTAAATGACCCTTTGATGATCGAGTCAATGTCAGCGGTCAGTCTACTGAAAGACTGGCCATTTTCTCACCTTACGGCTTGAAGTTTTGTTGAGTACCGCACCGTTTTGGTCAGGAACGGCATCAAGAGAAATATTTGGCGGGGTATGGTGCCGTGTCATGTTTCTGGCATTGGGCTCAGCAAACTACGTTTGGACCGCCTCATCACGTCGCCTAGAATCTTTGGTTCGAGGGCGTGCTTCGCGTGACAAACTTCCTTGTTCATCGTGCGAGTCAGTTGACATAGCATGATCACATTATGAAGCTGTTATCTTATTACGATTATTGTTGGGTGCACAATTCAGCATAGTCTGCAGTAGCATTGATTTTCGGAAGATCAACTCGTGAATCTGCGTGATGAGGTACAGTAACCTCTTCTGCTTTGCTCTACTTCTATGGAGAAGTACGAATTTCAGAGTAAACCACGCTTTCGGTTATTCGGATGCTCTTTCTGGCGCGTACGAATATTTTCTCGGATTAGTTAGTCTCATTAGTGCGACACACAATCGCGCTTGAAAGGCAAATGGATAAGTTAAGTCAATTTTAAATAGCCCAGCTATCGAATGACTTCGATATTTGTTGACGGTCATTGCGGAACTTTGACGATTAAGGGATTTTCCTCTTCTAAGTCTAGGTATATGGAAGTCATTAACTGATGCCGAGCACTTCATCCTATGTAGAGTGAGCCTAGTTCTCGTCTTTGATTCTGACACGGAAGTGAGGAACAGTGAATTATTTGTCTTATTCTCGATTACATCTCTCGTCTCATTGACATTTCCAGAAGATGCCTTGATCTTGCATAGTAGCGTGAGAATGAATCCTCTTTCCAGCTTAATTTTTTGATCCGGTAATAATACGCCGGCTTCAAATGAATTCTGTAGTTTTAGGAGCTTACTTGATTCTGGTTTGTGTTGAGCTTCCACAGAATGCAATGACATAGAATTAGCACTTTTATATCACGAAAAACTTCCGGAAAACTGTACTGCCATTTTTTCATCCTGAGCAGCGAGCCGACTGTTAGTAGCACATAAAATGGTATGTGATGTGAGCCAATTAATATCAGCAGATTTTTTCCGCGAATTATGAAAAACCGAATCCACCAGCTTAGTCAATGTCTGAGCAACTCTAATTGAAGAAAGAAAAACCATTTACGGCTCATTACTCTTACTGATATTCCCCTTTTCTACTTGCAGTAGGTAATACGGATGTTAGAAAAATTGCTCATCAGCATGTGAATCGGATAGCATCGACTTTAATCGCATGTTTTCTGTCCATTTGAGCAATTTGAGCCATAGAAACGGAGAAGGAGACTTCATATTCTGAAACAATTCATTCCATTGATCCTCAGAGTACAATAAGTAATATTTGGCGAAAATCTCCACTGAAAAGTTCGCCTCTCGCCAAAAGGAACGTTGAGTGACTTCCTAATACCATGAATCGCACCATGAACAGCTCCAATAGAATATCGCACATGCATGACTGTCTCATCGCATGTAATCAAGTTGGATAGGTGGATAGTGCGAGTCTGTTTAGAGTCTATAAATCTTCTGAAATAACTTTCAGAAAACCATGTAGCAGACATTTTTAATACGGAATGTGTAGTTATTCGGTCTTTTAACGGTAAAGCTGCTACCGCGGAAGTTGAAAGACCAATTACTTTCTGTCCGCGTACTCTCAGAATTGATTGGATGGCTTCTACTTTGAAATTCTTCCCTGTTCCTTGACGAGCATTATGAAAATAAGCTCTTTTCGACCAAATTTGCGTGTAAAAGGCTTACTCAGAGCTGCACAAAATTTTTAGCAGTAATTCTTGTAAGAAATTCATTCAGGATGAAGCTAGCTACGTGTTCCTGATCTTTGTTAAACAATTCAGTTGTAGAATTCATATTTCCGATTGCTTTATCATCTTTCGGTTCAGAACTTTCAGTGAGTGCAAAAAAAGGAACCAATACGAATTCCGGGAAAACTGAACTTTTCCAAATACAGATTTCTACTTATTTCGTAAGAAGATTTTCACACCTCATTAAAGGCGTAGATTTCAGTTAAAGTATCACTAGATAGATCTTTCGTTTTCTGCAGAAAGTCCCGTTCCACCTGCGTACATCAGCAGTAAGCATGTCTTTCGTTCAGATTCTTATGCGCGATTGATTAGATGGCTCAAAAAATTACAAAATGGCAGCGAACAGTTCCGCACGAGGTTCAAAGTTTGAAAAGAAGCATTCACCTATGCATTGTATCCATTCATCATCATCAGATGGCGAACCCATTACACAGCATGTTTCTCGAAACGTTGAGTATTGAACTCGTCCATGCATACCCAGATCAGAGAAAGAAGTTGCAAATTTCTTGTTCAAAGAAGAGCTCTAACGATATATCCCGGTCTTTCTCTAGGGCTGATCTCGTACACTCGTCCGACGACTTGATCTGACACTTTGGAGAATCCACCCCTTGTCGTATTAAACCTACTTACTTGATAAATTGCACGGGGAGCCATACCATACTATCTTTACTCCCACGGAAGCACTTGGAGAAATTTGGATAGGAACATGTCAAACATTTGGAAATTTTTCATTGGCATAGAACCCGCTGTTAGCTTTCTAAACTTGCCTTCTCCTGCATCTGCTGCTTTTTTTGTTGCACGTAATTGAAGTTTACAATTTGATGCCCTTCTAGGCGCACTTTTAACCTCTCCAAGGTTCATTCATGCCCAACCATTGGAACGCAGAAGAGTACGTCATGCTGCGTCCGAAGGGAAAATGTATCGCACTTCTTAATATTGTTGTATTTCAAGTATTCTGGCTTTTTTATAGACGTCTTACTTTCCTTAGGCTGTCATTACTTCTACTGTAGATCTATTTAAACATTTGAAAACATATTTGAGTAGGTATTTAACTGACCGCACTTTCGAAATACCCAGCTGAACATGCTTGTGAGCGCGAAATCTTCAAAGGAAATCCGGAGAGTAAGGAACAACCCATGGTTCGTTAAGTTTGAACTTAAACGCAGTAGGTTTTCTATGAATCACAGTTCAAATTCACCGCTCTTTTCAAGGCTTCTTTTTCTGTGTGTCATATAGTGATCACCTCCGATAGATCATGTTTCTTATGACATCTTTTGGCGAAACATTATCGAGCACTTACCTTTTTCCAAGCTCAATGCGGGTAGTTGAACGTTATGAGACTTGTAAATCACTGCTTCAGGACGATGTTTGGAAGTAAGAGCATAAAGCTTGGAGCGATTGTTGCGGTGATAACATGTCTATTTGCAGTGGATCTTCCAGCGAAAACTTGGCTTCCTGGTCTTGGAACGAAAATATCTAGGCGTGCATGAGGCCTCTCTTCTGTGCTTATGTACCAGACACGAGAGTAACTCGTACAAAAGGTCATCTATCTTTAAAATGTGATAGGAGAAGTTTGAACTTGATTGAAGCTCACACAATAGAATAAGGCTGATCTGCTTTCAGTTCGCTGTCCTGGTTGTAGTGAGCTTTGAATCTAAGCATAAAAATATTGAAATTCATAGGTATAAAGACGTCAGGTTGTCCACTACAATTCTAAATGACAGTGATACTGTCCATATTGTATCGTATATACCCATCGCTGGCGGTGTAGGTTGACGGAAGAACCACTAATTCAGCAATTTCTGCTCCATAGTTAGCATCCTCTCCTCTTTTCCATTCATTCCCTTGAAACAACAGAGCGTACGTGAGTGAGTCATACATCCTGTATCCCAGATGAATGAAATTTAATTTCTTGTTTCCATCCTCGTCAATCGTCCCACGTTTCCTTAACACAATATCGAGCTTCCCGTGCTGCTCACCCAAAATTAGAGTGTCGGCTTCTTATTCCTTAGGTTACTTGTACTCACAGTAATATCTAAGTAGATGCCTTTCATGTGCATGTATCCACAGCTTAACATCCTGAGGAATATTGTTCGATTCAATCAAATGACGTAGTAGTCTAAATAATTTCACCAACTAATTGTTCTGCTCCATCATTTCTGCCAGTGGATCAAGTAGCTCGTCCTGCAGTTCTCCTATGAAACACTATCGATTCGATACATCTCGGTCAGCGTCGTGAATGTAGAAAAATACAAATTGTAGAATTCTTCCGGAAAGTGGGCGAAGCGCAACCATAGAATGATAAATGCGTCCATTAACTGTAAACGTCGGATTGCTCTCTGAACGCTCACCTCCTACGGAAACAATGTCGGCCTCTACGGAAGCCATAATCATGGCGCTATTTTAGCTCCTGAAGTTTCGTGCTTCAGCCGAACTGGACGTTATCAGTTCTGTCAACCAAGAAGGCGGATTCGGGTAGCGGGGGATGTAACGCTGGTGTATCATACATCCCTGTATAGCAAGTTTCTGCAGGCTTTTGTGGACGATGCAATCCATCTTCTGTGTCAAACCTATGCCCACAGACAGGGACATGATGCGGTAACAGAAAGTGAGCAGTAACCTGACCATTAGAACAGCACGTGCCAAACTTGGTATGGGAAGTGCGGCCCACTATAAATAAAACACTCTGGTAAATAAACGGTAATACATGTTCTATATGAATTTGACGTAGCTCCATTATATCATTGCCCCTCTTCCGATTCTTCATAGAATACCCATCGAGATTAATGGATGTTCATAGCGATACACTTATCCTGCTCGAGTGTTCGGTTCGTTGAATTTTTGTCTTGGGCTTCAGTTCACTTACCTTCCGGCTCCAGTACTGAATCCCTTCCATTACCATTTGTTTCATGTTTTTTCAAGAGCGCGATGCGGATCAATGAACTCGAAAATTCTGATCCTGAAAATTCGCATGTTCTTTCCTGTTGCAATATTTAACCTTCGTTCAATATAGCATATTTCCAGTCTCACATGATTTTTCGATCCAAATTCCTCGTCATGTGTTCAGCGAGCTATTTGCTGGAAATTGATGCTGCATGCTGATGCAGGTTCGAATATTCATAGAATTCATCCAGGCTTCTCGAGTATGTACAGCTCTTATTTCAAATGATAGTAGGCTGCCACTTTTCAGAAGACTTCTTTGCTTTGCCAATTGGTGCACGTTTCAAAGGTCGATTGTTCTACGACCTCTTTATTCCACTCACTCTCACTTGGGCTCTCGATTCGCGGTACCTTTAGTACCCTGTCAGCCATATCATCATTTGAGTGGGATCTGATCCAAATCTGAACTAAAAAATTTGACTGACTACTCCCAACATAGCCCAATAAATCAGATGTTATACATTAGGATGTTCTATAATGTCCGTTCATAATCTATCCCGTAACTACACATGAGGATCAAAAGAAACCATAATTCGACATTTTTTGCGAACTTATATATTATTTTATTTTGGTACCATAATTCTATCCAAGCATAATCAGGCCAATTCTTTTGTCTCGAAATAAGAAATTTGAAAAGATCATTTGTAGTCGGTAGCACGATTAGACATTATTGCAAGATAAAGGCGATGGTGAGTAAGTAGCAAAATCTAACAGTAAATCATTTTTTCACACAGATTACGAAAAGTAGCTGGCAAAGTTGTTTCGTCGAAGTTCCACAATCTTTCTCTGCAATCGTAATTATTTGTAAATGTTCCATTCTTATGATACATGTACATATCAAGATTTCAATTTTTAAAAATCATTTGCGATCATTTTCCCGATATTCAGCACATTTGCGTTTCGGCAATTGTTTGGAGCTCACATGCAATATGCGTCCAAGAACAGAAGTCAATTCTTTTTCTATATATTTGACCTTATTTTCAGCAGTAGCCAGGCACTGTATTTAATGATGAGTTGGATTCTATCAGGAAACATGAACAGGATTACTTGAAAAACATAGACTGGGTATAAATTAGATTACAACTGCTTGCTTGTTTCCGCTTGAGCATAAATATTAGTTCGCTTTCCCCTTCTGCAACTACTGAACTTCTTATACTAGCCTTATGATCTTTTTTGAAGTTCCTTGACTATGTTTCCTTCTATATACAGGGCTTACCTCGTTTTTTGTCCATGGTATGTAGCTCGGACAGAGACTGGTGCAGAACAGAAAAGTCAATATCGGTTAGCTTAAGAATTGCATCGACAAACTACGCAATAATGAGACCAAGGAAACTTTAACTTGATAGGACGCGATGGTTACCTGCAATGACACGATGGACTCTGTTTTAGGTTTCATCACTGCGCATGATTCTTTTTCCGAGTATTCCTTGCTGTTAAATATGAAAATTTCTAAAAACTCGGTAAGCTATTCTGCTGATTGAAATCGAAACGATGATAGGTTCTGCAGAATATGCGCAGATATTTTGCGTCTTTTTAATCTTCCGCATTTCCGGAACTCCGGGATTAAATTTTTGACGAACTGCTCGATGTACATGGCGGGTGAGGATGATAAGCTATGTGGGATAGGCTGGAGAAAATGTAGTAGTGGACACCGTGGGATGCAGTTGTTGCGGGGGAGAGTAACGAGTTGACGTTTCTATTTGATAGAGGTTGTGGCAAAGTCCAATGCTGCCATCCAGAAAGATGTTCAGTAGTCTCAATCCATGATGCCTGACTTTATTGGTTGGAATGAAAATTAAACTGTACTAGATTTATACTATCTGGTATATGCAATCATAAAGCTAAATCTTATGTAAATATAATGATTATCAAGTAAAACTTATGTCAGAAATCCTTTGTCATTTGTGTCTATCAAACCGGCTAAGAATTAAGGAATGTTTTATGAATTCATTTTCTGTGTTTATTGATCGTCAATTGGAACTGTCATTCAGGTAGCTTATCTTTCCATTTAACAGTATAACAATTAAACAATATTTCTAATGACCGGGATTTTCCTCCAGCTGAATTTCTGAAATTCTATGTTGTAATTGTAAATAATAATTGAAGCCACAATTTAAACGACGGTTGATGTGAGAAACATAGAAGTCATTGATTCTTCTGAGTTTGCTCCTAGTCTTTTGCGGAAAGCTTGGTCAGGACAGGTTTTCTTCTGTTACGAAAAGCTACAATACGTTTAGTACAGTATGCCAGTAATCGTATGCAAATTTGTTTATTACTACAAACCGTACTTTGCACAGGTGTTGCGCTTCCCAAAAACGAAAACAGTTAGTTCACGTTCCCGGAGTCTGAAATTGAAACAAATTACAGTAGCCTTTTCTGCTCTGTAACTTGCCATGTGGAGAGTAGAGAGCTTTTGATACATCCATACAGAATGGTCTGTATGATAAGCTAAACACTGTGAATTTTTAACATGTATAACGTCACCTCATCTCGTCTGAATTTTTCTGGGGGTTTTCATGAAGAAGCCGATGCCGATTAGGTCTGACTCGATTATTAAAGTGTGCTGTCGAGTATGGACGGTAGAAAATCGAGTCACTTTCAAGTACTGAAGCACAAAAAGTTAGCGATGTATGATTTTGTATTTCCTACATAACATGGCCATCATCATCCCTTTCGTAAGCCAAGCGTTAAAGAACTGTTGCACTGAACAGAACAAAAGTGAAAGTAGCAAGGCACTGAATAATTCTGCTGCGGCGAATCGCATCTCATCTGGAACTTACAAAACTATGCCCGTGTTTCTGATGGTAGAAATAAATAACAGGGCCTGATAATTTGGAGATGGATGTAGTTGTCACAGAAGCTCTCAGCAGCCAATTTTCATGAACATTCTCAGTTAGAATACCGATTCGCAGGCAAAAAGCACAAGACCGAAAATTCACGAAGTCGACAGAAGGATTCATCAAGATAATGAATAATGGTGGGCCTGGTAACGCCTGCTCGCACTATTAGACTCAAACCGAACGATATTCAATGCTCGCTAATTCGACAAAGTTTGCTTGATGTTCGTGTGAACTTGATAGACAGATTATCAAAATATGTGGTCAGAATCACAGAAGGCAACGAATTGACGTAAATTGGAACGCAAAACAAGTCATGATGGTTTCAAAATCAGAGCTAAACACTCTGTTTGGCCATTGATATACATTTTCGACCATTCTCGCGCACGATAGATTGTTTGAATGTTGAAATTGACAAAACCAGAGAAAGGTTTGTTTTCGTTTCACCATATATTTCGAACAAGCTTTTCAGCTTTGACAACTCTTCGAATACTCGCCAAGCGCATCATGTACACATCAAAGGCTATACCAAGGTAATAATTGCGATGTGAGAGTGCCAAACCTGCACGAAAGAATCAAGTGAATGGCATAAATCTTCTGAATTCGACACAGAATACCACCTGATAGTTTTGTTCAACGCTGAAGTCATGAACGTGGGTAATTTCTTCTCTTCAAATATCCTGCAGCTTGTAATGAAAACGCGAAGCAGCGATGGCTCAGAACAAAACAAAATGGTGACGGAGCACTTCAGAAATGAAGTACTCCAAGGTTGAAAACTTGACAGCTCCCAAAATCGAAATTGGGGAAAATTTCACCTAGGAGACAAAATCCAGTGCAAAAGTTGGAGTAATCGATTTTTTTGCAAAAATAAACATTCGACGGCTCATTCCTCTATCTGGTAAACTGCAACTGCACATCCCGCACATCGTTGAACGAACGACCTGCGAGCCTATCCGGTTGCGTCGTCTTGGACGTGCGCGTGCTGATTCCTGCGCTTTCCTCTTCAACTGTTTGCCGAATTATTCGATATTCTGCCGAGACCGTATCAGTGTAAGTTTTCTCACCATCGCAATCCATTGACTCTCGACTTTCATTTTTGAACTCGCAACTTCTTGCGTTTTCATCAACCTCTGTCGAATTTTCTTGTACCGATCTCGTCGAATTCTTCATCCGGAAATTTGATACTAGGGCTGGGTTTCACGAAGGAAACGCCATGGTGGTCGACTACAGCAAAATACAAGTGGACAGGACCCAACCGCTTGACGTCGGAAATGTTGTTTGGGTTCGATTAGATGGGTATCCATGGTGGCCGGCAATTGTTGTGAACCGCAAGGAACGAGAGCCTGGCGTTGAACTCGAGGAAGGTGAGAAACTCGCTCCAGAATCCCAGTCAAACCGGATGGTGGAATTTTTCAACGATGAAGGCAGAGTGGCAGTTATTCAGGTGAATGATATCTGTGAATATACAACCAACATGAAACTTGTTCGTCAGAGCGGTAAGCCGCGTAAGGATGTAATTAAGGCATGTCGAGAAGCAAACCATCATATAGAGACGAAAGGAACTCGCGCCCAGACAATTCGTTATTCGGGCTTGCCACCGTTCGAAGACTACATACGACCCCGGAACAAGCAACCACGAAATGGGCCAGGATCTTCGGCAGATGTTAGCATGGATGGATATGACGATGAGGATGACGACGATGAAGATAATGATGGTCGAATCGAGGTGTCGAGCAGGCGAAAAGGAAAAATCAAACGAAAATCCGAATCTGCGAGGAAACCTGACTCTGGTGGTACGGAATCATTGCCGCGGAGGCGTAACAGTGATATTCCGAGGAAGTCGAAGAAGCGTGTGGACAAACATGACCCAGTTTTGGCAAATGCACCCAAGGAAGGGCGTTTAGCGAAAAGTGGATCCTATCGAAGTCGTGAACATTCGAGTAACGATATGCTCACTGACAGTCCTCCGTCCCGGAAGCATGGTTCCGGATTATCCCCGAATTCGAGGGTTCCTTCTTCTCGCCCTCAATCATTAACTCGGAACCTAGATCCTGATACCCCAAAATCAGAATATCGAAATCGAGATAGCGAACCTGAGCGTGAGAACGGAAGTCAAACCGCTAGATATAAAACAAACACTGGATCCAAGAAAAACAGGTGTGATTCAGAAAGAACATCTCGGAAACGAGACTCGGATGATCGGGGCGGAACGGATCACGCAAGTATGACGGAAAAACCACCACGAAAACGCCACAAGGGAAAAAGTCGGTGGAGCGATGGGCCGGAACACGATTCGGACAAGCGTGAGCCGCGTGAAGAAAAGAAATATTCAAAACGTGTTCCAGATTCTGGGAAACGACCTAGAACCGAGGATTTTTCGGATTCTGACTCTGAGGAAAGCAGTTTGGACGCGTACCCCAGGCGTGAGAGCAAAGTTGTATCCGAGACAAAGAGGGAAGATGAGGTTTCGGATGGTGAGGGTGGCTCGCAAATGGAGCCTGTTGACAACGCTTTGGCAATGGACAAGTCTAAAACTGACGATGTCATTGGTGATTTTGACTGTGACATCGTTGATGAGAGTGACATAGGACCTGATTCTGATTCTGGTTCACCTTCACGTGAAGAGCTGTCGGACCAATTTGAAAAGTTCCAGATGGCACTTATTCAATATCATGATGACCTGCTAGAAATGGAATATTTTCGCAAGTTGGAGCTTGAAAAATTTGATCAGGCGAAGAAGAAGCGGCAGATACTGATTGCCGAAATTCAGAAATTGAAAAAAGTGTCGGTTTCGCGAGACACCCTGAACGATACAGGCGTCCGGGAGAAGTTGTCGCCTTTTATTCAGACGTTGAAGAATCGTACGCCTCGATTGGTGGAAGACATGAATTTGCTGGCAAAATATTGGGCATCGCATGTCAAGGTCGGAAAGTTCCGGTCGAAACCTGCTAGGAGTATTGAAACTAAGACATCGACTGTGGGAAGAGTACAGGATGGTGGTAGAAAAGCTGGGCGGAAGTCTGAAGAGCGAATCGAGGGATCAACAAAGGTAGCGGTCGACAAAATTCCTAATGCAACAGTTTCATCTCCCAAGGTGGAGGATAATATGAAGCGAAAGGTGAAAACGGAGGAAATGGAAGTGGATGAGGATGAAAAACATTCTGGTGGAAATTCCGCTCGCGTGAAGAAGAATAGCGTCGAGGCAAAACGTAGTCAAGAATCAACAAAATTCGCGGACGATAAGCAGAACGAAGCTGTGAATGTGCCGAAAACTGAGGATGTTGTACCCGTTGGAGTTGAATCCATGAAGGAAAGCAGAGTTGCAGAACGTGCGAAACTATTTAAACCGGAAACCAACTTGAAAGCGTTGAGTGTGCTGATAAAAAGTGCTGGACGTTCTGATGAGGAAATCACGAGAATGACTGGGCTTGTGGAGAGAGAAATTCGAAATAGGGCCAAGGATGAGAAGGAATACTATAGTCTATCTGTGCGGATTATTAAGACGCTGAAGAAGAAGTCGAATATCGAGAAGCTGTGGACGAGTAATAGCGCTGCGCACTTGTTCTCTGCGATTTGACTTGTAACATCGAACAACTTTCATAATAAATCATTCTTTACTTAGACAATGAGGTATTATGGATTTTGGTGTTGTGAGCAGCATGTTAATCGCACGGGACTTTAAATGGAAGTAACGATAACTTGAAGTAACAAGAAGTTACAGTTTGATTCGATTTACATCCTCTACAATACAAGTGCTGAGAGTGATCGCCAACATCTGACACACCCACATCAGCGAACATGCACGACAAGTAGAGCTCTGGGAGTTAGACCCGCGTCTCCAAGACGAACAGATCGGTCGGTGAACGTTTTCTTCGGATATGGAGTCATCAAGTCGAAGTCCACCTCGACCGCCTGTTCTGCCGCGGTTTCTACGAAGTCGTACACGTCACCAATGGTATGTGATTCGAGGAAACGACGTTTGATACGCTCGTTGTTCGGAAGGCGCACCACGAGTTCAGCAATGCCGGATGTGCCGACAGGCGGTTCCTCTGGCACCCGACGGCGCTTCGCTTCACGAGCCTCTTGAGCTCGTTTGATACGTTCCTGCTCCTGACGAACGCTTTCTGCTTTCGCCCGGTCTTCCGCTAGTGATGCCTCGTACTCGCTATCTTGTTGCGCACGTAGTGATCGCGCCTGATTTAGACTAGGGTTAGTGGCAGACAGTTGACGGCTGACTTCTCGAGAAATCGAGTAGTCGTCGTCAGTGACACCAATAGGTTGCATTTCCACATCTGCGCCGCTTGGACCGCCATTTGCTCCAGAATTTGCAGTGGGAGCAGCGCCTCCAGATGATTGAATGCTTGCCGCTATGGCAGCAGCAAGCTGCGCATCTTCGGTGGCAGCGATATCATTCATGTCCTCCGAGGGGTTCGGACGGGTGGATGACGAGGCCGGAGGCGCACTTGATGAGTTCGGTAAGCGCACAGGATCCACGCTGTCAAGTGAATTCATAGTCGTGAATTCAGTAAGATACAGCCCTATATCTTCTACGCTAAACGAATCAGACCCCTCATTCAATGAAGCAACTCGTTCACCTGAGCGAGGGTCCAGAATAGCGATATGCGGGGGTTCGTTGAATCGGTAGAACTGACGGTACCTTGCGCCATCATCCGAGCCCAGGTCCCGCTGCCAGAAAACAAAGTGGGCCTCGATTAATTGTTGGATTTCTGGGTTATTCCAGACATCGCGATTTAAAACCTGGCACTGGAAAATGTCAGCTTGATGAATCGTTACGAGAATCCATTTGTTATTATCCACTCCACTCGTCATTGCTTCGTCGAGCGACCCTGGAAACGTCAGATGTGTTGGAGGACGGAACATTTCAGCAAGGGGGTCCTCGTTCGCGCCTGTCGGGGCTGTGAAAGGATCGAATACGGCTTGACTCCGACGAGGTGCACGGTTCGGCAACAAAGTGTCAATAAGTTGCGGAATAGGAGCACGAACTTCTTCAGGCTCGTTTTGCGCAGCTAGCGCGGCAGCCAGTGCAGCATCGTCATCAGTCGAAGGCGCAGGAGCATTTTCCTGGGCCGCTGTGTCCGGTGCAGCTGCAGGCTCGGTGGGCACGCCTCCAACATCCTGAATCGCAAAGAACGAAGACACAGCTGCATTCACGTCAAGGTTGCTATCCAACAGCAACTGACTGGCGAGCGGTTCTGCGGCATTAGTCAGACTCACAAACTGCTCGATTAGTTCCCGTGGAATATCCATGGCGAATGTGCGCACGAGAGGTTAGGACTTGCACCGTTGATGCGGTGGAGTACAGCCGGAATTCTAATGCCGCTATTTTTATATTTGGAAATTCCAAAATTATCAACATCCGCATTTGCTAGACACTTCCAGATGGTTCCCGTTTAATTCTACCCGTTTGCTCATTTTTCTGATGGAACATTTCGCAAAAACTATCAAATTGATTTGAACTAATTATTATTATTTTTAAATTAGGTGGTACTTTGTTCAGTGTTGAAATTCCGTTCCAATCAATGCTAACTGCCTGCACTGATTCGACAGATGTAACAATTCCCACACTCTCGAGTTACGCATAAACACAGTTGATAAATCAATATTAATAAGGGAAAGAATCGTAATCATAAACAAACAAGGAAAACTAGAAATTTCGTGGCTGCAAACTGCGGCTCCAAATAGAATAAAATCAACAAAAAGTATCAATATTTCTGTTTGAGATCGACGAAAAACGACGATGATCTTCAAAGATCAAGATTTCAGAAAACATGTCTATCTTCTTTTTCTATGTACGAAAGATACTGCAATTCGTCACATTCTCAAACTTTTCATGATAAACTGTATTAAAATACAAACTGACTGTCTTGAAAATTGACTTCATGAACTATCCTAACATGATTCTGATTCGTACGATTAAGCTGGGAGAATACATTCCGATATACGCGCCGATTTTTCGAACGAGAATTCGCAAGGGTTTCTGAGGTTTATGCCAATCATTTCATACAAGAGAGATTTCTGGCCAATCGAGTGACTTCTTTCTTGGAAAAACCATGCTACTTACTTTCTCATGCTTCCCATTTTCACAATAAATCGCACACGATTCTTGAATCATCTATGGGTGCCAGGATCACTTATTTCATTAACTATAGAAAATGGAATAAACGTAGATTTCGAATACAATAAACAATGTACAGTATTTAATGATTTTTCATTATTTGAATCCAATACATTTGTCCTTTCTGGCGCATTCAAGAATTG
>JAAUYH010006474.1_pt1 | contig 30002 bp, 17 predicted proteins | sample 7278061 | NCBI WGS metagenome assembly JAAUYH01 (sample SAMN14350203, study PRJNA611818) | marine sediment metagenome | isolation source: surface marine sediment (0.6m) | place: French Polynesia: Moorea | collected 2018-08
ATATTCTGGTATCTCATATTAGAATTATTCTGCAATTTGATTATTCTGTCCACCCGATATTGTATTCTAATTTATTCCATAACAGTTTTTCTTATGTAGAATATTGAAGCATTATTCTCGATAAGCCATAGTGAGCCACCATTGGATCTGATGTTTGTATTGCCCATTTCGAATTTGTGCGAATGAGTCTTCTCGATCGCTGGACATACACTTGGAGATAGGCGACAAGATATATTGCCTTCAAATTTGGAAATTCAGATGTCCCACTACATCAATTCAAGCCGGTGGTCTGTGGAACATGTCAATCGCGCCATTTAGATCAAGACAAAACAGGTGATAAAATCTAGAGTGCTGAATAATTGATTCCGAAAAAGAATAAAGATATTCCCTCTCATCTAGAAAAGAATAATTTATTCTACGTACCTTTTAGTCTGCATCAGATATTCCTATCATGACGTTTCTTTCAAAATAAAGTTGGAATAAATTATTATCAGTCTCTGGTTTTCATTATCGTGATTTCTTGGGTTCTTAGTATTGCAGTTATTTCGACGGAGGCAGCACTGTTGTCGAGATTTCCTAATATTCGAGTTCACTTGGAGAAATTCTAAAAGCGTAGATTCTCGAAGGAAAATCCTGAACCGAATGCTTCTACAGAAATCTAGGCGTAACGAAACAGGACCTGGGAATATCCAATTGAAATTATGAAACGATTTAACTAAAACGCGCAACATCTTTGAAATAAGCGTGGTTGTGTGGCCGCCTCAGTATCTATATAACCGTTATTCTGATCTCTGTTTGCTTTTCAGGGACCATATTGTATACGCTACATTAATGGTCTTCAAACTGATCTGCAAATCTAATAACCAAGCATCCTTCGATAAATTAATAACATCACGCTCCTGCAAGCATACCCTTAATTTCAATTACACTTAGTCAGCCAGAATGGAACGGAAGTGAAGATGGCAGTTATGAATCGTAGGCAACATTTACAAATAATAATTGGTCTCGAAATCAGATAATTATTCCAATGAATGATGAAAATATTGAAATAATTCACTTTATGACAGACTACTATGATCATAAATGTTTCTAGAACGTCTGATACACTTACTTCGGTTGTGCGGTCTTCTAGATTCAGTAGAAGTTGGATAGTTCAGGGTAAATTACGCATCTACAGGGTGTACAGACACGGGTATGGAAGTCTCGACTCAAGATTTGGGTGCTATTTCTGAGAATACTTGGCACAACAAAATCTTAGCGATTGCTTTAATATTTCGAAGATTTAATTTTAAGTTGCGTAAATATGGATAGCTTTTAGCACAAATAATCTCTAATAAGTAACAAAACATGCATTAGAACATATATAGGATATTTAGTGTAATTGTATGAATCTGCTGAATTTATGAATTTCTAATGTAGGATTCAAAGTTTGGCAAGCAGTCAAAATCTTTTACTTACATTAGGTTACGGAAGAATTTGACGTTAGCAATCCTTGTCGGTGTCCAACTGTCTTCCATCTAAATCTAAAGATTTGGCCATATAAATGCGCAAGCTCGCATCTACCTAACCACACGGATGAGAAGCAGTAGCGGCAGTAGTAGGAGCAAGCATTTTTCATACATTTGCCCTGATCTATCTTTCTAAGGTAACAAATCCATTCGCATTAGTGCTCGTATTTCTATGAAGCAATCATCAAATTTGCAATGAGACAAAGGTTCTGGACCTTGCCGTGAGAAATAAAGGGCAGTCTCAAAACTATACGCGCAATTTTTGCATCTTGTATCTCCGAAATTGCAAAATCTACCTTAACGCTTGTTTTTACGAAGTCAAATTTCTCAAGCGCATAGTCTGTAGCAGCGAAAAGATAAAAAGAAAAATCATGGTGTGCAGGCTGTACCAAATTTTTCTGATACTATTACCTAGTGTCACAGGAATTTTTTCGAATGAAATCTTGCTGTATACGGCTGAAACGAAACAGAGCATGTAGCAAGGTTGCCGAAGGTCCATACAATAATCAATTGTTGTGTATTTATAATAATAGGCTTTTGTGTGGAATGATTTATTTGCTGCACCTAACCTTCTTTACTGAACTTTGCCTCAATTACAAGTCATCACGGTTCTACGTAGAGCTTCATGCTTGGTGAACACTATACAATCCAATCAGATTGCTCCGAATAATCTCAATTTTTCCTGTTCCAATGGAAAAGTAGAAACTCATTTCGGGCTTGAATAGATTTAGATTTGGTGACTGAACTGTTTGATGCCAACAGGGTGTGGCAGCTGAGGCTCTGTATTTTCGCACGATCGCTAAATACCCTGCCGCTAGCCGTCTAGGTGATGAGGGACAGTTGTTCGTATTTTTCATGTATTTAATGAAATATCCTGCAATGGCACGTCAAAAGCACAGGTCGCGTAAGCGAAGATTGAATTCCTACTACACTCAAATGTTTATAGAAATCTCTTGGTTTTTGTTATCCTTGAGAAAGAAGAATATTAGGATCGCGCGGAAACCGAATCTATCGGAAAGAATGAAAATAAGACTCCAGCATATCCGAAGGCTTTCAAGGCCGCCCATCATTAATTCAGGCAATGTGGTCTGGCGCTTGTTTTCATACATTAAGCTGGTAATACTTTGATGCTTTTCAATATATGATCCCTCTACACAAGTTTGGTATTCCAGATCCTCCTGTACGACTATTTATGAATAGCAAGACAATATGATACTAGGGTCTTCAAATGATAACCTCCGATTTTGAATGCGTTAAAATTTCTTTCTGAGGAACAATTCAGAATTGTTTGCTGTTGCGACATAAAGAAAAAAACAATAGTGCAGTTCATGATCGAAAGTAAATTTAGCGTCTTTATCTGCCTTCATGTTATACGGATTTACGAACAATATTTGATTAGAAAAATTTTTCACGGCAGTTGTAGGTAAAGAATCATAAATGAATATTTGTTTTATAGTCTATATATCGTGAAAATTAGAGTATTTTTAGAAAATTAGTGGCAAAGGAATCAAAAGATCCAACTGGATTGGGGTAGGTTTTCTACTATTGAACCGTTCGAATAAGCTAAATGTTGGAGAATGCGGAAATACTGAAGTAAAGAGAGCATTGTGACCTGTATCGATATTCGAATTATATCAGGCAACACGAGTTCAGAATTTGTTCCAAAGTCATATAAAACAAACCCTCTAATTCGCTCAAAATACAACTCGATCGCTTATACTACCAAGCAAGGTAATCTTGACGAAGGTGTGATATAAAAGGAGGCCCGAGAATCAGAAATACTGTACCAAATGAAATATAAGAATTAATTTACTAATGGTAGGAAAACACATTTCTATAGAGTAGCTCTTCTAATTGCTTTAAGCGCCTGAATATTTAGAACTCGTACCAGCACACGCACACTAGTCGAACTGTATATGGAAACTGAAATATTTCGACACTCAGAAAGGGTTGAACATGAAAGAACATCAACTCATCGCGAACATTGCTGAGTTATTGTATATATAGTGTTCTATCGTTGCTTCATTGGATCCCCTCCTCTTTCTAAATCAAACCGAATAGTACAGCACCCGAAATATCATCTCAACTAATCAATGATGTCAGGAAGATAGATGAAAGAGTCTTGATTACAACGCTTCACTGAAAGAGCGATTTCTGGACTGGGACCTGTACCATAGCCTCGATTTCGCACACCATTTCTTTGAAATGATCGCAATAATGAGTATAGGAAGAATACTTCCGATTGTTGAAAAGATATCAACGACCTAAAGGCACGGAAAACATTGTTAGCTGGCAATAGACGATTTATTTCTGATGCAGAGCCCGCCATCACATTACACACCGATGCAGGAGGTGTAGTATAGGGTTCTACCCTATGTAAATACTTGTTTGCTGGCTCCTCAGTAGACATAAAAGTAACTTGACTGTGGACTCCGTCCACGGGGCTACCATCTTTTACGATCATAGAATTACAGGCTGTAAGAACGGCGCCGAAAAGTCAGCTGTTGAAGTACAATATCTTGTTAAATCGAGAGGACAAAATAATATTCTAGCTCATATCGGCAATATCCAGCATAGTCTCTTTAAGTCCGAAGATAATGTCAGAACTACGCGAAACACATCGAATACTAGTACTGTTGAAAATTGATCAAATGCCTGGTTGATGGCATCAGCTGTGAACAAGCGTGTCCCAAGAATATCGAGTGACTGATACACTAATGAAACCATTGCAGGAATCAGTATAAGTAAAACAATTTCGACGGTATTGACCCCGTTAGTGAAGCTCCAGACTGAAGTTTGCTCTTTTGTACAGGCTCTGATGAAAGAGTATTGAAGTGACTGGTTGACTCGATTTTCTTGAATTTCTTTTTGGGTGAGGCCAAGAACCCAAATTGATAAGCTTGTCGAAGGCCCACTCTTCGGAAATTGGTGTGTGAAGTTAATAGAATTGCAAACAGTTATTTTTAGAACTAAAGAATTACCAATATAAGCGCTAAATTAGAGACTTTTAGTATTGGGCTGCCGAATCTACTGTTCCTTAGTTTCATTTTTTATCTGAAGACTTTGATACAGGAATAAATGCAGCAAATATCGAGACCCGCTATTTTTCTATAATGCATCCCACACTCTGAAAATCGGAAATGCCTATGTCAATAACTATGTCCAAATGACAAAAAGCTACTGATACTGTCAACAATTTCTACTTCAATTCTCGAACACTAATTGATTCCAAATTATTGCAATATTACTGGCCGATTTTTCCGAACGCGAATCTTCCATCACTGCAATACTCATCGTCACAACTTCCCCAACATGGTTCGGGTTCAGCCGCATTTAATGTGTTTTTAAATGGATGAAAAGTAATGCATTGAGTCGAAGCGTCCGTACCATAATCAATCACTGGGTATTCATATTACAAATCTTTTACATAGAATGATTGGTTTGGTGCACCGAACCTTCCCTAGTAACTCTTGCCTCAATTATGGGTAATCACGGTTCTACGAAGAGCTTCATGTTCGTTGAAATCAGTGTAATCCAATTCAGTCGCTCTGAATCATCTTAAGTTCAACGTATTCCCTACCCACCGCCCTGGTACCCCACATGAACATTCGACTTTACAAGTTCGTTCATTTCTTTCAGAAAATTTTGAACAGAACACCGCAACTTGATCTCGTTTTCTGCTCACAAAACAAAGACAATCATACAGTAATCAACTCTGTCCGTTAAAGCCTATCTCAATAAGCATTATACTTTCTTTTCTCCAGTTAAATCAAAGAATCAAGTGATAATCAGTTTTATGTACGACATTGGAATCGAGTAGATCATTGTGACGCAATCAATCTTTCTATAAAATTGGATAATATTTCAGTACAAACGAGCGAAACTGCTTTGCAGTTAAAAATAATAATGACTTGCAATGAATCTGCGTTTGGGGAATTTTTGGATTATCAATTCTCTTTATTTACTTGATTCAGGAAATTGCATTAACGTCACTTACTTGAGTGCATTTTTACACATATACTTTCTCAAGTTGTGAAAATAAATTACGTACAATTGTGCTTAAGAAAAATATAGTTCTCAAGGTCTACATTTTTAGAATAATGAGCCCAATTTAGCAATCCAACAGAATAAGCATACATTGGAAATTGTTCAAATAAATTGTGATAGCGATAACGGCAAAAAATGGTTTTGTACGCAAATGCCGTAAAAATGATTTACAATCGATTCTGAGATTAGTCATGAGAAATGCTCATTAATGAATTACGAATCGAATATCAAATTGATTCGATTGAGTAGTCTTATTAATTAGGAAATATGTCATGAAATGGAAGGATCCCATTTCATCATTTCTGAAGTAAGTTCGGTGATGTGTTTGAAGAATGTATAGTCCAAATTTATTTCGGACGGACTATATCAGCAAACAATTGGAAACAGATATTCCGTTATCATTTGCCGAAATAAATTATTCAAAGAGTGACAAACACATGGTAAATTACTTTATAAACTACTAGCCGTCTTGCGAATAAATTTATTTCGATCACTGCGAAATAGTTATTCCTCTTCAGATTATTTCAATTATTCCTTATTAGTATACTCTCGATCCCATCCCACAATCCTACAGATGTCTTCTATCCCTCGGAAGTGGACTGCAGATGTTAAGAATAAACAAATGAATTCAGATTTCTACTGAGATACTGAGAGGTCATTGAGCAAATTTGAATTTATGCAAAGAGGCAAAGAGAAGGAAGAGAAATAAACATTTGCCAAGTCACAGAGCAGAAAATAACTTATTTGGTGGATCGAGTTACACCACAAAAGTAACTTGCGCAAATAACCTAGTTATTCAAATGGTATATTTTTTCCAATAAGATGCCAGTCAGTATTCTCTAGTTAAAAATTCATCACGACTGCGGGTATTAGTGATTTTAGGTTTACTGCCTTCGAGACAGAATAGAACGAAAGCAGACGAGCTTGCACAGATAAAAAAAGTCGGCTAGTGCCGTAGTTGAACCGAATCAACATGAATCGAAACCTACTTCACTGCGACTCATCCAGCATTCTATTATTCAATTCTTACGCCGAGTGGAACGGTTGAACAATTTGTAGAAATAGAATAAATTGACACTCTAGCTACAATATCGTATTCTCAGAAAAATTCTAATCCGACAGAAACGAGTATATTGTTTACACTCACTGGTCTACGACGGGATGTGCACCTACAAGCGCAGTTCTGCGGACGGACCTGACGATTCGGGCCGCTCGCGCGGACGGTTGTGAGGGTTACTGTAGAGACAACATCCGCAGATAGCGGATGAGGAAGTTGCTCGATCATGTTCCCGGAAAAAAACAAGAGTCGCGGCGCCAGTGAGGCGGTTGGTGGAATGCGAGATGGGCGGGAGGGCGATAAACGGATCAAATTTGCATTGCAGTGCATTGTCAGCAGTGCAAAGACCAAACCATCGACCACACATCGGCTTTCTTGCCACGCCCGTTTAGCGTGACACCATCTCGAGCTTCTAACGTCGAGATCAGATATTGCGACGGTGCAATCGTTCTTGTACCCGTGACGGATTACCGTACCGTAGCGCGAAAAGTCAAGCTCATGCGGTACAGCTGTGTTGTTCAGCAGTTTCTTCGAGCTCGTACCACAGGCCAACTCTTCCCTCACGTCCCCGCGAGAAGCCGCCTTGCTACTGGCCAATATGTCCGAAAACGACGTGACATACCAGGTCGTACAAAACGGTACCATTGGTGAAAGCCCGGAGAGGATTAGCAACGCGTAGGAATGCATGGGTTGTACTTTGGCTTGTTAGTGGGTCAAGTCTGACTAATGCTGCGAGTACGGCGTGATAGACAGCAGCTTAGATTAAAATCAGAAAAGGTGCACGTCACTACTCAAGTTCGCGAAAGTTCGAAGACGAAGCGCAGTGAGATTAGTTAACTCCACTGTAACAAGACAATAACGCGGCTGTGAATGCTAACAAGGCAAAAATAATTGTTAGAAAGAAAATAGTTTACTTTTTCGAACACGAGTACAAATCTTGCGAACTTCAAATGTAGGCAACTATTCATCAACCCATTCTAGAGGCGAGGAACGAGGCACACTCGGAATCGGTGGTTTTGATACAACACGAGGGTAATTGTACAGCGGGGATCCACAGGACCCATTCGCCATAGCGCAGAACCTAGTGTAACCGGTCATTTCCCTTGTGCGGGGAACATTTTCTCCAAGCGCTTCGCCTGCGCGGTCTTGGCGTTGGCGCTCGGGCGTCGCTTTGTTTGCAAAGTCGCCTTGACCTCAACACGTTGGGTGACTGGGGACGGGGAACGTTCGGTCATCTTGGGGGTGTGGTACAAATCGCGATGTCCGAAGACATGGACGAACAGGTACCCACCGGACGGAGTGGTTGCGAGCGCTTGCTTCAGGCGGCTCTCACTGGTGATGTGCAGCGCCTTGCGGTCGACGACCGTGTACAGCTCCAGGGAATGAGCGTGGAAGTGCTTGTCCAACCTAGACCGCAGTTGACGGTACGAGGTCAGGTAGCCTTTAACCTTTCGACCCTTTCCGCCAGCCCAGTAGTGGACGTTGACTCCTTCGCCCTTGTAGGTGACGATGATGTTCTTGGCTTGTCGTGGCATGTTGGTGGGTGTGCTTGTGTGTGGCTGTGTGGCTGTGTGTGCGTAAGTGTGTTTGGTTCTGAGATTGGGCGGAGCGTGCGGGGGATTATTTATACTCTAATTCTAGCAAAGAAAAGAGTTGCGGTGACGTGTACAGCACCCATGGTGTAGTGTATTCTCGGGGTGCAATTGTCCCGGTGTGCGTTGGCGTGCAGCTGGCTACAAGTGCCGCGATTCATACTGGACGAGTGATTCATCTCGAATTCAAACAGCGCAATACTAATTTTCAATGATGGTGTAGACGGCGGTTCCCTAAGGCATGGGACAATTGCACGGGTTTTGTCCAACAGCAGATCTAGCATTAATCGCATCAATGAACAATGTAAGTGCGAGGGTACTGATGAACTAGGGAAACCGCCAGTGCAGTCAGAAAACACGGGTTTTCCTAGTGCCGCGGAACATTAGCTTGGTCTGCGATTCCAAAAAGCACGAGAGGCTTTGCTAGAGTTCGAGCTCATCCTCACCACATCATGAATTGCTTAGCGCTGCTCTTGAATCTAGATCGAATCTAGCAAGCCAAGCCTGACGTTGCAAGTAAGTGACGCTCGTTTGTTACACCCTTAACACTACAAATAAAACCAAGTTATAGCAGCGCAGCTGCAGTACTGTATCTGACGAGGACTGAGTGCACCTGGCACAGCTGCAATTGAATGTGCTGAGTTGTCGTCGAAAAAGAATACAGGCGGTTCTAGAGACAGCCAATTAGAACATGTACGGCCACCGTGGAACACTAAGCTAAACTGGTTACTGTAGGTACGGTACACGTACTGTAGTAACGAGATGTCCTACGCACACAGATGGGAAAATAGAATAGAATATTAACTAAGAAATGTGAACCAGCGTTTGGAATAGTGCAACTAAATATCAAGAATTACCTTGTTGCTTGTGCGGTTCCTTGTCTCTGGAGCCACGACTCGGTGATATCGAAGTTCTTGTGTTCATAAGCCTGCACAAGCAAGGTTCCTCCGCTTCGGATGTGCTCGAGAACGGCGGTCAAGTGGCGGTCACTAGAGATTGGTCGCACACGTCGGCTATCGATGCAGTACAAGTCCAGCGCACGTTGGCCGAACTTCCTCTGCAGCACGACACGAAGCTGCGAGAGTGACGTGGCGAAGCCGTCGACTCGGCGGCCGTGGCCGTCGGCCCAATAATCCACCGTAGTCTTCTTGCCGCGGTACGATACGACGATGCTGTGTGTGGAGAAGGTCATGATGGGTTGTGGTATTGGTCGTTGTGACGGGTTGTGTGGAAGTGGGCTGGTTGAGTTGAGGTGCGCGGCCATCTAGGACGAAGGGTCGTTTGTATGTCACAAACGAGTTGCAGGTGCCGCAGGTACAATCACAGCTGCACGGTGTGTCGGATGACCAATGACCCCCACGATGTTTTATCTCGTCAGCAACTTTGTCAAGGTAGGGTTTCATGGTGCAGGGGTCTCTACTTCCGTCGAGCATGGGCGCGGGAGTGTGGGCGGGCCGCGTTCGGTACGGCGTAAGCTGTAACAAACGGCCAACGACAACGTGCATTGCGGGACGACATGGAGCCATTCATTCCGCGATATCAAGCTCAAAAAATTCGACGACGCGACTCCGAATTCGGTACGGTATCTAGGTTTCGCCTCTCCCACGCACAGATGGGGTTGGAATGAAGGGGGAATTCGCGACGGCAAAATGCGTGGAATAGAAACACGTGGCTGTACACTCTATTCCCCATAATGTATATTTCCGCACAAAGACCGGAGACAGTGCGAAGCCCCAGTGCAACAGAATGACCATCGATGTCAACTCTTCATTCATAGCCGTTTTCCAACGTAAAAGGAAGAGAAATATCAGTGTAACGATTAGATGAATTCAACTGATGCGAGTGGGGTGTTCTATCTAAATTTATTAGCCTGATGATGTGTTGCCAGTATCGACGAGAAAGTCGTTTCCGTTGTGGCAGTCGATGAGCACGTTTCGAACGTCTTGTTTAGTGGTTGCATTGCGATTCATTACAGCGCTATCCTAAGTCGTTTCTAATTCCACTCCATAAGAAACGTGCTTCTGTACTGCGGCACGTTCTCATGAACGTTTTCCAACACAACTTAGATATTCTTTCGTACAGGATCTCATAAAAGCCGATGAAACAGTACACAGTATTGAGGTCCAATACGAAGAAGAGAAATGGTCAACACATCGACAATACTTGTTTGAGGGCCTTCCTTACGGATCTGCACTGCTAATGGGTACTACAGCACCTTACAGCATCTCACTAAAGAAGATGAAACAGTACGGAGGTACAATATGAACAAGAGATTTGGTCGGCACATAGACAGTATTTCTTTGAGTTGGCTTTCTCATGGATCTCTACTGGTTAACGGGTACTGTACCACGGTGGTACAGTATCTCATGAAAGAAGATACAACGGTATTGAGGTACAATCTGGAGGAGAGATATGGTGAACTCATAGGGAATGCTGCTTTGAGACCGTTTCTCATGGATCTCTAATGCGTACAGCATCAAGGCAATCTCGTTTCGTAATCGTAACCGAAATGTATGAGCGCCACACGACGGGTGCACCACAATGAAAAATCTCGCCAGTGCTGTGCAGCAGAGCTACGCAACACCCACTCGGCGAATGGCACGCCCTGCCGCGGCTCGGCATGTCGGAGGAAGATGCAACGAGACGGGCGAGCGAGAGAGAAGACGATGCGAAGACGAGGATTTATCAACAAGCTATACAAAGCGCGACGACCCATACGAAATGATCCGATAGATTAACGATTAGTTACGAAAGATAGAGGTGTCCCTGGTCGGTCAGCTTCTTCACGACCTGCGCCAGCTTCTTCTGGCACCTGGAGTCGTAGCGGGTCATGTCGCCGCCGGTGATGTTGTGCTTCTTGCGGAAGTCCTGCATGGCCTTCTCGGTCTTGCTCTGATAGCTGCCGGTGAGGCCGTCGGTGTCCTCCAGCTTCATGTGGCCCAGGCGCGTGAGCAGGTACTGCAGATGCTCCACCTCGGGCCGGACGTAGTAGTCGTCGCCGAGCGGCGCCTGCGGCACCTTGTCGTCCCACGGCAGCTCCATGGACTCCCAGTCGTCCTGCGGTGCGAACTGGTAGATGCACGCCATCACGTACTTGTAGTTCTTCGACACCTTCTTCATGTTCTCGGGCTCATCGACGTTCCAGTCGTCCACCTCGCTCTCGTCGTCCGTGTCCTCCTGCTGCCTTCCCTTCTTCTTCTTCCGCTTCCTCTTGTCCTTACCTGTCCACGTCTTGTCGAACGCCTGCACGGAAAGCACACTTTCGTCTTCGAGGTTCTCCACGGCGTCTTGCAAGTCCTTCGTGTCCTTGATGTGCTTCATCTTGCCGTGCTCCGTGATGTATCCGTACTCAACGTTCTTCTTCTTCAGTTCCCGAGTCACTGCACTGTGGTACTGGTCGAAGTCGGTGACATATCCTCGCCACTCCGAGCCTTCGCCCTCGACCCAGTAATTCACGTCACAATCATTGCCTTGGTAATTCGTGCGAATAGTGTGCGTGGTGTAGTACGACATGGTGCTTGGTGGTGCTTGTGTGTAGGTGTTGACGATTGACGATTGTTCGGTGAGGTTGTGCCGAAGTGTGAGTGCAGAATCGCAGGCGCGACGGGCTTATAAGCCACGCCGAGTGGGTACGTGCACCTCATTGCGGTACCGCCACAAGATGTGCACCTGTACCCAATGTTTTTATCGATTATTCATGCTCTCCTGCTTACAGCCCCATTCACACACCCGAGGGTTTCCAACAGTGCAATCCTATCCTCCATTTTCACTCACTCGCTGTGCGAAACATTGCACCAGCGCAGCATCTTGGACCCTATTGTTCAAACTGTGGGCTGGATTTTGCCACCACACTAACACGTGAAATTAAGTTATTCTTAGCAACAAGGACTGTATTCGAAATGCAGCCACATCATGTGTTTATCGCACCGACAGGCGCACCATTGATAGATTTCAGTCGAACTCATCTGCCCTTTGCCATTAGAATCAGGATTAGAGAGCGACTAAGTGTGCGAAATCACCGAATTGATATCGGTCTAAATACGAAGTTTATCAACGTTCCTTTTCAACAGCTATCCAAATTATTAATTCAGATCGCTTCGAAAATACAACTGCAGTAGAAGAAGAACGTTAGGAACGTTCCAAAAGTTCCGAACGTTACTCATAAGATTGAATAATTCATGCTGTACTGCACCCGCAAATTCCTACGCCCGTAAAACATTATGTACACGTCGATTGTTAATCGAGGTACTGTGAAGCTTGTAGTGCAGGCGAACTATTACGTGACTGTTGCAGATTGAATTCGAATTCACAATGGCAACATTCTCATGAGAAATCGAACCTTATGACAACCAGCTTTTCATAGTTGTAGTTGTCTGCTGGTGGGGGAAGGAGGAGAATAGTTTTTCTCTCTCCTATTTCAATAGAAGTTGTTGAATTTCAAATCATATTATCAAATGGATAGGTGCAGTCGATCTAAGATCAATCGTACTTTCGCCGCTGTTCCTGGGTCCTATCAAAACCGATACCTTTCATACGGCACCCTTCCGTTACGAAAAGATAGGAGGATATTCACTTCTACGGTAGAGGTTTACGGATATCTCGGGCTAGCTACGCTTGTGTAAAGCAAAGCAAATTGGAAATTCAGCCATGATCGCGCAATCCTTTAGTTTTTTGACCGAGTCACATCCCATGACACGTCGTTCGTATCCCACAGTTTAGGTGACAATCCCCCCGTAAATTCAGTGTTGCATCTTCGCGCAAAACTTCAGATCGGTTGATCTAGGACAGAACGTTTCTGAAAGAGGTCGGTGGAATCATGAACCAGACGTGTTCAAGGGTACTGTACACATCAAAACGGTTCTTCCTCGCGGCCGTTGTAGACAGGGGATAGGCTGTTCTCGACCTTCCACCCTGACGAGACAGAATGACATCCATGGCATAAGCTGTCAAAGTAACAACCAATGCAGAAACATTGATTCGAGCATATGCCGTAACAGTGCAGCTGCACCAAACATAGGGACGAACTTACAATTTACATAAGGCTGTACAAAATGTGACTGCAACTTGACCTCGACGTGATTCTAATCTCTTAGTGTACAATCTTCCACGATACCAGGCGTTGCCCGCCTTTTCATCGCAACGCTATCGAAAACGAATACTGGGATGTCCATTCGAGCCCTTGCGCACCTCGAATTCCGGCAGCATGGACACGAGCTCCACCAGCTTCGTCGCACCATAAGTCCTAGGGTCGAAGTCCGCGTGTAGCCGTCGGACTTGCGCGCCCACGGGGGCGAGGAGGATCCACTCGTTGTCGTAATGCTCGAAATTCTTCAGCAACGACTCCATCGCCGCGCGGATGATGGGCATGGCTTCCTTCGCCTTCTTGTTGACGAGGGGCAGAGTCCCCGCGGGCGCCAGATTCTCGATGAGGATGAAGCGGTTGCACACGTTCTTCAGCGCGACGGGCGTGCGCATCTCGCCGATGCCAATGACCAGCCGTCCGTCCTCGCGCAACCGGCACGCGAGCTGCGTGAAGTCGGAGTCCGACGACACCAGCACGAAGCCGTCAAAGCGGCCGGAGTGCAGGATGTCCATCGCGTCGATGACCAGCCCGATGTCGGTGGAGTTCTTGCGGCTGGAGCTCGCTGTCGCCTGCCGCGCGACCAGCCCCAGTGCACGTGTCTTCTCTTTCCACGGCGCGAGCGCGGGGTTCGACCAATCCCCGTACACGCGCCGCAGCGCTGGCTCCCCGATTTCGCATATCTCTCGCATTATCGCGTTGAAGTACTTCGCTGGCACGTTGTCCGCGTCCACCAGCACAGCGAGCAGCAGCCGTGGCTCGCGTTTACACGCGCTCGGGCGGTGAATCGCCAAATACGTGTTCGCTTCCATTTCGTCCCCGGCACAGTTGTCAATTTTTCACCGATTCCTCGTTGCAACACCTCTCTCAGGCGTACCACTTGTGGAACGCGCACATTGGCTTGGTTCAAGTGTGAGCAGAGGCGGCAGCATGCGAGGCGGGACAACATGTCAGACATCTCGTGCAACGCGAGAATAGTAGGACACGTGTTGCTCAAACTTTCGAAGCACAGTAGTTTAAACAACGTCTGATTTATTTTCCTCTCTAATTTATTACCTGTTCACTTGTAATAAATGATTTCCTGTTAAATTTGAAAAATTAAATCAAGCGGCTGCGATTTCGATTAAGCAGGTAACGATTCGACCTCGTTTCTAATTGCGGTCCTATTTGCTCTGCCTGGTCCATGTCATCTTTGCAGTCTATCTATCCTATAGAGCACTTGTACTTGTACGGTCCAGTACCGTGCTGCTTTTAATGTAGTTGGCACACACCTTCGTCCGTGTTTCTTATTATCCGTAGAATTCCGGAAAACCCAATCCACGAGACGAGGTCTGGAAGGAGTTGCTTCCGATTCAACTGAGCCAAACCAGCAGGTCCTTCGATGTATTCCCCAGTTGCAGAACATTCTTATATACAGTCTACAAACATGGGCTACCGTCCTATGCCGAGTCAGCTCCAAGTTTGGAAACCCAATTCAGAGCTCGATAAGAAATCAATCTGCGCCACAGCCAGTAGTATGACCACTGTTCAAACATACAGAAGGGTGTATTTTACGCACGCACAGGTCGGATGTTGTCTGCGTGTGACCTTTGAGTAAGTCTTCACAACTGTCTCAGATTGCTGAGAAGATTTCATTCGTGTCACGCTGGGACGAGAGTACAGCAAGAGCCCATGCTCCCATAGAAAAAACCCTCGCATAGAACAGTTGTGCGTGCCTGCAATGCAATTTTTCTCGCCGTCTCATTCATGCAAATGCCTGTGCCTCGTTTTCGAATTGTGCTGCAGCATGTGATGATGCGGGTAGTGCAACGAACACGGCGGCTGCAGTATATGGGCAGTAGGCAGCAAATAGTCTCCACTTGAAGTTGTTGCATAGCACAGCAAAACAAATAAAATGAGTATTAGGCTACGTAACGCAGTGGAATATTGGACTAGATCTACCCTAGTCACAGCTGGTCTGCGATGCAGTGTGCGTAAGGTGCACCCTACAAAACTTAGTTAAAAGGGGAGCCACTTTCAGGATCTTCCGTTACACCGTCTCACCTGCTTTCAACTCTGGAAATGCCTCCGAAAACCTACAAGATCGTAGTCGCCTATCGCACGGAGACGTACACCGTGCGCTACTGGCCGGGCGGGTATGGCCGACGTGTTGATGGCTACGTCACCTCGCTTTCACAACTGCGGGAGCACCTCTGCAAGAGGGTGAACAAACGGACGCTCGACCTGTACTGCGTCGACGGGTTCAACCTGCGGCCTCTCATCACGACCCAGCACTTGAACAATGAGGTGTCACATGTCAGACACCGACGCTCGCTCTGCGTGGTGGCCTATGATCCCGGGAAATGCAGACACTTCCACCCGCTGCAGGGTGTCAAGAACTACTTCAACAGAGTCGTCGCTAGAATACAAGACAACTGGTTTGTATGTAATTGCAACAAATAAACTCCAACTTCTCGAACCGTCTGCTGTCGTGTGCCGCAGAGTTCGCTTGTTCTTTCTACCAAGAATTGTTTGGCTGTCAACACTCTTAGTCGGGCGGCAAAAGCATTTCATTCTCTGGAAACTGCGATAGGGCCGATTTGGGCACAAGCATTCGGGGAAACGTCCAATTATTTCCACGTCCCTATTCCATCACGCAATTCTAGGTTTGTGACATCCTACCTTATTTTCTGACGATAATAAACCTTCCTGCACGATAAGAAATCACTTTGAAATTATAGTAGTACTAGTTGAACACGAATGGCGAAACATCTCTCTCTCTCTCTCTCCCTACCCACAATTGCGAAGCACTCAATCTCCAAGTTGTTAGCAGAACAGCGAGTAGACTAGAATTCCATTCCAAAGTATTCGCGTCAATTTCGAGTTATGCAGCCCTGCATGAGCGCGGTGAACTCAGTGGATAAGCTCTGATTTGCTTATTTCGACGAATTCTGCGAGAATAGTGAGAAACCGCATTTGAATCACGCTCATAAGCATTAGGGCTGAGACAAGGCAGACTAACGATATGGGCTTCCGAACGCACTTCCTGAAGGTCAGTTATTACGGGCAACTCGCAGTAGTACCGTATTGGGCGGGTGGAAACGGCCGTCGAACGCACGATTTCTGCACTTCAATCGGACAACTGCGTGTCAAACTTCGCCGAACTTTTGGCGTACCTGTGTTGGAGCTATACTGTTTCTTCAATCGACAGTTAAAACCACTCGTCAGCAACAGGCACATTGAGGACGCACTTTCGGTGCTTCCTAGCGGTTCATCACTCCTTGTTGAAGCGCTTGACTCCCAGAAACCTCCAAGAAATTGGCCGCAAAGCGCAAGAGTACAAAAAACAAGGTTTCAAGTTCATATTGTCACTCTGAATCTTCGTACCCCACTCGTACCCCGACTTCGGGTTGTGTATAACTGAATTTCAGGCTTCCTGTGCCTTTCGAACGAACTTTGTGTTCATCTACTAAGGTTTCGTTGTCCCGAATTCTGTGCAACTTCATTCTATACTGTAATCATTTCGGTAATGGTTTTTACTCCTGACTAGTAAGGACACAAGCCTAGAAACAGCTTCCTCTTGTTCGCCTTCATAAGTTTTGTCCTTCCGCAAGTGTTGTGAGTACGATCCTGACTAGAACGTTGTGATATCAGTTGGCCACTGGACACATCACTTTCACTCGAACATGAACTCATGACTGGCTTCAAAGTGAAGAGGACAACTTCGACCACTACTTAATCCTAGGCGTAGCGTTCGAAGTAGACACAGAGATTATCAAGTAAACCCACAGCCTTTCCATCGACATCAACTCGTTCTTGTTTCACCGTACCTGGTAAGGTGCGACAGCAAGGTTCCGAATCAGAGCGTTATGCTGTCCACTGCGCAGCTCGTACAACGGTGATCACTTTATTCTCGTAAAATCCTATTGGTCTTCCTCTACTTCTTCAACGGTGGTGTGACTCGAATTATATACAGCACAGCATATCATCCTGAATAACTGCGCATGGCATTTTCTTTCGAACGAAATAGACTGCATCTGATACGGCAAATGAATGCAATGAACAGGTCTTCAACTCGAAAATTTTCGCATGAAACATGTGCGCCCCGAGTCAAACCCATTCACGTTGTCGTAGACTTCGTGCCAACCTTTTCGCAATGCAGAATTCAACTCAAGCACAAAAAAGCGCAGAATATGAAGGGGTGTAGTCGAAGAAAAAGGAAATTGGTAGAGCTATACTTCTGAAGGAGTTGCAACAAATTGTTACCACTCCATAAAAAATCGTGTTGCTAACAATTCATAGTTTTGATGAAAGTGAAACGCACCCTATATTTTAGTAAATAATGGAGTGCTTCCTTTCATATTAGGAGCTCATGTCGTTATGCTCGATTTCACTGCATGTACGTACAGTACTTTCTTGCGCTCTCTTAGCTTTTCTTCAGAAACCGGTCCTGATCATTTTTTGAGTAGGTTATTAACCGCGAGAGAATGATAAGTATCAAAGAAGTCACAAGCGCTCCGAATAGACGGACCCAGACCATTTCTTCTATTTTTGTTTGTTCGAGCGCAAGAACCGATGCCAAAAGGCGACTTTTACGCTATAAACTCTGTTTGGTTTTGAAATGATGGTGTTTCCGAGCGTTAAAATAATAGAGAACATGCTGGGGCCTCTGGAAAGAAGCTGAATTGTCTAAGAATGCTTGACATTTTCAAAAGAAAATTTTCCTTTTTCTAGTCTTCCTTTCATCTCATATGAAGCCTCGAACACAGAAGTTTGAAAACGGTTTGAAATAAAAATAAATTATTCTAGATCATTTTTATTGCTATCCGTAATTGGAAAGAAGGGAACAAAACAGATGAATCCAGGGATGCAATTTCATAATTGATTTCAGCAAGTACTATGATCACAGTTGAATATGTCTTGATTCCTCTGACCTCTACTTTCATATTTACTGCAAATACAAGAAATTAGTTGAGTGACAAATTGTAGCACTTACAAGTCAGCCACAATCGATTGAATTATGCAGGCCACTCTGAATTGTAAGATACAAGCAGTTTGGAATTCTAAAAGTGCATCATTGCATTTCATAAAGATTGAAAACCTCAACCACGCAACTACTACTAATTTTAATGAATCAACGGATAATTCACACGGATTAACCTACGAAGTACTGCCCGAAAACACATTGCCTATCATGCAATATAAAATAATCCGGATTTGCTGCTAAAAGATTAAGGAGTTTTCTGAAGGTTCATCCGGAAACTACCGTTTTTCCGAGCGCCTCTACGCATATGCTGGCGCTAGATCGAATTAACTCTATGAAAAGAATTTCAACATGAATAAAAGAAATTTTTTGGTATGGCTCTATCTATATGTGCCTGATTTTAAATTTTCTTTATTCAATACGCGACATGTCATATCTTCGCAGCTTGTGCATAGCGACCGCAATTTGATTAAGCATGTTACACGGTAAACCAATTTGTTTATCACATGTTGATCTGTATTCTCTCAATAAGGTTTTGCAGCTTACATGTCAGATATCCTGACTAACTGTAGAGAATGTGAATAAAATAACTTTCTAATGCATTTACCACCCGGCAAAGTAATGCATGCAGTGATCGAATTTACTAACTCAACTTGTGTAGGGAAAAAGAGTTTTACGTGTTTCTCCTTGATATTATTGTCTCACTGAAGGAGATGCAGCTTAGCTTTTAGCTAACATTGAGAACACCTCAACTTAATTTTGAATGAATGATAATAATTTAATAGCATAATTGACTTACAGATATGTGCCAGAGAAAGGTCTCTGTGATTTCCAAATAACAGACGTAATAATTGCTAAACGTATGAGCTAAATATGTCTTACAAGCTGAATATTAGGCAATTCTGAGATATGCTAGCTCGTCTAAATATGAATAAAAGTCATCAAAAACAGTATAGAATACTCTTGCACTCTCAAAATTATGTTTCCCTCGTACATTCTTGCGTTTTGTGTCAGTACATTCAGAGTGCTGCATTTTGCACTAAGATGAACCCTGACTGTGTTTGCGTCGAAATTTCCATCTATAATTATTCCATTGCTATTGATAAATATAAAGCGGTTGCTATGCCATAAATATCTTTGAAACGCATGAATTTAATTTACCATTTCGTATATAATGTGCAAGTATTGAATCTCTGCGTTGTATTTAACGGAAAAAAGTCTTACAAGCTCTACTATTTAATTAAAATACGATACAGGATAACCGTTATGAACAACTTTTGTGCTTTAGGAGATTTTAAACGGACCGTCAATGTGTATTAACTCCGCAAAAATTCTAAGTTTATTCAATGTAACTTGGAAATTGAAGTAAAACTCACACTATAATATGAAATAGTTGGAAAATTACATCAATAAGTTTTCGTTAATCCTGTACGACGAGAGAAAAACAAAAAATTGAAAATAAATATTTTTGCAGAAAGAAACACCGCGTAGACCTACTCCAGTTTCTCCGATGAAATAATCGAAAAAGAATAAAGAGTTTCTTCTGAATTCAAACAGAAGACAAATAGTGAGCTCAAGCCTTGGATGCATGAAATGTGACTTTATATAACAGAGAATTGGTATGATTTGGACTTAGGGGTAGTTGACTTTCGTTTTGCGTTATAAAATTATCATACACTCTTTTAAGCAGCATTATGCCCAGGAACCATTTTTGCAACTCGCTGTCACAATTTCGTATTCGTTTTTCAGCTTTCAATTCAAAGTAATCGTATACCTAATTTTAATACTATCAAAGTTATGAATTCAGTGATTCGACTTGAACGGATCACCATTCCCCTAGTCAATTAAAAATCTTTTGTTAAATTCTTTTGCCGATGAGATGTCGAATTCATTTTATTATTCAGCACGAATAATTACTGATACAACTTCTCCGTGAGTTGCGTATAAATTATGCAAGCAGGCTGTCGTATTCTTTATCATGGAATCTTTAATATGCGCGAGAACACGAACGAGTCAGACATTGGACACTTTTGAGACTCTCGTAAAAAACTAATGTTACAATTCGATAATAATGCTAAAACAAAAATAAGATACTCGATCCAGAGTACCTAGCACTCAAGGAATAAAGCACTTCTTACTTGAATCGCGCGCCAATGCCTACCTTCATTTGAAAGGAAACTAAACTGTTGCCATACGAAATGGTGAATCTGCGTGTTGTATACCGGAAAAAGGTGTTTGAATAACTAAAGCACGTATGGCTTTGATTGGGAAATCATTGCGACATAAAATATTATTGTGAGTTGTAAAGTTCGTAATAAATAACAGAATAGGATTAACGTAAGTGAAAACTGTTCCAACTGATGTTTTGTGACCTCAGGTCACTATTCTTAAATTACGAATATATTGCACAACACACAATGATAAACAAACTGAGAAATGGAGACAATTACAGTTTATATTAATCCTCAACTTGAGAATGGGGACACAAAAGAACAATGAGTACACGGAATCAGGAGATATCGACGCAGTGAATCATCACAAGACAAGCTTCCTCGTTGATTACGTGTACTTTTTCTTCCATGGTTTGCAGTAAATCTCACATTAAGATCAATATTTTAATAGTTGGCTATCGCGTGATCGAACGTGCAACCGATATTAAAGAATTATTTGCTATGGAAAGAACTCTATTCCTCTGGTCTTTCGATTGCCGGTACTCGGGAAACTAATCTATAAACATATACATTCACAATTGGCTTGTGATCGTAGGAATCGCGTACTTTTGAAATGAAAGTGTGCTGCTCCTATTCAACAGTTATAGCTTCTATTGTGTACCTTACTGCAGTGGCAAGGAGATTAAGCTTCGTATATTTCAACTAGATGCAGATCGCTCACGCAAAAAAACCCAAAACAATTGTTGAGTACAATGCCTAGGAATTTGCGCCGTCGGAAATCCAAAGGTTTGTCTCATTCACGTCTACGGACAAGGGAAATGAATTTGAAGTCGCAAATCCTCGAATTTGAATATCGGAACCAGCGGCACTCGATGCTGTGCTGTTTCCTAAATACTGTGCTGTACTTACACGTACTTCCGCAGTGCAGTGGTCGTTATCTCCAGATATCTGCTTCGATCTTGATCCGCTGCTCTGCTTCGTTCTTCTCGGTTTCATAAGGAAGCAGAAGCCCGAGCCTGCCGTCGGAAAAGAACAACAAACTGCTGTCACATGTAATGGTGTCCATGTACCGAACTTGGAACAAGCGAGAGAAAGTTCTGGAAAGTAGCAATGTGTTTGATTTCTAGCTAACCGTTCTATATAAAAATAATTTTACTTGAGTTCTCTGATCTTTTGCTCTCAATGGGCAGTTTCTGGGCACATGATCACTTCCCAGTCTTCAATATATCTCAGTTTATGTACTAATCGATTTACATGAAGCCATCCGATGTTCTCTGAAAATTTTTCTTCTTTCTTCGAACCCAACTAAATTACATATATATTGTTTTTAGAATTTACTACAACCATTTCGAACAAATTGCTTCATGCGCCACATGGCCCAAGTGGCAATGCTGTTGAGACATGCGGCGAAGATCAATGGCTCTGAACGCATGTCGCACATTAAATGTTCACCACAGAGTGCGCGATGAGCTTGCACCGTCGTCGTGGACAGCGGTAAGGCGGGCAAGACGGCTTTCAATCGCGTCGTGTGCGCGTGTGCGAACGTCGCAGGCAGGTGGACAGCGAACGCGGCAGCGGCGGTCATACTGCATTGTAAAATTGGGCGCCTGCTGATTCGGTGCTGCTGCGCTGTGTCCGATCAACGAATAAATGACGTCGCAGCGCGGAGAGGTAACGTTGGAAACCCTGGGTTGCGTTTGAAATCGCGAGACTCGAATTTCGACCTTAATTTCATTTGAATTTGGCGCGTACAGGTGCTCCGCGCGCCATCCAGTCCACGTGCCCATTTTTATAAACCACTGCATCAGATTCAGTATGCATCAGCAAATCTTGCACTCGCCCGGTCTCCCACCCACACCCACACCCACACCCACACCCACACCTCACGCAAACAGGAACCGGCACTGTGGACACCCCGCGAAACACTCGACACGATGTCGTACTGGACCATACACAAGATCACGACGAATTACCAGGGATACACCTGCGACGTCGACTACTGGGCGGATGGTGAGGGCATGGAGGCGGAAGGGTACGTCACCGACTTCGCGCAGTACCGCGACCTCGTGACGGACGAATTGGACAAGAAGAACATCAACTTCGCATTCATCGCGGCGAACGGCGAGTTGAAGAACATCGCCAACACCAAGGACATGCAGGGCGCGGTGAAGAACCTGGAGCACCGCGGCATTCTATCGGTGCAGGCGCTCGACAAGCCGGGCAAGGGTCAGGGCAAGAACAAGGGCAAGGACAAGAAAAACGGCAAGGGCGACGCCTGGAAGGAGTCGGAGCCGGCGAAGGACAAGAAGGTCGACCGGAACATCAAGAACGTGTACGCGATCCTCGACCGCTTCGTCGCGCCCGCGGGCGCGGCACAGGAGGAGTGGGGCGTCAACGGGCTGCCGTGGAAGGGCGACGCGCCCAAGGCGCCGCTGGGCTACGATTACGAAGTACAGGATGCCGTAGTACACTTGCAGTACCTGATGACGCGGTTGGACTACATGAAATTGGCCGAGACCTCGCTCCTCACCGGCAGTTACCAAAGTAACACCGAGAACGCTGTGGAGGCGTTCCGCAAGAAGCACAAAATCACCGGCGACGACATGACCATTTACGACAAGAAGACCGAGGCGAAGCTGGTCGAGGTCGTGAAGAAGTTGCGCAAGGACGGACACATGTATATCTGAGACTCGCCGCCCCACCACCCGCCATCGTACGCCGAATAGCCATCGGTACACTGGTTGCAACCCACACTTCGTAGTTCATTCGCTTAGTAAACTTTGACTGTCTCGCTTTCGCCCCGCGCCCTTGTCGCGCGCCCGCCCGTCACATTCCGCAGCCCGTTGAACCTTGGCAGGATCCTACCGCACTGTATCGTAACAGAAGCAAGTTGATGCTGGTGAGGGTTGGGAATCCATCCCCCTGAGGTGAACCCTCACCGCGCCAATTGAATTCGGGTGCGCGGGTCTGCGAACCAAATTATCGGGCGAGATGCGGTGGAAGTCCATTGAAGCAAGCGGCGAATGCATGGCGACTGGATCAATTCTGTTTTTTTGCTAGGGATGAACATGTTTTTCGTGGTTTGTGCGAGATGCAGTGGGAGTGGAATTTGGGCACGAAAGTTAGCTTGGGAAACGTCCGACCCCCACATTATCGTGCCACGTGCTTCGCCGGCCATTTGTTCGAACTTTCCTGGAACTTGTGGTTCACAGCCAGCACCCGATGATGTTCGGCGGCAAGTCGACTCTTTCGTGTTCCTGTACTAGGAAAACATCCGGCTTTCGCACCTCCGTCACCAAAGCTTGTAGATATTAATGTTCCATAAACCGATTCGCCTTTTCTCCGTGGACCGTTGGTTCTAATGTGACTGCTGCTACATCAGCTTGTTCTTCACCACGGCGTGAGTGGCCAGCCGAAGCGGCGGTTGCAGAATTCGCGATTGCAGATAATCCGCTCTACACGGCCGTTCTTTTCGCACAGTGTGGTGTTCACTCTTGTTCGATCTGGCCTCACTGCAGAACACCACTTCGAACGAGTTCGATAATGGACTAAGGTCTCTGGCTTGCCGGCGCCGTACCACTTGTTTCGCCAAGTCCTAGCGTTCCATGGCGTCGAGAGGATCACCTTTGCTCGTTCCCCGATATGCGTGCTGGCAATGTTCCAAAAGTCCACTCGATCTCATGATCTACCGTGAATACGGTGCTGTAGCGATGCAGAATGAGACAGCACATTGATGCTCGACCGAGGTTTCGACACCAGCGCCGCCGAAACCCTATCTCACATTGTTGCTGACACCCTGAATCATGGCGTGAATATCTGTCCAACTGGCACTTCGTACAACTGTGATAGCACTCCCGTCACCTGCACCTTGCGTGCAATATAAAATGGGCTGTCTATTCACGTTTGTAGCGCATCTCAATGCAACCCACTCCATCCCAACACAACCCCTCACAACCAGCAACACCGCAACTGAAGATGACGTTCACAACTCACAACATTGTCGTGTCGTACCGTGGGAAGAAGACCACTGTGCACTACTGGGCTGGTGGCCATGGCCGCCGAGTCGATGGCTTCGCCACTTCCCTCTCACAACTTCGAGTGACACTGCAGAGGAAGTTTGGTCAACGCGCACTAGACCTGTATTGTATCGATGGTCGGCGCTTGCGACCGATTTCTAGTGACCGTCACTTGAACAACGTTCTCGAACATGTTCGCAACGGAGGAACCGTGCTTGTCCAGGCCTACGAACACAAGGACTTCGATATCTCCAGGTCGTGGCTGCAGAGGCAAGGGACTGCGCAAGCAACAAGGTAGTGCTCTATTCGTTCTATTCGAATGCTTGTTCTCATTTGTCAATAAATTCTGCTTTCTCTCGTCTATACGTGATCATTTCTCATTGGCCATGGTTGGACAAGGCGTTGGGCCACGATTTTTTGGTAATGATCTGAATAGTTTCTCCCATCCCAGTGCAACACTGGCTCGTTGTGGGTGTGGCGCACCAGAACAACTTGGCAGTACTGTACGGTACCACGGGGAATTTAGGCCCTCAACAATGCCTTGCATGCTCTATACGAGAACGCAACTCACAGTCAAGGAACCGCGACTTGTTCAACATAGCAATGATTCACGTGTACCCTTAAATCCGAGATACCGTACTGTAAATCTGGTACTCATGGGAAACCTTGTTTTTGGTAGAAAATCAGCAATGAAGTGACGCAAAGCGGTCAAACCTGGCCGTGTACAGTGCAGTAGCTCGTTGGTTTGATTAATCGTCAACTACTCGTCCTTCTACAGGAATGATTGCGGTTATTTGAAGTGCCGTACTGCTCTCCGTGGGAGACCGTTCTGCAACATTTCTTGCTTAGAAAGCCATGTAAATTTTGTGTGCTCATACTACCCATCTCGTTCGGTACGTCAAAGTGACGGGCACAATGCTAGCATACTTCATCGTATACAGTAGAGAAGGGTTGCACCATTCTTCCGTCCTCTCCATGATTTCCAGGCTGTACTGTACAGGTAAAGTTCAGTGCAATCCCATAACTCTAGCCTCATTCTCGTGCAGCTTCTTATGTAAGATCAAACAAGTCTCGCTTCCATGTGCGGTGCGTTGGCATGCCACATGTCTCAGTGCTGTACCATGGGACGTGCTTGAGCGACGTGTGCCTTGCTGAAAACACTATCGTTTTCTTGCACTGGCTGTTTTCCCGATTCATACGAGGTCGTGCATATGAAAGTGAAACGTTTACCACTTGCTCTCTCGTCGGACAGGACATCAACACTTCATAGTCTTACCTTCACTGACGGAACTGCCGTTAGCACTAAATTGGGTGCGGTATTGAAATGAGACGCATCGCTTGCCAGCAAACACACCAATGCTCATTAAAAATGCAACGTAGCTGAGAATTCCACACGCTTGGGGGCTATAAGAACACAATTTCGCTATCATTCCAACCCGAAATCAACACACCGCAACACAACACACTTATCAACATGCCGCGTCAAACGAAGAACATCATCGTCACCTACAGGGGTGAAGGGGTCAACGTTCACTACTGGGCTGGCGGAAGTGGCCGAAAAGTGAGCGGTTACTTGACTTCTTACCGTCAGCTTCAGTCGAGATTGAACAAGTATTTTCACGTTCAGTCACTCGACTTGTACACGCTCGTCAACCGGAAGATGGTGCACATTACAAGTGACAGTCGTCTCAAACAGGCGCTCGCAACAGCTCCCTCTGGAGGATACTTGTTTGTTCACGCTTTCGCACATCACGAGTTGCATCGTACCGCCAAGTCTATCGAACATTCACCCCTCCTTCTCACTCGTCAAGTTGAACGCAAGCCTGCTTTGCCCACGAAGCGCCAAGTAAACAAAACTGCTAAAACGGCAATGCAGAAACGGCTAGAGCACAGATTCCCAGCACGAGGGATTAGAGGGTGATATCTTGTTCAAAGCTGCACGTAGTGAGTTTATGGTGTTGTACCTGAACCGCCTACATAGAACTGTAACATATTCGCGTCGCGGGCATCACGTTGGTTCGCAGCAAGAGGGATTACGGAGTAATATCGCGTTCGACGCTGTGCATAGTGAGTGTATTGGAGTTGTACCTAAATCTCGCGCATTTTCGAAGAGTAAACTTGAGTGTCTAGTACGCGTTTTTCCTAGTTTTGAGTAAAGTATTCTCGTTACTTTGTTGGATTCCTCCACTGAGCGTGAAAAATGTGCCCACAAATTCTCATCGACTTGTACTATTTCATCACAGCACATTCCTCATAGCCACCGAACTTTATCGATCGACGAGGTCAGGGCCTGATTCTCAGATGCGTGCCATGGCTCTCTAATCATTCCTGATCTCGCGCACGCTCGAACGAGTACAGTATCGGTGTTCATTATAGGCGAGCCACAAAAGAGCCACCACAGCCTATTTGTAAATCGCTTTGATCAGCACCTAAGCGGAATCGTGTTGAATGTTTAAACCAAGCCGACGTGTGGAACCGGTGTGATGTGCGGGAACAGTCCGATAGCGCAGCTAGGAGTGCTGTGAATGAACCGTTCTCCCGTTTGTCACTGCAGTATCACACAATTGCGCAAACAGAGAAAATGAACCGATAATCAACTGTCACGCTTCGCTGCGCATCTGATCTCACTTTTCGAATCAGCACATGCGGACACCGTGTTCCCCCGTGGGAGAACAGGGGGAATGTGCGCTGGTGGGTACTGTACCGTACTGTACGGGGACGTATCTATAGCCAAACCCTTTAGCCTGTTTCCTGCTGACGTTCCACAGCAATGCGAAACCATAATATCTGCTTTTCGGGAACATCCTCACGTGTTTCCGTGACTACCGGCAACATCACAAGGGAACACCCGAGCATCTGCAACAACCGGAAATGATTTAAGGCGGGGAACGCCCTAGCAAATTGTTCCGAACCCTTGCTCCTAACACCTATTTGTGCTGACGTCCCAACATCCTCTGAAGAGTGGTCCAATATGTACGTGCAGCTGCACAGTCGTCCACACAGATCAAGCGAGCTCATCCATCTCGTGCGATCTGCTAATCTCGTCATACGCACCCCGAGCGCCTTGAACAACACCCAATAAAAACCTTCATCATGACATTTACTATCCAAGACATTATTGTTTCTTACAACGGCAAAGCGTCTACGATCCAGTTTAGGGCTGCTGGAAATGGTGGAACAGTCGACGGCTATGTTACATCCTTATCATAGCTCACAGTTGTGCTAGTAAAGAAAATTGCGGCGCGATCTCTCGATCTCTGCTGGGTGGATAGGCGTCGTCTTGGATCAATTACTGCTGACGGACATTTCACAAATGCTCGTAACAAGGTGTCAAAGGGTGGTTTTCGTCTAGTTAAAGGGTTATGAACACAAGGCAATTGAGTTATGAGCAAACCAGCTGTTTCATCGTCAAGCAAGAGCGCAAGCCAATGATTAGCATTGCTCTCGCGGTCGTTACGTTAAGGGAAATAAATTTTGCTATCAATTATTTAGACTACTGTTTTCCGAGCTAATCCTAATAAAATAATATGTTCCGTAAGAGTATACATTTATTTCAATATGCTCCAGATTCTACTGATCATCTTCTCACTGGCTGAAGAATAATTCATTACAAATTAGAGACCATGTCGAATCCTTTTCTCCTAGTAAACCGAGTTGAATTAACATTTTTTAGTTCAAACATGCACGCTGATTGATTAAATACATGTAATGTGGTTCAGACGAGAGGTAGGGAATAACCCTTTCTTCCAGTGTATTGTTTTGGAGTTTTCCTCGAAATAGGCTCCTTGACTATGGTTGAAGCGACAATAAGTAATTTCCAATAGCCATGCGACAGAATAAATATGAATTGTTTAAAAACAAGCCGAAAACAACCAGTTCAGAAATCAGAAAGCTTTTTACAGTAGTAGCATGCATCGCTACATTTCCCTGGAAATTCTACTATGATTTCAATATCAAAATTGGAAAATCCTTTATTCAGATCTAAGAAGAAGTAATTTTTCCATATCTCTGGTTCAGACTCTATTGCGTATTTCTTCATGTTAAATATATTTTTAGGACGCAAAGTATCTTGATGCTAATTTTATTCAAGAGGCGCTCGGTTTTAAGTCCTGAAAATCAAGAAATTGAAAATTTTCTAGATTTCAGCCTTATTTGTGTGCTATTTCCGATGTTTAGGCGATTACTATGGTACTTCTGAAAATATGTTGCTGTAAAAGAAAATCTTGTTACAGAATAATTCCAGTTCACTTCATGAACATAGCAACAGGGAATAGCTAGTTCTATAGTGATTCTAGACAAGAACAATTAATACATTTTTAGCTCGGATCTAATTCTTCTGAAAACAGAATACGTAACTTTGGGATTCAGATAATCTTGCTCGCCCGTCTATCACAAGCTTAATACAATGTAATGCGTTCACAGACCGAATATAATTATAGAATTGCTAAGACTAAGAGGTGTAAACATAACGGAACTATATTTGTTGTTCAGACTCAATCTCACGTCGGTAATCAAAACCATAAGTCTATTAATCTGACTGTGGCGTTATTGACGGCTCAGTGAAGTGAAGAAAACCAAACCTATCTAGGCCACGATGAGGTAGAGGTCGTTGAAAATAGAGAGCAAATCGTGTGTGGAAAAGGGTTAGAGAACCTCGACCAAGGATGTACTCCACAAGTACAGAGGGAGATCTTCCAAGCGACTAAGATTACCACTGGTGCTCAGATAGTGCCTACAATGTTTCACTAACATTAATAGTTCTGCAAGCCCGGAAGCTGTCTATTAGCTCTAATATATGAATAAATAGATAAACTCAGAAGTAAATAAGCCGGAAGGAGCTAAAATATAGGCAGGCTTCCATTCTTGCTCCCAAAATGTGTTCAATGCGCAAGTTCTTACGCTATAGTTATCAAGCCTATATCGTAAGGCCGAGATGAGTGATTACAAGATAGATGCTGAATAAGCTCTGCTGTTGCAAAATAGAATTGTACGGTGTGCACACACCGACCCTCCTCATTGTATAGCGTTCAACGGCCAAGAAACGGCGGCCTATCTAGTAATTTCACCGAGCGCAAGCGGCAAGAGCGACTTCGATGGAAATCGTCGTGTGCACCATTCCAACCTCTTGGTACTATTGAAATCTCTGAAAATACTCGTCAAAAACGTATGAGTGAGAGGTTTTCGTGGGAAATGAGCTGAAAGAAGCAGTCGTCTTATCTGTTGTGATAGGCAGTAATAATTTGATTGTGATTGATCATGTGGAATTCAATAAAAATTCGTCGTCCCACTAGAGCTTGCAATGCATGTATGGATAGAATAGTATTGCATCATTAACGGAGGATGCTATGAATAGTACATTGTAGCAGGAATTTTAATAGTAATTTTCCTTACAATTATCTAAATATACTCTGAATAAATCGCACAAATAGAACGTTCATGGCCCTGCATATAGTGAAAAAATAGAAGGATGGGTGAACTCGCGATGTTAGATCATGAAGGTAATGCCGAGAACACGAGAAAAAATCTACCATTTAGAGCATCTCAATTGTCGAATCTTTTACAGCGGTC
>JAAUYH010002713.1_pt1 | contig 29967 bp, 23 predicted proteins | sample 7278061 | NCBI WGS metagenome assembly JAAUYH01 (sample SAMN14350203, study PRJNA611818) | marine sediment metagenome | isolation source: surface marine sediment (0.6m) | place: French Polynesia: Moorea | collected 2018-08
ATCCAGGCTGATTAAGCCGAAATGGCATGTTAATCTGTCCTTTGGGTTTCCGGGGGTATCTACCTTACTATATGAATCAAATTTTGTATTACACCCAAGAAAGTTTGCTTTGATAGCGTTTGTACCAATCCAAACGTTCCTTTATCGATTTATGAAGTCTAAAATGAACGTCAGCAAGAATGATACGTACTGCATGAGCACATCGTATTAATCTTCGGTCGTCCATCCAAGAGCTTCGAATTTGTACCCGTAGAATTTTTGCTTGACAAAATAGCAATGCCTGTCTTCTTGCGGTTCTCCCGAATATCCGCATGCCTTGTAGAAAGAAGAATTAATAGCTTCTAGCGCGTGATACATTTATGGAAAGTATCTGTGTTCCTAATATACTTGGTTTTCGTGCAATCAGTACGCTGCTATCATGCTGAGTTCTATCTTTTCCACTTTGTATTAAAGTAGACTGTCATCTACTTATTGAATGTAGTTTGCGAGATTTCATTTGGTGCTAGGTTGTTGAACGAATTCATCTTATATCGGATTGATCATTTCGCGACCAACTGAGTAACTGCTGCTACTGCAAGTCTTTAGAAAAAAATGTCGTATCTCGTAATTCTTTATTCTCTGCATATTGAATTGAGCTTCATTTGTTGCAAAACCTTGTTTGAAGCTGTACAAAATGCTTATTGATGTCCATAAACTACGCTACAGTAATATTAAATTCCCAGAGCAATTAATTTAGGTCGGGCAAGAATTTTTTTACATTAGGAACTTAAGTTCAAGATCAGACAGATCATAACTAGCTTTTGCATCTTTAGACATGAACTAACAACAAAATTCAAATTCAAATCTTATCTCACTTGTCTGTCCATAAAAACTAATAAGTTGAGTTAATATTAAAAAATTGTGCAACAAAAAACACATATACGTGCTCGATCAAAATCCTTTCAGTCCTATTAAGCCTTTTTGAAATCAATAAATGAACAATATGTATGGAACCACTGCTCTTGAACATCTACAGATGGAATTCATTAAAAATAAGATGTTTGCAACACATAGGTGAAAAAATCTGTCAAAAATATTTTCAGAGCTACACACAAAGGCGATCAGCAAAATATTATATTTAAATTCGTCAACGTCTACCATTCAATGTATAGAATCAGAAAGAAAGCTCATACTCGAATTAAAAGAGTCCAATAATTTCAATCAGAAGTTAAGCACCTGTATTGCTGTCTGAGAAAGAGCACTCCTCTTCAAAAAATTACAGCATGGCGAGTCAGTACCCAAATTTTATATGAAGAATAGCAGAATTAGAACAATCACGGAACACGAATCTTTCATTGTCTCTATGAAATCAACTTTTCAGCTACATGCAGTTTCTAATTCAATAAAATGTGAATTTTATGGGCTTCAGGGTCAAAAATCTATAAATTAATCTCAATCAGCTTCATTTACTCTGTAATTTTGTTTGCTACGTCCAAATTTTTATTTATTTATTCATGAGATATCTGATATCAACAGTATTTACTACCAACGTCTAAAATTTTTGAGTACGACTCAGCAATTGATGATTTGAAAGAGTATGCATATGATTGCACTAGCCTTTTCCTCCAATCTACAGAACTAAGAATACTTCCAATGAATTTCTGCATTGCTTAAAGAAATCGTTACATTGATATGTATGAGGTTCTATTATTCTACGGTCCGTAGAATGAAATTGCATTTTTAGGGCCAATTTGATTTGTTCTTTAAACGGCATGTGGCCTGGAAGATAGAGTTTTGCATCTTGTACTTCTCTACATGAATAGTTCAACTAGTACAGACTACTAGCCAGAATGATGAAAACATTATGCGTTTGAATTTGTTTCAGCGCTATATTAGCAGAAAACGGTATCGTGGTTTGAAGAAATCGCTTGCATTAACTGGAATATGCTTGATTTCCTTACGTCTCCTATATGATTCAATTTGTCAAACTGGTCGAGAAGAACGATTCATCAGCCGTTTGCCACCTGCTAATGCAACAATAGAAGCCCCTTCTCCTTCGCCACAACCTACAGCTGAACGTGAACTTACAAACGATGCATCCTACTCGATGCTTCTAAATAAAACTGACTTTCCTGATTTTTACCATTCTGCCCCAGGGCTTGCAAGATCTTCGCAAAAATCTGACGATGATGAATATCTTAACTTAAAGTCTTTTCCATCTCAAATCGCAACAGATGAGGCAATTATGGTTCATATTTCAGAAAGTGACTGTGGATTTGGAGAAGTCATGCAACAAACTGGGAGGGAAATGAAACTTAACATGTTCACACTCAAAGCGTTGCCGTCTGATTTCGTTGATCTGCAAAACGCTCCAATTTCTATAATTGGAACATCAAAAATGCATGCAAGAAGTATTAGCACATATGCAGTAGCAGAGCTAGTCTCGCATATGGCAGTCTGGAGAGAATTGTTTCATAGTAATGCGACGTCTGCCATTGTAACAACAGACGGATACGTGCCAAGAACGAATATACCTACTAGATTCAATCATTTTGATGTTGCTCTTTTAGATAGTCAAGCGAAATCGTACGTTTTATCCAGTGCAGGAGCTGCAAAGTTACTTTCTTATTCGACAGCATTCGTAAGACCTCTACCCGAATTACTTTGGGCGCTCGCAAGAATGAAAGTTATCAACCTGTTACACGTGCATGATGGTTCAAATTTAAGCACTAAGTACTACACTTGCAAGATGAGATCATTAAGTTCAGTTCGAACAGCTATGAGCGATGAATTTCCGTATTATCCGCCTCATCATCCTCTGTACGAAATAAACGATGTTATTCCTTGAATCATTAAAGAACAACTGAAGACTAACCCTGATGCGGCGATGATCTGATACATTTTGATCTCGACGTGAAGCAAAATTATATTCGAAAATTATGTCGGATATTTTAAGAAGGATCCAAGAAAATATCTTCCTTGCAATCATACCTTCAGAGCAGATGCCTGTGGAATTTCGTGACGCGTAATGGACACTTCCAACAATGAAATTCCGGGCATGCAAGGATCAGAAAGCGGAACTTCGAACGTAGTGTCTTCGTTCATAACCCCGAAAAAATTTGACTAAAATTAAATGAAATCCATTGTTAGTTGTCTTGTCGTGCAAAGCATAATTTTCTCAAGCTTTTGTAATTTTCTGTCAAACTTATAGCAGAAATTATTCGAAATTCAGAGAATGATACGCTTCATATATGAAAAGCATTGCTTCACGATGTATGGCATTTAGCTGTGACAATCCTCTTAGAAGTACCATGTTCATGATTCATTTAGTCTGGGGCTTCAACCCAGCTGATTACAATTCTCTTCGTTTTTTCTTAAATGGATAAGTGGTTTCCAGAATACTATCTTCATTAATTACATGTCTAAAGCTCTACAACCGGTGATTTATTCTTTGTCAATGACTTTGTCATTATTATTTATATGTACCTTCTTAGAAGCTCTTAAGTTAAATTGTGGGGAAACATATTACTATCAAGGGATGGTGTTGGTGCCACTCGCAAGTCAACTTTTTGAGATTCATCGGAAGCAACTTTAACGATGCGCGAGAACCAACGACGAGCCACAAACTGTACAGAATAAAATCCAAATTTAAATACAGTATAAGATTGCGACGAAATACTGTTTGCCCATACCCTGAACCCTAGTGCTGTATGTCGGAGATAGTCGAGGTGGTCTGGTTGGCTCTACTTGATTTTGTTGTTAGGCCATCCTAACGAGCCTAGGAACAGAACAAGATGTTAGTGAAGAAACGGATTGATTGATTAAGAAATGGCTATATCCGAGAGCTGTGGAGAGCATGCGGGACGTGATGTTGATTATTGCCATATGCAAGAAATTAATCAATAACCTGCGAAGACAGTCAACGCGGGTGGTTGGGATACTGTAGTGTTGAATGAAATTCTAATAGAGACGCACGGACCATATCTAAACCTGCCACTACGGCAAGTGACCAGCAGTCCAAGCACATGCGCAGAATATCACTTTGAGCGCACAGAACTATCAGCCGATTGAGCAGAACGACCAGTGGTTCGAAGCATTTCGCCTAGCATTCCGAAGAAGTCGAGGTTTGTTAAGAGCGTTGACGAGAAAAGTCAAATGGAGACCTCGATTGGTTTCGAGTGGCGCCATCTCTCTTGTTCGCAATTGGGTTAACAGGTGCACATAGCTGGTATGGGATATACCGAATCTGCAACAAGAAAAATAAGAGCTATCGTGACAAGTTGTCATTGACAGTGAAGGTATCGAATGAGGACGGACGACACCAGCTCAGAATCTCGTATCAAATAGTGGTAACAACCTCATGTTGTGACCAACAGATTGACCATCTGCACGAGGATCCTTTCGCCAATTTTTTTCAATAGGATTGAACCTGTTTGCATCGTTGTTCGCCTCACTTCTAAGGAAGACCGCGTTCATAATCAAGAGCGCTTCCGCCTCATCAACTCGTAATACCCCCAACTTGAGTGTGTTACGGTTGATGAGGCGGAAACGATTTCCATAAGCTGTTTGAGGATTTTTGGTGCCTGCCGGGTTCATTCACTGTGTGCTATTCGATCAATATGAAATGCAAACGAGAACAGTATGTGAGCTGTACCAGCGGTACCACCACCGCCAACACCAAAACAGCAACGACACACGGCATGATGACTGCGAAGCACAGCGATATGAAAAGAGCAAGCAAAAGGGCACACATGTGACGACAAGAATAAGTTATTTTAGCTGAACGCCAAGGCGTCGATTGAGGCAATGATCGATAGACGCGCAATAGCGAACAAGTTTTTGAAAAAGCAGGACGAAATTTCAGAGAAACAAAGGGACGGCAGTAAGACCAAGAAAGAGGAGAAGACGGAGAGGAATACAGCGACGAGGGCAATTTTAGGTGAAACTCGAGTAAAAGTACACAGGGCAGTGGAATAGATTTGGGCGAATTCTACAATATTGGTTTTGGTTGCGTTTTTAAGGCGTCGGTGGGGGTCAACTTTCGGGAGAATGGAAAAATTAAGTGGCTAAAATAGTAAATCTGTCTGTAAGCAGCACTTCGCTCTAGCGCACTACTAGTACATGCACTCGTTCATCGATAGCACCACCTCGCTCACGCTTGGCCAACCAACACGGTTTTTGCACCTACTGCCCAACACCCAAGCGAGCAAGCAATCTGACCGAGCGGAATGACACAAAATTACCATACCGCCCCGCTTCCCTTCCCTGATTTGCCTCACGTGTACCAACAACGCAACAACTCGCTTCCGCCCGCTACACCCAACTACTCGCGTGTGCAAACGCCGGCCGCGCCGCAACCGAACGCCCCTCACTTCAACCACATGGATCGATTTCAACATGACCCCAATGTGCCTCGCCTTCCCAACAACCCCGCGCCCGAGGCGCGCGCGGTCGACAACGCAAGACTAATCAAGCATCCGGCCAATTCGTATCTTGCACCAATGTTACAAGGCGTTGCCGCCGCGCTACCGACACAACATCAACAGCCACCACTACATCAGACACAAGCGCAAATTGCCCGTCCCAATTCCGTTCTCGCGCCAATTCGTCAAGCCGTCGCCGCGTCGCCCCCGCACGCTATCATTTCTACGCAACATCGCCCCACGGTCGCCAACATCCCGTCACTACCCGCGCAACAACAGATGCCGCTCGAAGCACGTCGCTCATTGGGACCCGTCGTGAGACTTCCGGGATTTCCTCAACCCGCAATGCAACAAGCGCCGAATCAGCCTTTATTTAATCATCACCTACCGCAACCGCTTACCAACGACACCAGCAATCGCATCAGCAATCAACCTCACTATGCTTCTCTTACTTACCAGCAACCCTCTCACGTTTATCCGACCACCGCTAACACGTACCAACTGCCGCCGTTGACGCCCACCAACGCGCATCAACCCGTGCCCAACTCGCAATCCAACAAGAACGCGTTCCCGTCCCATCTACCGCCCGCTGTGTATACCTCCTACAACGCACCGTTAAATCGCGCAAATATGCCGGACGACCAGCCGTCGACCCAGGATTTGCCGCCGTTTCAACTCGACCCTGCCGCGCAAATTGCCGCGCACACCCAAATCCGCGCGCACCCCGCCCCCGAGAGCGTTCCGCGAACGACGAAGAAGCCCGCTGGCGCGGCGCGCCGAAAGGGAACGCCCGTCAAGTACGTCGGCGCGAATGTTCCCATGCCGGGACAGCACGCAACGGGTGGTGATGCTCCTCGTGCTGGGAATCCACTCGGCGAGGTGCCCGCACTGCAGAATGGTAACAGCACCCCGAAAGACGGCACCAAGTCGCGCAAGCCGAGGAAGTCGGATGAAGCACCCAACGGCAAATCTAGGAAGAAGAACGCGAGGAAATCAGTAGAAGCCCCCGCCCCGAAGAAGGAGTTGAAGCCGCGCCAGGTTGAGCCCGTGAAAGTACTGTACCCGACCGTGGAGGAGATGGATAACATCCCCTTCATGATTCACAAGTGGCATCGGCTCGCGCTGGAGTATGGGGCTATTCAGCTGATTCCGCCCAAAGAATGGAATCATCCCCCATGCCGATTGTTGCCTTCCAACAAGTTTTACACACGGGAGCAGGTAGCCCCCATCGCGCCGTTCAATGGCCCCGTCACCATCCTCGACGAATTCGAGACGAGCAAGAAGAAGATTACATTGAAAAAGTTCAAGGAATATGCGGCGAAGACGCAGGCGAAACTCGGGTTTGAAGACGTGCCCACGACGTTCGGCGAAGAGATCAGCGATGAGGCGCTGGTCGTGCTCAAAAGGAACGAGGCGCGCTTCTTCGACATGCTGAGGAACGGGCTGGGCGCGGAGGAGAAGGACGTGAAACTGCTCTACGGTGTCGATGTCGAGGCAGAAGGCGCCTATGACCCGTCGACCAGGTGTTACGACGAGTACACGGTGGATGGCGATGATTGCTTGGTGCACCCGGAGAATCGAGAGCAGGTGACCACGGAGGAGGAGGAAGAAGAGGAAGAACAGATGTCGGATATGGCAAAGGAGATGATGGTGATAGAGGATATGGAGAAGGAGAGGAAGGCTGCGGCAGTTAAGCCGAAGAACGAGGCGCTATTGGTGGATGGAAAAAAGACTGGCAATGACGAAATCCAAACGTGTGCTGCGAAGTTGAACACGTCGGTCGTGGATGAGAAAAACGCGAACGAATCGAAGGGTGCCGCATCTAGTAAGGAAGATAAGCAACCGAGCACTGTGAAAGGGAACCCATCGGACAAAGAGAATAAGCAATCGAGCGCATCGAAAGAAAACGGACCTAGTGATGGGAAGCAGGTAGATGCTTCGAAAAAGTGCGAGTTTCCTCCAAAGCAGCAAACAGCTACAGATGAAGTACAGTCGAGTGTTCTTAAAGAGAGCACATCGGGCGAGGAAGAAAAGCAATCTAGTGTTTCTAAAGGGAACACGTCGGAGGAGGGAGAGGTTAAGCTTTCAGACCGCGAACATAAACATGAGCCACGGGAAGAGGGCCAAATTTCGGAGAGCGACAGCGTGCGTGCAAAAATCAACTTGGCACGCTCCGCGGGCGAAACCGTCCCTACCGCGAACACTCCGAAAACGAATAATGAGAGTTTAAACGCCCAACCCAGCGCAGCACGGTTTGCGTTCCGAAGCAAGCCCGCCCCGCCAAAACCCGCTCCCACGCCGCAACCACCGCAGCCAGCACCTACGCCGACGGCGTCTACCCAGAGCGCAGCGCTGCCCATGATGGCCAACCCGCCCATGCCCGCATTCCCCGGCGCGCCGCTGGCTGGGTTACAGCACGTACCCCCGCAGTTAACGGACAACGTCGCGCGAAAGGCCGCGTCGCCCAGGTCGAGAGGCACCAGGAGACTGGCGGTGCAGCCGAGCGGCGCGGGTTCCGAGATAACGCCCGCAGAGGGAAACGACCCGCCCAATAGTGTGGTGTCGGCCAGCGAGGACGTCCCGAACACGGCGGTCACGAACGCGGCGGTGCAGAAGGAGGACGAGGCTTCCGAGTCGGCGGAGAAGGAGAAAGCGCCCCCGATGACGACGGAAGAGGTACTCGACGGTGACCATCAAGTGAAGGAGAAGAAACTGCCGTTGACGGAAGAGGAGGAATTGGACGGCTCGAATAACCCGGTTCCCATGGAAGTAGTAAAGCCGGAAGAAACGTCGAGCCCGGCACCGAAGGAAAGTGAGGCAGCAGCGGTGGAAAAACCTCAAGCAAATTTGATGAATCGACCGGCAACCGAGGAGGACGTGTTGGACGAAGGAAATGGCAATGAAAAAGCTCTAACCGTTGCGTCTGCCCCGTTCAAGGAATCGCCCGCGCAAGTACCGATGAATTTGTCGGGAGACAAGAGTGTAGTATCGCCTGTTGCCAAACCTGTAGCGGTATCGAATGGAACGCCCTCGTCAGTCAAGTCGCGCAAGCGGCCTCGACGTACGAATCCAGTGAGCCACGTGGGGAATGTGAACGACCACGGTGTGCTACGCCATTCTCCGGCTTCACCAGGAATCAACCGTCCTATGTTCTACGTGGGAGCCAGTGGGACAAAGTTCTGCTTCCACACAGAGGATATGTTCTTGAACTCGATCTCCTATATGCACGAGCACAGTGCCGTCAAGGTCTGGTACGTTATCCCCTCGTCTGAAGCGGAGCTTGTGGAACAGTACGCGGGCGATAAGGTCTTCGCGAAGAAATGCTTTGAGAAGGATTCGCTGAACAAACTTCTCGCGGCAAAGACCACGATGATGGACCCGTTCGACATGGCGAAGTACGGCATCTCGGTGTATCGCGTATGTCAGACGCCGGGTACCTTCGTCATCACGGCTCCACAAGGCTATCACGGAGGCTTCAATAGTGGGTTCAATGTGGCCGAAGCCGTGAACTTTGCTAATCCGGACTGGTTGGTCTTTGGAAGGGCGGCGGCCGAACTCTACGCGAAGGAGAGACGCGAGTCGGTCGTGCCTTATGAGTACGCGGTATTCCACGAGGCGAGAGGCCTATGCAAGAAGGCGGAAGAGATCGGGGTGAAGAAGTTAAAGGACGACCCCGTCATCCGTACGTATGCTCGGTTGGTCGCAGAGGAGCTCAAACACTTTGCCGTCGATATGGAGGATACCATCAGGAAGTATGCCATCGAGGCTCGTGTTTACCTCGCGAACATTCATGACCTTGAGCAACGATTCGCGCTGCCTTCGTTGCACCCGAGCTTTGGCAATGGCGCCGGCTTAATTTGCTCGGTTTGTAATTACAAGTCGCATTTCTATGCGAGCACATGTGCGACTTGTGAGGATAAGCTGAGGGCGAAGTGCGTCAAATGCTTCCGCAAGGGATCCCGTGTGTGTCCGAAGAAGGGACACAAAGTTGTCATCACGCGTCGACACCCGCCGCTCCTGTTGCTCGATATGCTCAACAAGTTGGAAAGCATTGCGGGCATCAGTGTGAGCGCGGAGGAACGCATGAGGCGTGTTGAAAACATCACGGAGAACTGGCGGTTGCCGAAGCCGAAAGGCAATGACCCCCGCTTGATGTGTAAGTTGAAGTTGAGTCGCTCCATTGTGCCGCCAGAAGCGAGCCTTGTTCATCCGCCCTACGCCCAAGACCTTACGCGCAAACGGAAATACAATGAGAAGAAGCGTAAGAAGTTCATCAAAGTGGCAGGGAGCGAGAGTGAGAACTATAATGAAGACGAATTCTTTGAACAGCGCAAGAAGCCTCGGTTGGTCAAGGAAGAGGACGAGGACGAGGAGGACGTGAGTGATGAGGATTACACGCCGGGTGAGGCAAGGAAAGCAAGGACGCCCACAGCGAAAGCGAGGCGAGTACGGCCAGTGAAAGTAGACGGAAATGGCATCGTTGATAGTGGAGGCAAGAAAAAGAAGTCATCGAATGAACGGGTGATTTCACCAGAACGAACGAAGAAGCGCACCAAGAAGAGTGACGCCGAAGACGAGTTCGACGGGTCGGCCCGGAAGAAACCCAGAGTTGAAGACCGGATGGAGTCGCAGACGGCTAATCAGGGAACGGAACGAGTTGGCAAGAGGACAAGGAAGCCAAACTCGAGGTATTGTGATTACGACGGAAATCCTTGATGATCTCCGGATTTTGTACAGAGTGAGTAACGAAACAAATAAAATGAGCCGCTGAAGTCGGTGTATTGCTCTGGTTCTTGTCGCCCGTACAGAAGTAGCAGCAGAGTGGGAGCAGATTCGTGGGCTCGATAGCGGTGGCATGTGGGTGTGAGTGCTGCCGACTGCGACGGTGCGCTAGTATCGCCGAGTCGTGTGAGGTGGTGCAGTGGCTGTCGAGCTTGCAATTTAAAGAGCGCTCCTGTCGCACTTCAGCGTGCGCCGAATGGTTGCCGGTACACAATTGACGGTTGGGAGCGGCGGCAATGGTCACCTACGCCGGATCTTGATGCTTCATTGGTCGCGGAGAATGGGGTGAGACGTGGTGAGCGTGCGTCATAGATGGGTGTCGAGTGCGTGTTCGCACCTTTACCGTTCGGCGCAACTGCTCATTGAGGGTGCCGTGGTTCTTTCGTAAACGAACTCACCGAGTTCGTTCGTGCATACCGTACTGTGTTTTGCCCTATCCCTGCGGCGGTGCGAGTTTGTGGAGCAGATATCGCCGAGCACTGGAGCACTGAATGCGACTGGGTTTCGAGCCGTTGGCTGTGGGACGGAACGCGCACTGCTGGCCAACAGTGAACTAGTATTGGGTTGACTCTTTGTGTTGCGATTCTACTTTTCTTCTACTCAACGCAAAAGAGCCGAAGGCAAGCTCTGATGTAGAGTGTATCAATGGACCGTTTGTCAGCATCATGTTCATTGAGGATGAAAGTGAGTTACCGAGTAGCCATTCTAGAATATGAAAGATACAACTAAACTAAAAGGTGTACAGTACAACTGTTCGGGTGACATCACCACGGATACTAATCCTCAATCAATGCCTACAAATCCGAGTACCAGGGAAGGTTCTATGAAAATTGGAGAGCGTAATGCGCGAAAGCCAAAGAGTTTTGATGGAGCAGTGGATTAGTTTAATACATCCCAAAATTCGACTGCTCAATGGTGCGGCAGATTACCAAGGAATGGGCTTTCTATCGTACGCCAGGAATGAGCCGTTATCTTCCTGTTCCAGCGAGTCGACAACATCGAGAAGTTGGTTCGCAGCCATATCGACGGGGAATAATTTCTCGGGACGAACATTTTTCTGGAACGGCTCCGAAAGGTCGGTGTTCACAGTGCCTGGATGTAACGCGACGACGATAACGCCTCGACGACCTAATTCAATCGACGCAGTCTTAAGTGCCTGATTCTGAGCCGCCTTCGACGCACGATATGATATCCACCCACCGAGCCCGTTATCCGATATTGAACCGACTCGCGCGGTTAACGACGCGAATACGCTCGGCACGCGCCCTTCCTTTCGGCGTGTTATCATCAATGGACCGAGATGCTTCGCCAGTAGAATTGGTCCTACTGAATTCACCTGCGCATAGTCGTCAGCGAACAGATAAATGTGGCGCAGTTGGTTATGGTGTTCGTACTTCAAAATTCATGCGAAGAAACGAGGGGTCCACCTTCGATAACGACGTTTCCGGCATACGACCTTTGTCGTGCAATACACCGACTGTGTTAAACACCAAATCCACTCTACCACCGCCCGATTCCTTAACTGTAGCTGCAGCAGCTTTAACTGATTCTTCGTCGGTGATATCGATAGGTGCAACTTGGAGTCGACGCGGATCGAACTGAACCAGTGCATTTAGCGCACCTGCTGATTCAGGGTCGCGGCAAAGCGCTATTATACGCCCAGTGAAACGTCGCAGAAGTGATTGTGTTGCAGCGAGTCCGATACCCCGTGATGCACCAACTATCACCGCAACGGCATCCGGGTCCGCATTTCGTGTAGCTGCTGATGCGCTAGCGTACCACCGTGTAGAGCTTCGTCGTGAGAGAGAGGGCGATAATGCAGGCGTTAGTGCAAAGCCGATACGACTGGTGCGCCTCAGTAAAGCCAGCATCTTGATGAGAAGGTGGATCGAGGTCAGAGCCACGAGGTATTGGTTCTTATTGGCGATGGAAAGAACAGAGTTTCGGAACTTCAATTTTTCGGTAAGCTTAACTTAATTATGTTAGAAAAACGAAGTTCATATTACATTCGCTCGAGTATTCGATGAAGTAAACTTATACGTTTTTTATACTTGTCTCTCGCCGAACATAATACTAGGCCTGTTGTAGGCTCTTTTATGCTTTGTTGCTATTACTCAAAATTTCATTATTCGAGATTTATTTATGTAGAATTTTTTGATTTCTACTTTTGAGAAACACCAGTGCATCCTCGTATACCGATTAGAGCAATCGTCGACTCACTACGATAGAATTAAAAACACGATATTTTCTAGAATAACTATAGGACGCAGAAAAGTTTCTTGATCGTGACACTAACAATTTTATAACAGTCAATCAAAAATCTGTTGATTTAACTTTCATGGCACGGAATAAAGTGCCTAGTGAAGATTACTCCCTTTATAATTTGGAGACTATTTTCTTCACATCCTGAATATATTTTCCAGTCGAAAGAAGAACCACCGGACCATCGTAGTAAAGTTAGAGGTGGTAAATTTCATCTTGCCTACCACGAAACTTAATATTTCGTATATTCAAAGCTTTATTTCTTGATGCTTTAGTAAATCTACTACAAGTTTCAGGAATCCATCATATCTCGAATATTTGCTCACGTGAACATTTTCTACAATAATCAAAGACTAAACCCTAGCTATTTTGTAGAATACAGTTAGTCAGCGATATAGTTGCATTTTAACTTTCAATAGACGGTAAATAATTTCTCCATACAGTTCAATGATTATCAAAGATAGTGAATATTGTCTGAGAATGTATCCGATAAATGCCAACTAAATCAACATATGATTTACAGAACTACATAAATGTTGATGATTTCTTTTAAACACATTCGATTAATATGTAATACTATTTTTGTTTCAAAAAGATTGAAGAGTTTCGGAATGTCAGCAGTTAGAGCCAGCGTACGTTCATTTCAAAAAATAACTGAGAGATAGGAAAAATTACAGCCCGAACTTTCTCAAAATTAACACTGCTACTATCTTTTTGAAATGTAGGTAGCATAATCAAATAATATACATGCATCTGGGCAATGTTGCTTCTAGAGCTCAGTAGCGACCTTTCTATTCCTAAAATCCGATAACAATATGTCTACATTAAAAATGATAATTTTGATCTATAAAATTGCATTTCTAAAAACCTGATTTAATTCAGCTTCTGAATATTTATAAATAAATATATGCCCGAGATATTCAACAAAGAACCGTGAGCACCAAATATCGTCAGCTAAAACATGATGCTGTATTCGGATGCGTCGCAGCCTATTCGAAAACGTTAGATGGCTCTTTGAGAAACAAATTATAGTTAAAAAATCAATGACACTTTTATTATTTGCATTAAGTTTCGAATAATATTATCGAGAAGTAGATATCTAATATGAAACACAAGCCGTACGAAGTATTACGATAAGAATACATGGGATTCACAAAAATAGAAGCAAAAATAGGAACCATTGTGAATATGATCTATGAATTTGTGTGAAATACTTCCACGAAGCAAATTAAAAATTTCTTTGCCTTAAAAACGTACGATTTTGGTTGATAAAATCAAAATTAGGATTCGAACAAGAAATCATGGGTATTTATTTATCAGAGGAGCAGTATTTCGAACCTAATCTTCTGCTTATTTTTCTTGCTAATTTGTTTTCCTTTAGCTTCAAACTTGCAAATTAATTAGCTTGTCTAGATGCTGAGCATCAACTTTGAATTTTTGGAGACAGTCTTTCTGATCTAATAGATGGCGAGAAAAGAAATAATTTATTTGTGCAAGAGCAAAACGAACTTATAACTTCTTAGAATTTTTTTCAATCGAAGGTTTGACAAAGTTCGAATTAATTTTAAGTTTCAAATTTCAAATCTATAGAAAATAATTCGTTTGTTTGTTAAAATTTGTAGTTGGAGCGCAACTTTTACTGATTCAGAAAAAAATCAGACTTCACATGCTTTTCTACACTTTTCCATTTCAACATTTGTACCAAAAATCCCGCAATGGCGAAGAGCGTCACTTCTCTCAGGATTGCAAATCAGTGAAGAGCAAGCTAGTTAGTAGCATTCAGCACACGTCATAGAATTTCCGACAAAAGAGTTGAAGCTTCCCGAAGGCAGTCTGTAGAAACGTTCGGTAAGCTATCAAGATTTTCTATCTTGAAAGAAGATGCATGCTGAAATTCCAGATGGGCTGTTACCTTACTTTTAAAAGATGTGTACAAGCATTACTACACAGAAGGTTGAAGATGATTCAATATAATTTCTGTCTCATATGAGTATCGGACGAACGGGTCTCAAGGCAAAGCCTTCTGCCGAAAAAAACTAGAATTAGTTTTTTATTTCGACAACAACAGTTACCATCGTATAAAACATTTTTTGACTGCCATCAATGGTGCTTAGAATATTGATCGGTACCATTCTAGACCTATTGTTTCTTTATAAAAATGAATGGATTTGAAGTTCGTGAAGGTTTTGTCCCATTACACAAGAGTTTTCAGGACTTTCAATTAGGTTTTCGAAAGCGGCACCGAGGTCAATGTCTTCTGTGCATGTGTAAAAATAGTACTACTCTAGAAATAATCTTGAACGTATCTTCACTCTGCACGAAATTCTCTGGTTCGACCTCGCCGGTTTCAGGCAAAAAATAGTATTGGACTCGAGTCACCGCCTGATCCATCTATAACGCACGCATACTATGGGTGCTTGCAGTGAAATCATAAAGAATGTCAATAGATGTTTGAAGTTTCTTACAGTGCTCTCTGATCAAAATGACTATAAATACGTACCAATGGATCTACTCTAACTCTGTAATTCGAAAAAAGGCTTTGAAATATCTTCCTGAACTAGGAGATATTTGGCCATGTTTAATATTTGTGAAAATTCAATGTATTGAATTTGAGCTATAATCGTCGAATAATCTCAAGGGTTTCGAATTTTTAGGTAGCTCAAAGCCATTAGATATACAGAGTGTTGAACGCAATCCTTCTTTTCAGAATTCAAAATCTCTTGCAGGGCAAGCTGAATTTTGTGGACTAAGTGTGCAAGATATTAGCTGCGTAAATGAAACAAGTATTTATTTCACTAAATGTTCAATGAAATCCTTGTCTTTAAAACAACGAAAATGGAAAAGAGTTGTATAGTAAAAAAATTCTCTAATGCATCTCTACCAATATTATCCGTTGCTTCTACTATTTTCGTACTCAGCTCTTTAGTGATGCGTATGCAGTGGCTGTATACGAAATGCATCGGATGTATTAGAACGTATGATTGCAAATTTTCAAATCTATAATAGGTGCGACCCATATAATAAGCAGAGGATGATACATCTTGTTCATCGTCATTATTATACTCAAAATTTACTCCCACTTGAAGTGAAGAGTATAATCGACGTAACTTCCAAGTCGTACGCACCTGGTAAGCTCTTTTAAATCACTTCACGCGTTCTCATGCGTTTTTGAGGGCGCCTCAGAAGTTTAAATCGGCAGTAGATGCTGGATTTGGTCAACAATGAGATGTTCGAACTTTCCAAATATCTCAGAACATTAGCGTTCTTTGCCAGATAGCTAGATGATACTCTTTACATCCATGCCTTATCGCATGTTGCGATTATACAGTAGTACAAAACCCAATTAGTATTGTATATTCCGACTCAGCGTAAAGCTATGTTTTACTTACACACAATTCTGTTATTTCAATTTTTATTACTTCTCATTTTCTCGATTTAGTCTGTCTTGGTCTAAAAAAGAACAAAAAAGCACAAGGACAGACTTTCTTTCAACGCTATTTAACCAATAATTTATATCATATCCAACATTCTATCATTTAATCATCACCAACCGCGAAGATTGAGCAAAATCTTGCTTTACCTCGAGTCGACATTACTGAAGAGTTGCATAATCCGGACAGAAATAGGAAGTGCTTAATATAATGAACATAGTAAATCATCCTGAGCCAATCTCTGAAGACAAAGACGGTACCATGATATTCAAGCAAAAAAGAGTAATGCTGAGCTCCTGTTGATTTTGTTCATAGTTAACTACTACGAACTGGAAACGTGGAGTACTGTACCTCGCAAATTGAAATTTCTATAGCAACTTGTTGAATTTGAAAATGATTGTATAAGCTGGACTAGGGAACTACCATATTGTGCAGTCAATAACACTCTATTTTAGGCTGTTAATCTTTTTTGGGTAGTATTTAGTAACAGTTTCCGTATCCACTAAATCTAACTACCATGGCTGGCAACTCTGGTGCATACTGGAGTAGTGCTTAGACGTGTCTCAATTGTATTTTGTTTTGCACTGCGGCGTTCGAGCTTCTACTTGATCATCGATCCCACCCCATATCTGCGTTCATTCTAACCTCTTACCTCTTTTGGCCAGGTGGGTGTGTTTGTCAAGTGGCCTCGGGCTATTTTGCTTCACAAATTGCGTATTAGGAAGAATAGTGGCAAGCAGATCATGCGTGTACTTCGGAAAGTTGTTTCTACTGGGTACGCTTACAGTTGGGCTGTGAACAACTTGAATAAATAGATTGTTTGGAAAACTAAGAGCAGAAAAGTCTGTTTCAGGTTTTTTTCGCATACAAACCTTACATTGTCCAAATAATCAGAGTTACGTGTTTCTAGAGAAAAGAATAGATATTTGACCTACGGTAACTTGATGTTCACTATAAATGCATTTCCACTGTGTTTCAAGACCAAAAATAGTGGAGGAATGCCTTAAGTTTCACTACTGTCTCATTTTATTCTTCAGTAGAATATTTTATTGGTGTAGAAGGCATGTCTTATTCGGCGCTGAGAATATACACTGGTAAATAGAGAATGAGTTGATGAAGCGTCTGCAAGATTTACTTACGAAGTAGGCATGCTGCAAACTTTGGCTAAGTAGCTTCCACCAAAGGTTTCTAGATGAACACTAGCATCTTCAGAACCTGCTAACCTGTTTTCTTTCCTATGGTTGCCGTTGTAAGTACGCACATCATAGGTTTTATAAGTTTGAAAGTCAGTAACAATTTTGACACGTTTTGATGTATCGCTTGAGGACCTTAGGGAAATTCGTAAAAGACTTTTGAAAATAGAACTTCTATCATTCGACTCGATATTCGATAGCTTGTACGCCAATATTCCTCCGATAGCAGAATTAATTTGTACAAGAAAATTAGGTTTTCAGTCGTGATAATGGTTTACTGCTTCGTCATCTGTGCATGAATCGAATAACCAGGCAATTATGATTTTCCTTTACTTTAACATCGATGTTCTTAGTAGAATTGTAATTCACTCGATTTGTCTGCCGACTTTGCCACTACTAATACACTTACGAATACTGCCTGCCGCTCGATTCGAACATAAAATTTTCTTTGTCAGGATTTCGAATGACTGGAGTTCCAATTTTGGTGTACTTCATTTGATGAATAGCGTTTCCAATTCCCAGGAGCGGTTCAGAATATCACCACACCATCAAAAATTAGTTTACTTCTCTTTCATGCTTTTTATAATCTGAGTTAGGAAATATTTTGTGAAATTTATTCTCGCGAGAAAATCGTAATGATTTCAGGTAGGCTGTGATCACGTCATTACTTAGTTGATAGATACCGTAATTGTCGGAACGTATTTTATGGAACCAATCTGTCGTAATGTATCCCTAGTAAGATCATGATCAGTAGGAATCAAGAAAAGCACCACTATTCACACAATATTTCCACAGCCACAAATCTATAAGTTCTCTTGAAAACAATTTACTTGTATTGAACTCAAATACTCAGTCGAGTAAACCGACATAAGCAATACAGGTCCCAAATTCCACAAACAAAACACGAGTAACTTCTACGATGCTTGCCCCGTGATACAAAGTATCCAAAAAACACTTGTTTGCATTGTGATTCAGTCTCTCACCAAGCTTTGCATCAACTTGACACCGATTTCTGTACTGATCGGAATAGCGATTCGAAGCAGATTTTAATCTGCGCCGTTCTGCCACTACCTTCCCCTTTTGGGGTTGATACTTTCACCTCACTGACCTTTGGCGATTACTGAGTGACACAAGGTGACTTTAGCTATGTTTGGTGATGGCTTTTACGGACCACCATCTCACTCTTTTGGTCCCAATTCAGTGCTACAATACGTGCCTACCCATTTGGGTTGGCTTGCACAACACAGTGAGAGATTGATTCTGTGCCATTGCAGTACCTCTCTACTTTTCATTGAAATTGTTTTGATTAACGTCGGCAGCGGTCTAAGTGCTTTCACGAAGAGCAATATTCGGTAAAAGTGTTCATGAGTAGACTTCAAGTGCACATTTCATTCTTCACCATATTTTATATGGGTACAGTAGGAATGATTTGCTTGATTTTTTGGCTCGCGATGGGCCATTCTTAAAATTAACTCAATTTGATATTGTTAAGCGAGATGAAAATAGGCTCTTCGAATATTACACCATATTTTCAATGAACCGTCGCTTACTTTTTATTGAATCAGTACGGAACTTCAATGTTTTATTTTGTATAACGTGAACTGAGTGAAACTCGGCACAGAAGAGATAATAAAAAGCACGTATTCCTGGAAGAATGAGCTAATTTTGCATTTTGATGGTCAAATGTCTTAGTTTCTCCTTATTCCAAGCACATATAATAAATATCAACAACATTCTGCGGATATTGCTAATAGATTCTTGAGTTTTTCTTCTAATCAGAGGCAGCATTGATAAATATTTCCATGCTTTCGGCTGTTTCAATTTTCGAAAAGAAATTTGACTTGTTCTGTACTCTTTCGCATACTGTTAACGAAGCGCAGCAAAGCGTTGATATACCCGCCTGAGTTTGGCAGAACCCTAGAGAAACTTTTTTCATCTTACTAAGTCCTTCACATACCGTGTATACACAAGAATCGTCCCGGGTTCTTTCTCTTTGTCGATTGTGAAAAGTGATGCACGTAATGGGCTATAGGATAAATTCGTTGTTTTTAAATTTCATCGCAACTGTTTGAATGGTAGTTCTGGTACCGTAATTTAATGTTTCCTGGAAATATCTCTCTAGATTGCAGGTGTTCTGTATCGCACACAAAAATCATTCTAACATTTAGCTGGATTACTAAGGATAAAGTTCGTGGTTATTAATTAAGGAAGTGACTCGAATTGTTTGAAACTCTTCTATTGAATTACTTTAATCGAAACTTCATGTATTCTTGCGGTTGAGGAATTTAGAATTCACCAGCCTTCACCATGCACATCCTAAAAGAGAAGCTGTTGGGTTCCTTGAAAAATTCGGAAAATTTTAAAAAGCACATGTAAATAAACTGTATAGTTATGCCAAATTAGTAAATAGCGCTAAAATTTTTCTAAAATCGAGGAGATGGTGGCAAAACACCTCAAAAGTCGATGTTCAACACTACGAGTTCGGCAAAAAAATCAGCTTAGGAGAGTCTATTTATGATTGACTTATGGAAAAGTATTTGCAGAACAATCTATTTCTACCATCAGTATTATCGACAAGGCGATTTCTCTTGATCCTAATTTTGAAAATGGGAATGAAATTACGCTACGATATGAGGTGTGTATCTCTACACGAATTCAGGTAACTCAAATTACGACTTCAGCAATGGAATTTGTGCATCGTGGCTTTTGCAAACGTGCTATGACTGTCGACAAGAATTACATCTAAAAATTGTGTGTTTTCGGTTAACATAGAGAGAAACGCAGCTTATCTGAATTTTGCACCAACTATTTCAGTACATTAGAGAAATTAGGAAAAGTTTCTATTGATACCAACGGTGCTTCTTCGAGACTGACAGTTGCTGTGTCTGTTGCAATGGATGGTACGAAAATATTTCAATTTTCATATTCAAAGGGAATGCATTAGGATCCCTAGAAAAATGAATGACAAAGATTTGTACGCCTAGAATAGTAGCACGTGTGCTGCAAAAATCATGATGGATGGCAGAACTATGCAAATTTGATATGCTAAAATAATTAAGGTCTATATCAGCGACTTTTATAACCGTGCTAGGCTACCATTGTACTAATTTATTCGTCGAAAGTCTGATACAATGAAAAAAGTGTATTAGTAAATGATTATTCACTTTGTATGATTCATTCTTTAAATTTTTCATTCTTACAACGCGGCGATTTATTAATCAGCAAGCTATTAAATATCGGATTGAAGTAATCTGCAGCTAATTGACGCCATCGTCTTTAAAACGCTTTGCTACCTGGCCAAAAAATATATAAACAGAAGGGTGAAGAAGTAGTGCTATGGTTCGAAATATTTGGGATTTGTTTCGAGCGGAAATATTCAGAAACTCGTTTAGTCTGAGGATGGAACTGATTGCGAAATAGAAAAGAACTCCGACTCCGGTTAGTATTTCAAGTCGTGACCATCGTTATTGACTTCAAGTGTGATAGACTATTATTTTATTTAGTCGAACTTTACATTTTCGTTTGGGGGTACAGTGCATGTCCTTTCAGAGTACTGTAATTGAATCCTCTCGTTGATTGTAGCTGACACTCACATATCGCATCGCTCAGATTCTATAAATCATAAACTATTGAAATCCTGGCTATACTGGGCAGAGGTAGGGAAATGTGTATATAAAGTATATATTGGATTCAAACAAATTGGAATTCTTCAAGTGACTTATTTACTCGTAGGAGCATTTATTCTTCTCAGACACCATTGCCTGATTATATATTCATGTAAACTAGAAGTAACTCAGTGGATAATTCTACTCGTTTAAGAGAAATTAAGTTGTTCGAACCATAAATTTTGGGAACTCTAGCAGAACCTCAGAGGCGAATGGAGTGTTTCACGCTACTTTCACACCATCACTGCTGTCCTTGGTCCAAGATCAGGGTAAAAAATTCAATGAATCCGCTACTTGCCTACAAGCAGGTACTGTAAAAAGCCGTCTGGTTTCGAAAATTTTCATTCTGGATTATATTTTGAAGAATTCATATTTATTCTGTTGCATGGACCAGGTGGAATTATTTATTCTCACCTAACGCACAGTCCAATAACTTATTCCAAGAACTCTAGAACAGAATTCAGGAAGAATAAGTTATTCCGCACCTATTATACTGGGAGCCGTGATTAGTATTCCACATTTTCCTGAGTATCCACCAGGTGCATGAAATAAGCCTCGGTTATTCTGCGTGGAGCTTCGTCTTGAGAAATGAAGTAACATGGGAATAATTGTAGTCGGAGGAAGTATAAAAGAAGTATCATGAAAATAGACCGGTACAGATGTAGCTCCTCAGGTGTAGGTTTGCAGATTCACCAGATCACCTTTTCAGGCCCGCGAGCAAATATATAAATTGGGACAATTTCGAAGATAGGAAATGGGCCACGCTTTCTTGAAATGATATGGCGAGAATCGAGCGTCTGTTGTGTCATTCATATCTCATGCGGCAATGCATCCTACGAGAAGTCGCTAGCTTCCAATTGCCACTTTTTTCATGGTTGTTTTCGCTCTTATTTCTGCCCCCGTAGTGATCGGACTGACGTATATACCACACGTAGTGAAATCACAAGTCCTGAAAAAGCATAATGCACATGACAACAAGAAACCGCGAATCGATAAGCCAGTGAATGAGGACGTCGACGCTCTGGTTGAACGCTGCAACGGCGCACATTACAACCAACTCGAAACGCTTGGACCCTACACCGCCGGTCTAGCAGCCGCAATCGCCGTTGGCGTACCTGATGACAAACTCAGTCGAATCGCTGCAACATATGTTACATCACGGGTCGTATACAATGTGGCATATCTCTCACCTCAGGTTTATGAAGGTACCCCTCGATCATTGGCATTTGCCGGTGCTATGGGCAGCATTTTGTGGCTTTGGGTCGCTACTATTATAAAGGCACGCGAAAACAATGCACCAGTTATCGAATATATCAAAAAAGGAATGTCGACGGAATCGATAGCCTGCGTTCATCCGTAATGTGAAATCATATAGAAGTCAGTGAATGCTTGTGAAACTAACTCTCCAGTTAGAAATGAAACTGTTTGAATCGCTCCTGATAGATATAGATATGCGGTCCTAGAGGGCAATAGATTAGCGAATAGACCGATTTGTACAGACAATTGTTGATAGCATTAAATGGGAAGTTCAGTCACAAAAACTAACTTTATTTGCGGAGCTACTGTCGAGATTCCAATCCCATAGCTAATTTGCGCTTCTCCTTTCCATCACCGAGTAACCGTACCAAACACACAAAGCATTTCATGTCCTACTCCTTTTCATTGTCTTTCTCTTTCTCTTCTGCTTTAGCAACCGCGGCGAGCCACAACCATACAACGCTGCCGATAGCGCTCAGCCATGACAAAGACCTCGGGGCGCCCTCAAGAACCTGGGGCGAGATGTAAGCGACGTTATACGCGACGCGGGAGCCCACATACAGCTTGGCAATTTTATCGATTTTAGCACCCGGAACGCCGACAGCGATAGCGGCGGCCACACCAGCGGTGTACGGGCCGAGCGTTTCCAGCTGGTTATTGTGTGCGCCCTTGCACCGAGCCACTATCTTGTCCACCTTGGGACTGACAGAGGTCTCAGCGCGAGGATTTTTGTTGTCGAATGCATTGTTCTTATTCAATATCGCGTTTTTCACTATCTGAGGCAAGTAGGCGAGTCCGATTGCAATGGGAGCAGATAGCAGTGCGAACACGACCATGTTGTAGTGTGAGGGACGTAGATGGAAGGTGTCGATATCTCGCTTTTGAATCTCGTCTGAGATTTCTACCTTACGAGCTCAATCCAATAAATGCCGCTTCTATGGATGAGTGTGTATTTTCCGAAATCTAGCAATCATGATGTCGATGACGACGTCACGAGAAGCTCTTCATCAAATGAGTTCTATAGAAAGTGGACGTCATAAATTCGGCAGCCGGTTGACCTCGCCTCCTCCTCCCGATTGAATCTTTTTGATGCCCTTCTGAACTTCGGCTATAGAAGAATAATAAATAAGGTTATAGTTTTATTTCGAATCTATCCAAATGTACCGGTTTAAATTGAAATCACGCACTGTCCATAAAACTTTGGTCGTGAGTGTCTGGCCTGAACTTAGCTAAGAGTTTTTTTCTCTGAAAGTTGAAACGGGGTGTAGAGGTAAGAATTGTACGTGGTGGTTTCCATTTACGAAGACAGACTTGAGGTGAAAGCTCATACCCAAGTAATAACAACATCCAGTTACTACCAACGCGGCAACCCTTCATCGTTACGTATAAGAAAAGTAAGCACCCATGGGTCACACATGAACCATAGTCCTGAAACGTTGAAGTTGAACAGAGGTAGCACCAATACATACAACATTACAAACCGGTTTCGTTGTACCGTCCGAACGTATGCCGACGAGCTCAAACCAAAGTCCAAATCAAGCCATCTTCTCTGCTTGGCCGCGGCTGAGACTCAACCCAGTTCAACTCTTCACCACAGAGATTCTACCTCAACGCAACACGTGAAACGCATTTTCGAAATGTTTCCACTTGACAGATAGTTGTTTCGGTTCTATCCCAATATCCCAAGCTTCTCTCGCCGCGTTCATCGCAGCTTCCTTACAAACCGCAGCCACCTGCGCCCCATTGCAGCCCTCTGTTCTTTCAGCCACGACGTTGACATCGACGTCATCGTGAATCGGCGCACCACGGGCACACCAAACAGCCGCAATTTCAGAATGTTCCTCTGTGTTCGGCAATGGCACCTCCACAAGGTCATCGAATCGACCCGGCCTCCTCAACGCCGCGTCAACTTGGTCGAGTCGATTCGTGGCTGCCACAACTACGACACCAGAAGACTGTGCGACCCCATCCATTTCAGTCAGCAGAGTTGCTAATACACGAACCGACACCTCGCTCCCACTGGAAGTTCTTCTCCCGGCAACGGCGTCGATCTCGTCGATAAACAATAGACTCGGTGCTCGCGAACGAGCCGACGCAAACGCATCGCGCACTATACGCTCTGCTTCGCCAACATAACAGCTGTACACAGACGCCGCTGATAACGAGATAAACGTTGCACCTGACGCTGCTGCAGCGGCGCGTACCAGCGACGTCTTGCCGCAACCTGGCGGTCCGTGAAGAAGCACGCCGCGTGATGCGCGTATCCCAAGACGTTTCATAGTATCACTGTGCAACCGTGGCCATTCCAAAGCGATTCGAAGCCGCGCCTTCACTTGACTCAACCCTCCTAGTTCGCTCCAGTCCGTCGGCGTGGCTGCTGTATTCGTTAATCGTTTGGATACTAGCCGAACCACTTCGAAATACGGTGCTGAAGTAGTCGGTCCATGCGTGTCGGCCGTAATGACCACAATCAAACCACGTGAGAGAGCCACACGCAACAAAGCGCGAGCTGCACCACTCCGCAGGACGTTCGGGGCTTCGAATATCAGAACAGTTCGCAGTTCTTCGTCGGTAGGTCGCCAATCGGAGTATACTCGCGGTGTGAGTGCCGCCACGAGTTGGTTGGGATCAAAAATGTTAGGGTGTACCACCCAACCACACTCGACCGCCACCGAGCGTGCAGTGCTCAATGCGTCGTCATAGTTTGTCCCATCAACGAAATACAGGCCAGCTGGAGGAGCCGCGCCGAGTTGCGCGTACTTTTCGAGCACGTCCGGTGAACGCGCCGATAGAAACTCGCGTACCGCCGCAGCCGCCTCCATTGCGCTTACAGTGGCGGGAGTTGATCCGTCGCCAAAGTGATTTTGTCGGTGCTTGAAATGGCACACAAGGTGCGTTGGGCTGGGGCGCTCGTAAAGGTGGGCACGCCCGCGGAAGTGGTCACGCGATGGGAAGGACTGCGCGCGGCGATATTCAAGCACCAAAGGCTCTTGATTGAGAATGGCATCGGCGTCGAAGTGAGCGAGCGAGATCGTATTCGTGTCAACGCGCGTCGCGTGGGACTAGAGGCGCCGTTGTTCGCAGACGAAGCGGAGGCGGCGGGATTCCCCGGTCGCCCGGCGCGGAAGAAGCAGTGATGCGGACCGCGGCAACGAAGTTGTTGACACTGTTATGCGGAGCGGACGAAAAGGTGTTTTGCCGCTAATTTCTACTGTGTCGTCTTTTCGACGGCCGTGCCTGTCCAATTCACAAGTGAACAATCACATAAAGCGTGACGAAAGAAAGGAAGTTTACCTTGACAAACTATTACAATACTCGCACCGCTTACTTGTACTCCGCGATAGTGGCGATGATCTCGTCTTCCTTGGCGCCGACGAAGGAGTGCACGCGTTTTTGGTTTTTGTAGAAGTGGAACGCGGGGACCGCGCGGATGCCTTCACGCTTCATCAGCTCGCCCGCTTCCGCGCCCACGTCGCCCATCACCTTGACGAACACGACGTCTGTGTGCTCCTCACTCATTTTCTCGAACTTGGGTGCGATGACCTTGCACGGCCCGCACCACGTCGTCGAATAGTCCACGACGACCAGCGCGTCTTTCGCCGCATCGAGAATCGTGTCCATGTCCGCGGGTCCCTTCGCCTCCACAACCAGCATCCGTGGTGCAGATCTCCTCGGCTGCACCGCCCGACGCTCGCATATCGCAGCGCGGTTCCGCTGTAGCGCCAGGCGCGCAGGTGTTGCCGTCACGAACGCCATCGTCGTTGTGGTTGCACGCGATCGATTGCCGCTCACATGTTGTATTGCCCGCCTGTAAGCAGATGGCACAGCTGCCAGGAAATACAGAGGTCATTTCCACCGCACATTCTCCGGCCTTCGATGACAGCTTTACCCACGCCCAATTTACAACCACATTGCTCGCATAGGTTTTCTACCCCTGGACGATCTCATGATCTCCCAATCTCCCAGTAGTGCGGAATAAAAAGCACTCAAGGTCAGATTAACTAAAAACCTCTAGTTGGCTTCATGAAACGTCTGAAACTCAGGGGTTTCTGACTGTGAATTGGAACATCACGTCGGACGTGTCACCTCATTCTTCTTAATACCACTTCTACGAAGCATAAGGTCTGCCAAAGGATCGATCATAATAGTATAATTGATACTATCTACATCCTAGGAAAACAAGACACTCCTCAGGAATATTGCTGGATTGTTCGGGGCTACCTAAAAGCTGTTCATCGCCAAGAACATAGATTTCTGTAGGACTTTCCTAATTTTTCAATCAAACTGAAAAATTCGTCAATAGTGAAAACTAAAGTTTGCCCTCGGTTATTGTACAAGAAACAAGAACATTTTTCTTCGTTTAGCCAGATTTTCTCAAGTCAATTAAGGGTCTTACAATGCGAAAATAGCATGAGAGTATTTTGGCTTGGGCCTGTTTTATCCGAATACATACAGCAGATCATTCCTTGTCCAATTACGTGATCATAGGGTCATGAATTGTGAAGAATGTAAATGAAATGGTTCAAACGAAAAACAAAGGCCAACCGAAAGAAATTTGCAAGAATTATCCTCTTCATTAAATCGTAAAAGGATATGATACGCTGTTTACTGTAGGGTATTTACTTTAATTTCACAAAAAGCAATTTCAGTACAATCTATAACGAGTTTGTGGTTGAATTCACAGCCTTACAAAGTATTTTCGGCTTTTAACAGATGTAGCTAATGGTAGTAATGCACATGACAAAAGTGTCTGTTGCCATGCCCATAGTCGTTACATGCAGTCCAATCTGATAGTTTCATCTTCACAGTTAAGCATTGGTCATTTCGTCTACTCGATCCACGAGAGTGAGTGCGTAAAGGAAGTTCTAGTTCGAACTCAGCCGAATTCGTTCTTCTAAGCAAACACTCAATTCTAACCTCTGCAGTGGCAAGAAGAGTTCCTCTACGGGGTGTATATCGCTTCCAAACCCCATCTGATTCATGTGGCACGCCTTGTACAGGCACCGCATCATCGTCATATATAGAAAATACTAATCGAGAAGGCCGATAGTTTCTATCATTATACTCGTTTCTTTCTCTGTTAACAACATATTGCACATACCTACCAAGTGGAATATTGCTAAATGTCTCTCTCCACAATGGTCGGGATGTTTCCCGAATTGATTTAGAAAATGCTAGCGGTCTATCACCTTCGTGGTCCTCATCAAGTGAAACCACCACAAATGGGTTTGGCAACCTCCTTCGTGAAAATCTGACTTGCGATCCGGCGCTTTCTAATTGAGCACGTGTTGTTCGCTCATAGTTCATACAGCGTTCAACGTAATTGCTTGCTTCATCATACATTTCAGGCGGAGCACTAGATGCATATTTCAGCGCTTCTTGAAGACTATCTAATGCTCTTCTATGTGCTATCTCGGCATTTTGCCAGCATGAAGGAGAATGTGGTTTTAATTCATGATCTATAGGAGGAAGCGAGGTGCAGTGGAGAATAGTTAAATCTAAAACTGCTTGAGATGGAATTGACATTTGTACAAGTCAAATACTGTCGAAAATGATCAAGGTGAAAGGATTTTCGAAAGTCTTGATAAGTTCTACTCTTCAGTGGGAAGGAAAGAAATTATTCTTAGTACGATCGGCAGAATGTATTCACTTACTGGCCAAATTGAAATTCATAGATTTGTAAATTTGGCCTGGAGAGAAGCAGCGCTATCTGAATAGGAGGTAAATTACAAATTTCGAGTAAGTTATGAAATTTACACAAATAAATGAAGGTTATGATGAATTCGTTCAAGGAAAAAATAATTGCTTTTTTCTTCAAGGCCCAAGAAATCAGAAGTACTGGAAATTCTACAATTTATACACGGTTAGTACAAAAATTATTGTAACACCGGATACTATTTTCATGGACAACCTGAAAGAGTTCAATTTTTTCATATACACAATGTATTTGATAGCCATGATTCATGAAAATTAAACGAGGTGTATCGAATTTACTCGAATATTTAAAAAATCATTAGAGTTGGAAATATTATTCTGAAACAGGCACCCAATAGACAACTGTGATATTGTTTGAACAGCATCTTATTAAACTTGATCTATTGAAAATTGATTTCATTGCTAGAACTTATTAGAAGAGTTTTATCAAGAAAGAATTTTTCTGATTTCATTTCCGTAAGCGTGCCTGTATGATCCTTCTTTGATTTAGTACGCTTAGTACCGTGCATTACTCCAAAAACAGCAAATTTATTGTTTTACAATAGCTTGGTGATTCAGCGAACAAATAAGAATCAGTGGAGGATACATACTGTTCAATTAATTTGGACTCTTGAAAATCTTAAACAAACTGCGTGCATCATGAATTGGAAGAATAAGCATACAATCATGTGCAACAAAAATTAAATCATGCTATTCCGGAGAAAAAAAGAGAGTATGAGACATCGAGCTTCCAATGATTCCTATTTTCCATCCTCTCTTCATTTATCATTCTTAAAGAATCAGCAGCTCGATTTTTTCTCTGAATCATTTAATACAACCATTGTGCTTCTACACTTACGATTCCAGATTCGATATCGGATCCCTTTTTATTCTTGCGAATGATTGAATTCTATTCGGCATTTCACTATGAAAATTGATAGTACAACCGAAAGAAACAAGTACTTCAGCAAAAATGTTAGTGCTTTGTTAAACTTTCTTGATAAAGCTGTTCAGCTTGCGAAAGTCGGTCTTTGATTTTTCAAGCACTTTTTTAGTGCGTTTCAGGTACTAAATGATACAATCCGTAAGTTTCTAGCTTATCAATAAAATCTCAGATTCTGCCCTATTGACTCACCGTTTCAACTGTTGAAGACCATCGAGCAATAGTTCCAGATTCGGCTTTTGATTCCCTCAATTTTTCAGGGTTTTCAGCTTTTTCTTAAGACAGGGGACTTCTAGAATCTGAACGAAGCATTGAATAGTACAATAATGGTTCGAAGATGAAAATGTGCGTCAATAAAAATCTCGTAACGGATTTTAAAATTGATAGAAACATACAGCAATACTGAGTACGAGAACTATATGACCTTCAACTACTTTCCATTATCTGCTTTGTTCCAAGGCATTGCCGGCAATGAGAGATCCTGCTGAACCTCATTTGAAACGAGTACGAAAGTAAGATCGTTCACACGCAGAGATTATTTTCCGTATTTTTCAGTAGTTCTAACGCGAAAAAGCGGTAGGGAAATTTTACAATTTAGATCGAGTTCAGAAAATAACTTCGGAGGCAACAGGAGCTAGCAGAAACGTTATATCAAGAATTAGAACTGAAGCTGATGTTTTGAATTGGAAGCATCAAGGTGGAGATCAAATTTCATTCAGTCGAGATGGTGTTGTACCCCTAAGATTCAGTGTAATAGTGCGGAAAACGATCCGCGACTTGCTTCTTGAGAAGAAAGAACTGCCAACATTGAACAGTGTCCTTGAGGGTCTGGAAAGTATTCCAGTTAAGGAAATGGTTCACTTAAATTTGTACGAAGAGCATGAAATACATGCACATGACGAACCTGTTTGGCCTTGGAGTCGAACAGCTTTGTACAGATTTATGTGTTCAATTGGATTTGTCTAAAAAGACAGAATTTCAGATCGGACTAATAATAGGTGAAGATTTTAAGAAGTACCAAGAAGACTCGATTAAGGAAGAAGGAAAGTACCGATAAATGAGCAGTATCGAATCATAGACGGATCTGAATAACTGGATAAACATTAGCTGTACACAGTACTCTTAGTGCAATCTATGTCTATATAGATTTCAATTGTAAACTGATAGCTAAACCGCAAACTTTTGAAAAACTGCAAGTACGAGAATTTTTCATGGACTGTTCAGTAAATTACGCGTAGTCTATGTTTGGTTCAATATTAGTTACATACATTGGAAAACTGATGTAAATTGTGCCTTATATATAATGCATCGGATGTAAGAACTCTTTTCGAATCACAA
>JAAUYH010139948.1_pt1 | contig 29963 bp, 29 predicted proteins | sample 7278061 | NCBI WGS metagenome assembly JAAUYH01 (sample SAMN14350203, study PRJNA611818) | marine sediment metagenome | isolation source: surface marine sediment (0.6m) | place: French Polynesia: Moorea | collected 2018-08
ATGTAAAACTTGAAGCTTAATTGTTTCTCCTGGTTGGAAATTGCTACCAGAGATTTTAGCCGTACTACCTGGAGGATAGTCACTTTTGTCGGTGATGACAGTAGGTTCTAATTAACAACTCTTTCTTTAATCTCATCCCGTACATGGCGAAAGGTTTCGATCGGCTTGCCATCGGGGTCTTCTAAGTCCCAATCTTCAAACACTTCTAAGCTTACCCATTCTGCTGGCAAGTTTACCCCACAACCACACATAGAAATAACTGCATCATAATCTTCTGCGGTAAAATTACTCAGAGAATCGGAGGTTTGATTGCTAATATCGATGCCAATTTCTGACATGACTTCTACGGCTGTCGGATGAACTCTACTAGCTTCTAACCCTGAAGATGTTACTTCAATCTTGCCTTCTCCTAAAGTTTTAGCAAAACCTTCCGCCATTTGCGATCGACAGGAGTTTCTCTTGCAGACAAACATTACTTTTTTCATTGGTTTTTTTACTTAATTATTTATAAGGATTAATACAACGGGGATCGAGTAAGGTTGCTTTTTCTGGTTGTCTGGGAAACCAAGCAGCAGTCTGTTTACAAAATTCCACCAGCATTAACATGACTGGTACTTCGATCAATACTCCCACTACCGTAGCTAAGGCTGCCCCAGAATTTAAACCAAAAAGCATCACGGCTGTGGCGATCGCGACTTCAAAATGATTACTTGCCCCAATTAAGGCTGCTGGTGCTGCATCTTCGTAGTCTAGTCCTAGCTTTAGTCCCGCTACGTAGGTAATTAAAAAGATAAAATTAGTTTGCAAAAATAAAGGTACAGCAATTAAAAGAATGTGTAGGGGATTATTAACAATTAATTCTCCCTTAAAAGCAAACAATAAAACTAAAGTAAGTAACAAAGCAGCGATCGCCACAGGAGAGAGATAATGAAGAAACTGCTTCTCAAACCATTGTCTACCTTTGTATTTAAAAATCCAATAACGGCTATAAATACCTGCTACTAAGGGCAAGCCAACGTAAACCAATACCGATAGTAAAATAGTTTGCCAAGGTACACTCAAATTATTAGCCGACAGTAACCATTTTCCTAAAGGCGCATATAAAAATAGCATTGCTAAGGAGTTAACCGCTACCATTACTAAGGTATGTCCTTGATTACTATAAGATAAGTAACCCCACATCAATACCATTGCCGTACAAGGGGCAATGCCTAACAAAATTGCTCCTGCAATATAAGAGTTAGCTAAACTTACTTCTACACCGCGAATAAATTCGGTTTCTGTCAGCCAAGAATGAAATACCCATCCTAAAAAGAACTGGGCAAATACCACCATTGTCAAAGGTTTAATCAGCCAATTCACCACCAGAGTAAGAATTACAGGTTTAGGAGTTCGTGCAGCTTTGACTGCCTGAGAAAAGTCAATCTTTACCATGATGGGATACATCATGAAAAAGAGACAGACTGCAATAGGAATGGAAACGTTATAAACGCTCATAGCATCTAGGGTTTGAGCGACTCCGGGGAAAATTCTGCCCAAGATAATTCCCATACCGATACACAAAATTACCCAAAGGGTGAGATATTTTTCAAAAAAACTAAGCTGACTACCAGCTTTAACTGCTTTAGGATTGCTTTGAGAACTATTAATTGTCATTCAAAAATGGTCATCAGATTAAATTCAACAACTCGATTGGGTATGGCGAGGTTCCCTCGCCACCCCTCTCGTTCAATCTGCTTTTCTTTAATTATGAAAGCATTATCATATTACATCAATTATTTTTGATACATCAATTTTCTTTGTTTCGAGCAGGCGGTGGCATTTATTAATATTGTTCTACTTGACATGATTGAGGCGAGAGCCATTGTTAGAAAAAAAATATCAATTGAAATTTATCGATCGTGGTAGTCTTGAATATCATCAGGCTGCTCGACTTAGATATCGTCTGTTTTACCAAGAACATGGTATATCCTTTGAATCAATTTTTAACTCTCAAGAAGAACGAGACTTGCATCTGGTGATTACAAACAATCCAGACGATCGAGTACTGGGGTATGGTCGCTTGGGTCAAAATAGTATAGATGAGTTTCAGATTCATCAAATGGTTGTCGAGCCAGAATACCAGGGGCAGGGTTTGGGCCGAATTATACTCCAGACACTGATTGAGGTAGCAATTAACCGAGGAGCAAATCGTTTGGTTCTCAATGCCAGGATTCCGAAAGTAAAATTTTATCAAAAGTCTGGTTTTGAGACTATCGGTAAAGTGTTTGCATCTTCATCGACTGGTGTACCGCATATTAAAATGCAGAAAGAGATATCGCGAGCGCGGTCTGGCTAAATATCAATTTGATTAAATTAAAACGTCCATGTCCAAAGTAACTATTGCTTCTGGTTCTGAAATTTCTGCCCGTGGGGGTGCAACGATCGCGGATTGTGGTGGCAATGCTGTTGATTCGGCCTTAGCAGCAGCATTAGTTTCTATGTGTACCGAACCAGGGGTAATCGCCCCAGGAGCGAACGGTTTTATTACTATTTGGCATCCCGATCGAGAACCAATTGTAATCGATGCCTATGGAGAAATGCCAGGAAGAGGGTTAGAAAATAATCATTTTGGTCAAGGAATGAGAGAAGTTTTCCTAGACTATGGTGGGGGAATGAGTACCTTGGTAGGACATGGTTCTATTGCTACACCTGGAATATTTGCTGGTTTGGGTATGGCTTCTAAGTTATATGGTAATCTTCCTTGGGCAGAAATAACTGTTCCAGCACAGAAATCTGTAGCACGAGGTTTTCCGCTTTCTGCTGTAGCTGCGGAATACTTTTACTATAGTCATAGACTTATTTTTGGTTGGCATCCTGAAAGTTATCGAGTTTTACACGATGATGATGGTAATTGCTTACAAGCAGGAGATATTATTCGTATTCCTGGACTGGCTGATAGTTTACAGCTTATTGGAGAACAGGGAGTAGATGCTTTTTACACGGGAGAAATAGGACAAAAGATTGTCAGAGAAATTCAAGCGAGTGAAGGATTATTAACGGCTCGAGATTTAGCTGAATATCGAGCGATCGCCAGGTCGTCCATTAGAATTAAGTTTAAAGATTGGGATATTGTTACCAATCCTGCTCCTGCTGTGGGGGGAGCTTGTCTAGCAGCTATGCTGTTACAGATGGAAGGACAGTCTTTTAGCCAGTGGAATGAGCATACTATCCAGACAATAGCCGAGATTCAAAGAAATGTATTTCAATATCGCAGTAAGTATCTAGAAGGAGCAAGTCTGGATACTATGAACCAAGAAGCAGTTCGGTTATTAGATTTAGCTGCTGGAGGCAATTTACATAAATCTATGCAGTCTCCTTCTACTATTCATGTTTCTGCGGTGGATAGTGATGGCCTAGCTTGTTCTGTCAGTGCATCTGCTGGTTATGGTTCTGGGGTAATGATTGATGGCTTATGGCTCAATAATTCTCTAGGAGAAATAGAGCTTCATCCTCAAGGATTAAGGGGTTTGTCTCCAGGAACTCGTTTAACTTCTAATATGGCTCCCACTATTGCCAGACATAAAGATGGTACGGTACTAGCCATTGGTTCGCCAGGAGCATCTCGTATTACTAGCGCGATCGCTCAAACCATGTTTAATTTTATCTGTTTGAATATGCCTCTCGATGAAGCGATCGCCCATCCTCGTTTACATTTTGAAATATTTGAGGGGGTTCCTACTGTTGCTTTTGAAACAGGTTTGGCGATCGATACTTTGCCCAACTTTGAACCTCGCCAATTTAAGTCACTTTCAATGTATTTTGGTGGCGTACAAGCTGCATTAAGCGATCCTACAACTGGCTTGGTAGCAGCAGCCGATCCTCGTCGTGCAGGAGGAGTTGGTTATGGAGGAACTCAATAGAAGCTAATACTTCTTAAAAATTTGTGTGATATCTAATCTTGATGCCATATTAAGAAAATCATAAACATCAGTTGCTGCTGATAGTCGATCGATTTCTTCTTGAGAAGGATAAGAGAGATTTGCAAATAACTTTTCTTCTAAAAGCGATCTTTCTTCATCAGAAAGAGACTGAATCATTTTGTATATAGATTCAACAAGCTGTGCGTTCATTGTATTGATTAATATGTAATTTAGTTTAAATACGATCGCGCTTATGCTTTTGTTCTAAATTTTACTCTTTTTCAAGCCATTGTTGAAACCCAGCAGCATCAAGAAGAGATTGAACTCGATCCAAAACAAGATGGTTGTCAAAAGACTGAGATTTAACCTTGTAGATGCCATTATGAACTTGCGGATATTCTTTCTCAGTAAAATTGCTAATGACTCTAGCTAAATTGCGAGCGTTATTTATACAATTTATCAACCAAACAACTAAAACCAGGTAAAAGAGGGGATGTTATTAGATCGTTGTCTAACAGAGTAGTCACTAAAACCAATCTCGTATTTTCTCGACGATAGATACTAACTTGTTTGTTAAATCTGTCGCAAATCCAATATTCCCTAACGCCGTATAGAGAATATAGTTTTAATTTAGTTTCTTTATCTCTAATTTCGTTATTGTTCCCAGGAGATAATACTTCAATGACTAACTCTGGCGCGCCTAACAAATGTCCCGCATCATCTTCTATATTGGCTAGTTTTTCTTTACTCAACCAAACCACATCGGGAATTACGCTATCAAAATCGGAGAATATTACCCCTGGTGCAATTATAGTTTCTCCTAAACCACTATTTTCCGACCAAGTATCTAGATAACGAAATAACTTACCGCAAATTCTTTGATGTAAGCGATGGGGCGATCTGGTCACAAATAATTCTCCGTCAATAATCTCATAATTAACCGATTCATTTTGAGGAAGAAAGGGTATGTCTCGAATCGTCCACGCTATTTTTTCTTTGATTTGAGCCATTTAAGTTACTTTCGTATTTGGCAAATAGAGCTTTAAGTTTTTTAATTATAGTCCTTGCTATGGATGGTTACTCTTGGTGGAGAACAGAAAATTTATTGCCCTAAAGGGCTAATAGCTAGTTAAATTTAAGATTTTTAACATTTTCTGTATTGACGAAAAGCCAAATTTACGAATTATATTGATAACTAATTTGCACTAATTACTAAATTTATGGCTATAGTTTCTGCCCAAAGCGCGATCGCCGATTTGATTAATTTAGCAGAACAGGGAGAAATCGATCCGTGGGATGTCCCCGTAATTGAGATGATCGATCGTTTTTTATCCGAATTGGGATTAATTGGTGAAAATATCTCAGCACAAAAAAATACTAATTTACCTCAATCTGGTCAAGCTTTTGTATGGGCATCAATGCTAGTTTTACTAAAAGCAGATACTCTTGAGATGTTAAGGCAAGAAGATTATAACGAAGAGAGTAATGAATTTATCGATGAAGAAATCTTAATAGAAGAAAGCAATAGACATTCTTTACCCTTACACTTAGAACGTCACTTACGCCGACGTACTTCTACTGCGGTTTTAGGTAAACGTCGAGTAACGCTACAAGAACTAATCGAGCAAATCGAACATATAGCAGCAGAAATAGAAGCTTCCGCTACTAATTCTCGCCCCAAGAAATCCTCTCGTTCTCGCAAAGAAGCTATTCGCGCTATTACTCAACTGGCACATAACGAAAACTTAAGTGAGTTGGCTATTCAATTAGAAAGTTTTCTTTACTCAGACTTGCCTCAGTTGGCTCCACAACAAGACTATATTGATTGGGAAGAATTATTACAGTGGTGGATAAATAAAAATAATTCTAATGAGCAGGTAGCGATCGATAATACCAATCATTCTTCTGTCTCGGAACGAGCAGGAGTTTTTTGGGCTTTGTTGTTGCTTTCTGCTCAGTCAAAAGTAGAGTTATGCCAACAAGAATTTTATCAGGATTTGACTATTCGTCCTCTCAATCTCGGTTAACAGTGAAGTTAGAAAAGAGGCTGCCAAGCCTAGCCACCTAAAGATTAAACCGACTGATAAGGTGACGATCGATAACTAATAACTGTTGTAATTCCTAACTCGAACTTGAACTGTACGAAGGTATTACTGATAGACTAGAGTAGTTCATAAATACACGTGGAGCTGGTTGAGGAGAAGCTTGCATGAAAGCCATGATTCTTGCTGCTGGTAAAGGCACTAGAGTACGCCCCATTACTTATACGATTCCCAAACCTTTAATTCCTATTTTGCAAAAGCCAGTAATGGAGTTTTTACTAGAACTTCTCAGAAAACATGGCTTCGATGAGATTATGGTGAATGTCAGTCATCTGGCAGAAGAAATAGAAAACTATTTTCGGGATGGTCAACGTTTTGGTGTTAGTATTGCCTACTCTTTTGAAGGTAGTATTGTCGAAGGAAAACTTGTAGGGGCAGCCCTTGGTTCGGCTGGTGGGTTAAAACGAATTCAAGAGTTTAATGCTTTTTTTGATGATACTTTTATCGTTCTCTGTGGTGATGCCTTAATCGATCTCGATCTAACCGCAGCGATTAAATGGCATAAAGCAAAAGGCGCGATCGCCACAGTAGTTACTAAATCAGTACCAAAAGAAGATGTTCCTAGTTACGGGGTTGTCGTTACTGATGAAGAAGGAAGGATTAAGTCTTTTCAAGAAAAACCTTCCGTAGAAGAAGCTCTGAGTACAGAAATTAATACCGGTATTTATATCTTTGAACCAGAAGTGATCGATTATATTCCTCCTGGAGAAAAATACGATATTGGAGGTGAACTTTTTCCTAAATTGGTTGAAATTGGTGCGCCTTTTTATGCCGTCTCTATGGATTTTGAATGGGTAGATATCGGTAAGGTTCCCGATTACTGGCACGCTATTCGCGGAGTTCTGACCAAAGAAATTAAAAATGTCGATATTCCTGGCAAAGAAGTTAAACCGGGGATTTATACCGGTCTTAATGTAGCAGTGAATTGGGATAAAGTGAACATTAAAGGCCCAGTCTATATTGGCGGTATGACCAAAATTGAAGATGGTGCAACTATTCTCGGTCCGGCGATGATTGGCCCTAACTGTTGGATTTGTAGTGGAGCAACAGTAGATAATAGCGTCATTTTTGAATATTCTCGTTTGGGTGCTGGGGTAAGATTAGTGGATAAACTGGTGTTCGGACGCTATTGTGTAGATAAAACAGGCGCAGCGATCGACGTTCAAGCAGCAGCCCTTGATTGGTTGATTACAGATTCTCGCCAAAGTATTCTCGAGCCAGAACCGACTGGAGCTATGATCGAAGACTTGCTGAGAAATGGCGGGTAAATAAGTGTTTTTGCGAAATGAATTGTGTACTTTGAGAACAAGCAGAGGAGCAGGGGAGCAGGGGAGCAGAGGAGCAAGGGTGCAGGGGAGCAGGGGAGAAAAGACGACTATAACCATAGCCAAAAATATACAATCAAATTTGCCTAACTACTTATCAACAGAACAAAATAAATCAACCCAAATTAATTTACAAGTAGAAGATAAAGGCGATCGCTTAGACAGATGGCTGTCTCAACAATTACCAGATATTTCCCGTTCTCGTCTCCAAAAGTCGATCGAGGAGGGGAATGTCAGATTGAACGATCTTGTCTGTAGTAGTAAAAAAATTAAACTCAAAAAGGGCGATCGCCTTTGTCTTACTATTCCCGCTCCCCAACCTCTAGACTTACAACCAGAAGCAATACCTCTAGATATTTTGTATGAAGATGAACAGCTAATAATTATTAATAAAGCTGCTAATCTAGTAGTCCATCCTGCACCCGGTCATGAGACTGGTACATTGGTTCATGCTTTACTCTATCACTGTCAAAACTTAGCAGGAATTGGTGGAGTACAACGCCCTGGCATTGTTCATCGTCTAGATAAAGATACTACTGGCGCGATCGTGGTAGCGAAAACCGATTTTGCCCATCAACATCTCCAAGCCCAAATTAAAGCCAAAACTGCCAGAAGGGAATATTGGGGGGTAGTTTATGGTTCACCTGCTAAGACAGAAGCTACTATTAATTTGCCTGTTGGTCGTCACCCTGTCGAGCGCAAAAAAATGGCGGTTGTTCCTGTCGAGAAAGGGGGAAGAGAAGCCGTTACTTACTGGCAAGTTTTAGAAAGATTGGGCAACTATAGTTTGATGGAATTTATTTTAGGTACGGGACGTACTCATCAAATTAGAGTTCATTGTAGTCATAGCGGTCATCCCATAGTGGGCGATCCTCTTTACAGTTCTGGTCGTTCTGTAGGTGTAAATCTATCCGGTCAGGCTCTCCACGCCCGTAAACTCAGTTTACAACATCCAGTTACGGGAAAATTAATCGAAGCGATCGCTCCTTTACCTAAGGAATTTACTAAGCTGTTAACGGTATTGCGTCAAAGAAATTCTTCTTAGTATTTAGTCCTCCGATGAGTAAGTTTATTGATTTGGACTAGTGGGGCAACTTATTTAAGAATCAGATGGGAGAATCTAATTCAACCAAGCTAATACCCAATTCAGAAAATGCAGTTGTTGACATTCGTAAACTGCGTGATTACTGTCTTAATCCAGAACACAAAACGGGTAAACATAAAGCGCGACTCTTTCGATCGATACTGGGGATGACAGCGGAAAATGCACCTGAGCTAGGTCAAATCCTGCTTGAAGTTGTTAAAACCCATGAAGCTAAATTAGGAAGATGTGATACCTTTGGACAGCGTTACACTTTAGATTTTAAGCTGGAATGGCAAAATAGAAATGCGGTCATTCGTAGTTGCTGGATTATCGAACATAATTCCCAAATTCCTAGATTGACCAGTTGCTATCCTTTCACTTAATTTGGAGGTAAATCTGCCATGACAAGCAATAACATTAAGTTACTCGATGTAGTTGCTTTAATAGTCGATCTCCCCAAACAAAATCTGTGGCGGGGTCAGGTGGGAACTGTAGTAGAAATTTTGGCTGATGGTGCAGCTTTTGAAGTTGAGTTTAGCGATAAGGAAGGACGAACATATGAATCTCTAGGTTTGTGTCCCGAACAGATTATGGTGTTGCGCTTCGAGCCAGCCAACCCAAATTCTAAGCGGGAAACGATCACAGCATAAATATAGTAATCAAAAGTAAATTTATTGGACAATATTGGTATTATTTTTTGTTTCTATAATTAAAATGTAAAATTACCTAAAAGTACTCTCTCTGGCACAAAATTTTAGATGAATACTTTTCCTAAGTCTCTAGAAGAAGCAGTAAACCAAGCCAAAGAAGCAACATTAGCTGCTCTAGCCGACGGTTACAACCGCGTACAAGTAGAATTAGTCATTGCAGAAATTCCCCTGCAAGCACAGGCATTAGCTCTAGAATTTACCACCATCTTTACAGAATATGGTTCTGGACTAAAAGTACTTTTTCCCGATACGGGGGCTGCTGCTTTAGCTAAACGAGATTGGGGAGAAGTCCCTTTTAGAATTACAGACTTGGGTAGTCGCTTTACTCCTGTAGAAACACAAATTGCTCCAGAAGATGAATTATTTTTATTAGTATGCCCCTCTTCAGTGGAAGTCGAACGGGTAGAAACACTTTGTAATGCAGCAGGCGATCGCCCTGTGGTGTTGCTTATTCCTCAACTAGAAGATGTTTCGATTGTGGGGATTGGTTTGGCTGCTCGTAAATTGCGAGAACGTTTTATTAGTACTCTCTATTCTGCTTACTATTTCCAAGCTTTAGAAGGTGCTGCTTTACTCCGCTGTCATCCTTCTCCGTGGCAAATTTGGTTAGAAAAAGAAGAAGGCTATGAATTGGCTGCCGAACAAGCGCAAAAGCCTGTAGGTGATGCTTTGGAAAGATTGTTGCTAAAATTAACTAGCGATCGTCCAGAAGATAGTAGCATTCCTCGACCTAAAAAATCTGGTATCTTATCTAATTTGCAAAAAATGATTAGAGCTTTGAATCAATAGACCTTTTATATACATTCCAACATATTTTTTAAGTAGCAAGTAGCAAGTAGCAAGTACTGAACTCCTGAACCCTGGATTCTCCAAAATTTATGTCGTTATCAAATTTCCGTGCAGAGAATTATAACCCTCTTAGCGTAGCACCAATGATGGAGCGTACAGACCGTCATTTTCGCTATTTGATGCGGAAAATTACTCGTTATACTTTACTGTATACCGAAATGATTACTACTCAGGCAATTGTCCACGGCGATCGCCACAAACTGCTGGATTTCTCTCCTGAAGAAAAACCCCTAGTACTGCAACTAGGAGGAGATAAACCCCAAGAATTGGCTGAATGCGCTCAAATTGCCCAGGATTGGGGATACGATGAGGTAAATCTGAACATCGGTTGTCCTAGCCCCAGAGTGCAGAATGGTAACTTTGGTGCTTGTTTAATGACACAACCAGAATTAGTTGCTCGAGCAGTAACTAAGATGCAGCAAGCAGTAACTATCCCCGTCACGGTAAAACATAGAATTGGGGTAGACGATCGCGATCGTTACGAAGACATGGTAGAGTTTGTACGGATTGTTGCTGAAGCTGGTTGTAAGCGTTTTACCGTCCACGCCCGTAAAGCTTGGTTACAAGGTTTAAGTCCCAAAGAAAATCGTAATATTCCTCCTCTACGTTACGAGGATATCTACCGTCTTAAACAAGATTTTCCCCATCTATTTATTGAAATTAATGGCGGAATTAAGACTTTAGAACAAATACAACATCATCTTAATCATGTAGATGGAGTAATGATTGGACGTGCTGCTTACGACAATCCCTATCTTTTTGCCACAGTCGATCGAGATATATACAATCAGCCAGTAAAACCCCCAACTCGTCATCAGATTGTAGAGGCAATGTTTCCTTACATAGACTATTGGGTGGGCAAAGGAGTCAAGTTACATTCTATTAGTCGCCATATGCTACAACTGTTTGCAGGACAACCAGGGACAAAAGCCTGGAAACGCCATATCAGTGAAAATGCTCATCTACATCATGCAGACTCTTTGATAATTAGTAATGCTCTGGCTAAAATTCCCTAAGCAAACATCATAAAAATCGCCATGAAGCTTCTAAATTTAGAGTTCTTCTTACTCTAAAATCTTTTTAGGGAGAAGAAAGATAATTCTAATTTAAAGAACCGAGCGGGACTTAAACACAAAATAGTCAGAAAAAAACGTTTAAATCCCCTTAAGAAAAATTGGTAGATTTCAGGATATTGTTGTTAGATAAATTCAAAGTTTTCTGAGGTAGGAGAACCAAATTCATTCGTATCTGCTATTCTCGTTCTATCATTCCTGCTATCATTACTCCAGTCTCCATCCGCATCAAAAAAGAGTCTATTGTTATTAGTAGCATAGGCAAAATGAACGCCACTGGGTCTGGCATTGCGAATCTTGTTAAATGTATCTACATAGATATTGATGTCACTATCATCTACAGAACCAGCTCGAGCTATTATTCCATCTACAGGCATACCTGTATAAGCTTCATAATCAATTTGAAAAATATCTCCATCACTGGTGCTAAAGTCAGTAATTTTGTCTCTTCCTCGATCGCTAAATTGAAATTTATCGCTTCCTGCACCACCGGTTAAAGTATCTCTTCCACCATCGCCTACTAAAGTATCATTTCCTGCTTCACCTTCTAAAGAGTCTCTACCTCCCTGCCCAAATAGAAGATCGTTTTCTGTCCCACCTTTGAGAAGATCTCTGCCACCCCCGCCTCTTAGGGTATCATTTCCATCATTACCATGAAGCGTATCATCTAAATCATCACCAGTCAGACGATCGTTGCCACTGCCACCGATAATTTTATAAGAATCTCCACCCAAACTGTTAGTTTTTTCATTAAAAAGATTATTAGAGGCAGACTTAGTTTTAGTTATCTCGTTGACTGTCAGAATATGAGTCGCAGAACCATTGAAATCGGGTGAAAATACAAAAGTATCAGTATTACCTGGAAGATTATAAGTATTGGAAAATCCAAAACCATAAGCTCTTAAAGTTCCACTTACGTCTTCATTATCACCATTACGAATTCGCCAAACACTACTGTCAAATCCGTCGGCAGTAAAAGTTGTTTTGCCGAATGAGGTTAAGTTGATACCCGTAAATGTAGTAGGAACAGAAATAGATAAAAATTGTGGTGTAGTCTTAAAACCATTATCATCGATCAGACCTATAAAGTAGTCTGGAAAAGACTGTGATGATGTTGGTGCATTAATAGTTAAATCTGATGTTGCTGTTTGTCCTGATATAGTTATACTCATTTGACTTTTTTTAATAGTTAACAATAGTATTTATATTTCATTGTTATTAACTTGTATATCAGTAAATTTATTTAAATATAATTACTGAGATAATATGAAAAAAGTTTGGAGATATTAAATATAGTCGTCACTACTTTGAGTTTATTGACTGAATAATGCCAAAAAAAATAGTAATATTTTAATTTTTTTCTCTATAGATATTATTATTTATTTAGCTAATTGAAAATGTTTTACCGATACTTTATCTTATTAGACGATCGTAGATAACTAATATTACATATGCAATCTCAATTATAAAAACATTTAATAAACATCAAAATCAAGGCTATTTTCTTCTGAATTAAATCCACCAATAAATTGATTTCTCGACTCAATTTGTTACAGGGTTAGCTCAAGGCATTTTTACCTTTAAGCCATCTATAGACAGACCAATGATAGGGATATTTTTCATCAGGTTCACCCTTAGCAAGTGGTAAAGGGATGGCAACTGGCAGATGTGGGGCAAGGCGGGGTATCCACTCGTGTTCTTTATCAACTTGAGTTTCCGCCCAATCAATTCGAGGAAGTCGTACTGACATATCGTGACCTAATCGAAAGATGGCGTTATCTGTTCCAGCAGTGGGAACAGGTTTAATAGCTAGAGTAGCCCACTGAGGAAACTGTGAAGTAAGTAGGTGGCGCACGAGAGATACGTCGGTACTTACCTCGTTAGCGTGCATTTTTTTCGTCAACTAATCTCTAATCCCTATAATTTTGCTCTTACGGTAAATGTATAATCGCTCCCAGGTTCGAGTTGATAGTCACAACGCTCCAAAAAACGCCCTAAAGGTTCTTTAATTAAAGCTCGACCTAAAGACGGTTGAACTAATAACTGTTTTTGCCGAAAACGCCACTGAAATCGCCACTGATATTGAGCAGCCGTTACTTCTCCTTCAATTTTGCCTAATTGCCAACAATGTTGGGTAATACGAACATAAGCATTAGTTTCTGGCAGATTTCGAGGACTCATAGTATTTTTAGACAAATTTACCTTGAGATACAATTATGCTTGTAGTCTCTTTTTTTAAAATAGTCGATCGATACAATAGTTACAAACTAATAAGATTTTTATCAGTTGCGGTATAACTCTGGTGTGAATGACCAACAAGTAATGAGTAATGAGTAATGAGTAATAACAATCAATCCCGATTACCGATTCCCTATCTGAAATATCTAATTAATTTTGCAAACCCTACTTAATTAGTTCGGCAGGAGATGGTACTGCTCGTATTTGGGATTTATCACCAATTCAAAGTGAGCAGAAAGTAACAATAAAAGCAATAAAAGAGAGAATTTACCACTTCCTACAAGATAGTAATTTTAGTGACAGTGTAACCACATTAAGAGGTCATACTGGACCCGTTAGAAGCGTTAGTTTCACTACCAATGAAGAACAATTAGTTACCGCAGGGGACGATGGTAGCGTTCGTTTATGGGATTTACGAGAGCGTGAATTAGCAACACTAACAGAGAATAACGACTCCGTCACTAGTCTTGATTTTAATCCCGATGGTCGATCGATAGCTACCGCAGAAGATGATGGGACTATTCGCCTCTGGGATTTACAAGGAGAACAGCTAGCAGAATGGCTTGGACATAATAACTCGATCGCTAGTATAGACTTAAATTCTGATGGCAAATTATTGGCTACTTCAGACTATGAAGGCACGGCTAAATTATGGCAAATTGAATCTTTCGAGCGACTAATCGAGCGTAGTTGTGCTTGGATGCAAGATTATCTAGCTCATAATTCTACTCTAGAGAAAAGCGATCGATCTCTTTGTGAACAAATATAGCAATACGTCAGAGGGTTAGGACATAAAAAATCCTGTAAGGGCGATTCGCGAATCGCCCCTACGTTTGATGTAATGTCCTAATGCAAAATCGTACTAAAATCGTACTTTTATAATTGATAATTTCGCAATTGCTTTTCTAGAAAAAAAATACGATCGCCTTTTGGAAAATTGATTTTATTTCACTATCAAATAATTACGAGGAGGCAAAGTTATTTCTAATTCACTCCTTTCTACCTCTGTTTGCCAAGCAAGTCTACCACTACCAAGCAAAACTCGATCTGGTTGAGATTCTAATTTAGTCACGGGGAAATTAACTTTAGCTGATTCAGTACCAACATTAACAGCAACGATTATTTCTTCTCTATCTAAAATACGAGCAAAAACATAAACCGAGTCTTGGGCATACAAAATTTCATAACTTCCCGTACGCAATGCTGGATATTGATGGCGTAAGGCAATCAGTTCTTTATGATACTTGAGTACAGAAACATCCCAATTTTCTGTTTTCGGAAAACCCCGACGACTATCAGGGTCTTTTCCGCCTACTAAACCTACTTCATCCCCATAATATATACTGGGCGCACCAGGAAAAGTTAATAGTAAAACGGTAGCCAATTCCATACTGGCTTTATCTTCGCCGACGGTGGTAATTAATCTGGGGGTATCGTGACTATTAAGTAAGTTGAGTTGAGCTAATTTGATTTCTTCGGGATATAAATTGAGCAAGTCCAGCATTTTTTGACCATATTCTTTAGCAGAGAGAGGAGGATAAGGATTATAGTCATATTCGACGTATTTTGGGTCAAAGCGCTCGCCTCCTGCAAAAGCAATAGTGGAGGTGCAGAATAAATAGTTCATTACGCCATCAAATTGCTTTCCATCTAGCCACTGACGGGCATCTGACCAAATTTCCCCGACAATATAAGCTTCGGGATTAACAGCTTTAACTCGATCGCGAAATTCCTCCCAAAAACCTGGAGTTTTCACTTCGTTGGGAACATCTAACCGCCAGCCATCTATCCCTTTATTTAACCAATATTCCCCAACTTGCATGATATATTCTCTGACTTGAGGATTATCGTGGTTAAACTGAGGTAAGGCACGATTATCAACCCAAGAGACATAATTAGCAGGTTTACTACCATCATAGGCAGATAAGGGCCAATCCAAAATTTTAAACCAGTCTAGCCAAGGAGAATAAGGGCCATTTTCTAAGATATCGTTAAAAAAGAAAAAGCCACGACTGGCATGATTAAATACTCCATCTAGTACTATTTTGATATTTCTTTGGTGGGCTGCTTCCATAAGAGATTCAAAAGCAACATTACCCCCTAACAAGGGATCGACTAAATAATAATCGTGAGTATGATAGCGATGATTGGATGCCGACTGAAAAATAGGAGTAAAGTAAATGGCATTAATACCTAAATCTTGGAGATAATCTAACTTTTCGATCGTACCCCATAAATTCCCGCCTTTGTACCCCTGTAAAGTGGGAGTAGCATCCCAACCTTCTAGGCTAGATGCTTGCCATTGTCCTTTAGCAGTTGGTTGACTCCGAGCAAAGCTGTCAGGGAAAATTTGGTAAAAAGTAGCATTTTTGACCCAGTCTGGCGTTTTAATCGTCATAATTATTGTTTGTCGTTAGTTGTTAGTTATTGAGGTATATATTTTTCTTGCTTGCTACTCATTACCTATTACTCATCAAAGATTCCCCTTTATCTTCTGTAAAAAGATGGATTTTGTTGAGATCGATCGCTAGGTGTAATAAGTCTCCCCTGGCAATAGATTTGTCCCCTGGAATTTTAACTTGTAAAGTTGAGTTTTTATCTTTAGCTAAGTGAACAGAAAGATAAGTTTCATTACCCAAAGCTTCAACTAAATTTACAATTACTGCTAAATTCTGTTCATTACTATTACTCAGGCTAAGATGTTCGGGACGAATTCCCAGTAATAAGCGCGTTTCTTTATATCCTTGTAGTGGTTTAGTCCAAGTTTCTGGTAAGGTAAGACGAAATTGAGGATGGGTTAGAGTTAAGGGAGCTGCATATCTAACAGGAATAAAGTTCATTGGTGGCGAACCGATAAACCCTGCTACAAAACGATTGACAGGATGATGATAAATTTCTAAGGGTGGAGCAATTTGTTGAATTTTGCCCTCATTCATCACTGCAATGCGATCGCCCATAGTCATAGCTTCGGTTTGATCGTGGGTGACATAAATAGTAGTCGTACCCAGTTGCCTTTGTAATTGCACGATTTGGGCGCGAGTAGTAGTTCTTAATTTGGCATCTAAATTAGATAAAGGTTCATCCATTAAAAATACTTGTGGATTACGAGCGATCGCTCTACCTAGTGCTACTCTCTGTTTTTGTCCCCCAGATAGTTCTTTCGGTAATCTATTTAATAACGATTCGATTTGCAATAAACCAGCAACATATTTTACTCGTTTGGCAATTTCCTTTTCCTTTGCAGAAAGATAACGTAATCCTCTAGGCAAAGAACTAGTCATTCCTGTCAATATGTCTTCTATCCAATTGGATTTGAACGATTGATTGATGGTTCTGCGTAAACCAAAGGCAATATTGTCATAAACATTTAAATGAGGATAGAGAGCATAATTTTGAAACACCATCGCGATGTCTCTTTCTTTAGGTGGTAAATTGTTAATTAGGCGATCGCCCACCCAAATGTTACCTCCTGTCAATTCTTCTAACCCCGCTAGCATTCGCAGTAAGGTACTTTTCCCACAACCAGAAGGACCAACTAGCACCATAAATTCGCCGTCTTCTACAGTAAAGTTGATATTACGCAGAACACTAACACTAACACCATGAGTACCAGATTTTTGGGCTGGAGCGTTTTTCTCTCCTTCAATCTTAGCGGGACTACTATCTGATAAAACCGATGAATCTTCCGCCCTACGCCTTGGATAGCTTTTGTAAACGTTCTCGAAGACAACCTTTGCCACAATGAGAAACTAACTCACTCTACTATTTTTTGTTGTCATACTATCATTGTTCCTAAAATAATTCATTCTGACCCCCAATTCCCAATCACTAAAAGCTGATTCGTATAAAAGTTTTGGCAACAGAACCTAAAAATTTAGCCACCACGCATAGTACCAGCATTATTTTCCCGATTACTAATAGAGTCGCTAGTATCTTTATCTTATCTGTGCCAATGATATTAAGCCGATCCACATTTAACTTACATATTTATTAGTTAGGAAACAAGCCTTAAAACCCTCTCCCTATCTCCCTATCTCCCCATCTCTCCATCAGTCTCAACCGATAAATTTGATGTTGACCAGCTTAGAGCGATCGCTTTCTGAGTTTTCTATGAACACCCAGTTACCATCTCGATTAATTTTTCAGTCAATTCTATTTAGACGTAAAATCAACTTTTTAATCTTTTGTTTACGAATCAGCTCTTAGATTGTGAAGAAAATCACCAAAATTTACTTATTGTCAAAAGTATTTTGCGACACTATAGTTTGAGCAATTAGGGCACATAGATAAAAAATTCTCCAATTTAAACTCAATGAAACTAGCAGCAAGAGTAAGCCAAGTATCCCCTTCACTAACCTTAGCGATCGCAGCTAAAGCAAAAGCAATGAAAGCAGAAGGAATTGATGTATGTAGTTTTAGTGCGGGTGAGCCAGATTTTCCTACTCCAGAACATATCTGTTCTGCTGCAAAAAAGGCTCTTGATGAAGGAAAAACTAAATATGGTGCTGCTGCGGGCGAACTAAAATTGAGAGAAACAATAGCCAAAAAGTTACGAGTTAACAATAATTTAGATTATCAAGCAGAAAATATTATTGTTACTAATGGTGGCAAGCAGTCCCTATTTAATTTGATGCAGGTATCGATCGAATATGGAGACGAAGTTATCATTCCCGCACCCTACTGGCTTAGTTATCCTGAAATGGTTAAGTTAGCTGATGGTAAACCAGTTATTGTCGATACTTTGGCGGAGAATAATTATAAAATTACTCCCCAGCAATTAAAACACGCAATTACTCCCAAGAGCAAACTTTTTGTGCTTAATTCGCCTTCTAATCCTACAGGTGCAGTCTATACCCCAGAAGAAATAAAAGCTCTTGCCCAAATAATCGTAGAGCGCGGCTTATGGGTGGTTTCCGATGAGATTTATGAAAATATTCTCTATGATGGCGTAGAACATCTCAGTATTGGTGCAGTTTCTCCAGAAATATTTGAGCGTACTATCATTAGTAACGGTTTTGCCAAAAGCTATTCTATGACTGGTTGGCGAGTTGGTTATGCTGCTGCACCTGTAGAGTTAATTCAAGCTATGACTAAACTACAGGGTCATAGTACTTCTAATGTCTGTACTTTTGCTCAATACGGCGCGATCGCTGCTTTAGAAAGTTCTCAAGCTTGTGTTAAAGAGATGGTAACAGCTTTTGCTCAAAGAAGAGAAGTAATGTATCGAGGAATTCAAGCTATTCCTAAACTTAGTTGCCCTAAACCCTATGGTGCTTTCTATTTGTTTATCGATATAAGTGCTACAGGTCTAAAATCTCTGGACTTTTGCGATCGCTTGTTAGAATCTCAGCAAGTAGCTGCTATTCCCGGTATTGCTTTTGGTGCAGATGACTGTATCCGTTTGTCCTATGCTACGGATATGCCAACTATCGAAAAAGGATTAGAGCGTTTAGAAAAATTTGTCAAATCCCACGTTTCTTAGCCGAAAAAACTCTAAAAGTATCCCTCGCCAAATCACGGTTTTTCCTTCCTTATCCTGTTGTATTCCTTCTTTTATTTGGAATTAGCACAGACTATTAGCAGTTGGGGGAGTTATTAGAACATTTGATGCGCGGATAACTCTTGTTTCTCTTGTGGCTAATACTAAGAAAGAAAAATCCGTGTAATTACTTAGGAGAAAATGGAGATTATTTGTGCTGATTTTTAAGTAATTACACTGAAGATTTTTTGTTATTTAAATAGTTGATGAAGATGTATTTCAAATCCTCGTAGTGATGGAGAAGAAGTCTTTGTAATCGGACATCCATCAGGATTACCTCTGAAATTTGCCAACGGAGCGCAAATTCGAGATAATTCAGTCTCTAGTTTCTTTGTGGCTAATTTAGATACCTATGGTGGTAATTCTGGTTCTCCCGTTTTCAATGAAGTATCTAATGTTTGTCCTACCACTGGTTGTCGGGGAGAAGATGTAACCCGCACCACAGAATTTGCTGACTCTGTTCCTGAAAACCCTATAGTACCTCAACCCGATCTGGAAAATCGTGTCGGTAATTTAGAACGAGTAGTAGAGTCGATCGGAGCGATCTACTAATCATTAAAGTAGTTGATTATAGTTAAACAACTTCCTAATGGACCTTGAAGCTCATTTAACTTTATCTCAAGATTATGTCAACCAAAAGCTCTGTCATTACTTCGCTAGAAAATACACCTTTATGGAAAGCATTCGCTGCAGAAGCAAATGATGAGCAGCGGCATATGGTAAGAGATCTTGTTCAGAAAGCTTCTGACAGACTCGATCTAGTTCGAGATACATTTCCTACATATACCCTACATAATTACATTCATGCTTTGAATGTTGTGAATCTAATGGGTGATTTACTTGGTTCTAGTGTAGAGAATATTAGCGCACTCGAAGGAGCAATCCTTATCTTGAGTGCCTTTTTCCACGATATTGGCATGGTCTTTACAGAAAAAGAAAGGCAAAATCTCAGTCAGGAAGAAGATTTTGAAAAATTTCTCAAAGAATACCCGGAAGCATATGTTTCAATACAAAAAGATGGAAAAATAAAGCTTAAAGTTGCTGAATGGTATTGTCGTTGGATTCATCCAAAGCGAGTTCATCTTTATCTAAATACCCTAAAAAATCAAGAGAATATATCTTGGGAAGGGATACCTTTTGAGCTTTACCTTGGTTATGTGTGTGAAAGCCATGGTCAGGATACGAGTGAACTTTATAACGGGAATCTGTATATTAACTATTTAGAAGAAGCCGATTTACTTTTCTGTTCCATTATTCTGAGATTGGCGGATATTCTAGATTTTGATAATACACGTTCTCCTGATGAAGTTTACAAATATCTCGATCTCCCAAGAAGAGATAGTCCACGAAAGAAAATTAGTGATATTGAATGGCTTAAACATTTGAGTTCTGGTGGATTTAGCTTTCCTAATGACTCCACCAATAGGGGAATAGGCTATAAATTGGGATTTAAGGCTGCTCCAAATCATCCTGCAGTTGAATATGATATCAAAGAATTTCTGAAAGTAATTGAAACGGAAATGAGTAATTGCCAAGACTTACTTAGGTACTGCTCATATAATTGGCAATCCTTTAAGTTACCAGGTTCCATTAATCGCGACAATATCCATAGTCAAGGTTACAGGTACGGGGAGTATCGATTTACGCTGGAGCAAAATCAAGTTCTAAAATTATTCATGGGAGAGGATCTCTATCAAGATCGCTATGTTTTTGTTCGAGAGTTGCTCCAAAACGCAATAGATACCTCTAGGCACCGTGAATATTACGAGCGAATGCAAGGCAAAGAAAACTTCAAAGCCCAGCCAATTTGCATCACTCAATGGAGAGACAACAAAGGGAGGTTATGGATTCGTTTTGATGATTATGGTATGGGGATGGACGACTCAATTATCCGAGAGCATTTTCTCAGAGTCGGATCGTCCTATTATCGGTCAGATAAGTTTTTCGCCGAAATTATTAAAGCAAGGAATGAACGATGCGATTCAACTAATTTTGTGCCGATCAGCCGTTTCGGGATCGGATTACTCTCGTGCTTTATTATCGGCGACAGAGTCGAAGTAAGCACCAGACATTTGAGCTCAGGAAATCAAAGTTCAGCTCCGATTAGGCTTTCTCTGAATGGTATTCAGGGGTTTTATATACTTCAGACTGGAGACCCCAAAATAAACACCCCGGAGCCTATGCCAAGTGTTAGGGATATGGAACTAGGTTCAAGTGTTGAGGATATGGAACCAGGTTACCGCAAATCCAAGGAATTTGGGACATCGATCGCGGTTCGACTTGACCCTTGTAAGGAGCAAACAAACTTTGACTTGTCCTCGCTCATGAGAAAGTACGTGTTTAGTTCTCCTATTCCAGTCAGGTTGCAAATTCCAGACAAACTGATAAAAGATGAATTAGTAGGCTGTGAATACGAAACGATGATTGAGAATCCTTGGTGTCAGCGAACATCAATTGAGCTCTCATCAGAGGAAATGGATCAACTCAATGCATTAACGGGCTATAAATTTTCTGAACCGTTAAGTATAGAGTTTGTACCTATCGATTTAACTAACAATTCATCAAAGCCAGAAGAATTTAAAGGACAGTTGCTAACAGCTATAATTCAGCCGACAGAGGAATGGGGTCAGTTTGTCGAGATATTAAAAGCCCCAATAAAAGCCTATATTAGTCTACGACCTAGGAATTGGAATAGTTTCGAGAGGGGATATACTCTTCCTGATGGAGAACATTTCTTGTACTTTAGTATAAGCACTCAATCATATACCGATAAAAATTCTTTTATATCCACAGCACGAGAATCATTTCGTAATCATAATATTGAGAACAAAGGTGTGTCCCAAGCACTAGAATTTTTGCTTCAGGGCATTGAGTCGGCTGAAAGAGTGAATTCAAATTCTAAAGATCACACTAAGTCCTTTTCTAAGTTTTATGAAGAAAAGCGTTCTTATAAGGATAGCCCAGATAGTTTTTCCTGTAAAGCCTTTTGTTATATATGTATAGATAGAATCATTGAGGAGCTACCAGAAACTGCTAAAAACAATATTTCAGCGATTTATGGGCATAGTGGTGGTTTGATAAGCCACAATGGCGTTGTTATACCACCTAAGTACTACTTTTCTCGAATTGATGGTACTAAAAGTGCATATCCTCTCAATCTAAAGATTAATCTTTACGGACCATTTGGATCTAGTTATATGAGCTGGGGATCAATTTCGTTAGCTGATTCCCTTAGACCCCATGTTGATATTTCAAGAGAAGCTCTACGTACAGTACCACTAGAAGTTTATTCACACGCGTTGCTAAGCCTGCACAAGGCTCTTAAAAATGTCAAGCTTGAGGAATTTGGTAAAGGAGCTTTGAGTAGGTTTACTCATCTAATACGCAAGGAGCCACCCACCCTAAAACAGTTAGAGGAAAAAACAGATATTCTAAACAATGAAGATTGGCTGGAGTTTCCTCTGTTAGGCACGTATAGGGGTGACCGTTATAGGGAGCTCCTTTCAATAAATGAGATTTTGCAACTTTTAGAAACGCAAGAAGAGGTCGAATTTGGCAGTGGAAATTATTTAAGAAGCTTTGCTCGTATCTGTGCTTTGGCTTTAGCACAACATAAGCTCAAATTACAAGTTAGATTAAATGAAAACAACAGAGGGAAACTCGATGGGGAACTCTATGCTGTTGCAGGAGAGGCGCAACCCATTTTAGAGGGTCAGAAATTCTTTCCTCCATATACCTTCTTGCCTTATGTAGATTGTAAATTCTTCGTTTTAGAGAGATTTGGAGTCAATCTCAACCATCGACTTTCCGAGTGGATAATTCAAATTACTCCAGATTTAGATAAAACATATCCAGGCATATTTAATCAATTTAAATTAAAATTGGTTGAGATTTATTGGAGAGGTTTCATTCGCGATGAACATGAGTTTCCTTTTAGCGATGTGTCTGGATCACAAGTTAAAGAGGAGATTAACGACATTCTTAAGGGTATGAGAAATTTGAAGAAATTTCGACCAGAAGAATCACTTTTTCTGACAGATTCTGACTTCCTAGAAGCTGAAGAGTAAAAAAGCAAGCGATTTCAATCAGATAGCTTTAAAGATCGACACTTGACTAGTGCTTTTTGAGCAAACTTTATTTGGAGATGTCTAAACTTGGCGTGTTTAGTCAATAAATAAGAACAATTACTCAAGCCTTTGAGTCTTTACTATTTACGATTAAGAAATAAGAACAAGCAAAAAGGGAGCAAAGAATGTCACAAGATTCTCAAGCTAATGAGCCTCTGGGTAATGGAGATAGCAGCCGAGACAGTCAAGACCTCATGGGCAACTTCTATTTGGAGCGATATAAGTATATTCTCCAAGAAATTCGTTCATTAAATGCCAACATTTACAAGTATTTAACATTGTTTCAAACGCTAGCTGCTGCCATCACTACTGCTGGAGTCGCTGTTTTCGTTGGACGAGAACAACTTAATCTTTCTTCTGATATAACAAGAATAGCAATTCAAGGGTTGCTTGGATTACTGATAATTTTAGCTGGATTTGTTGTGTTTTCAATTATGGCAGGTATATTCTCTTGGCTAGATTATAGATCTGAAGAAGTAGATCTTATAGAAAGAGTCTTTGGTACTGATCGGAGTTTTCGTCAACGTCCCGATATTAAAAATTTTTGGCGTTGGCAGGAAACTCATGTCATTCTTTTTATCGTACTTGTTGTGATTGCAATTATTATTTACGTGCAGACTCAGATCATCCCACTCATTAAATGAAGTAACCGTGATAGAGGGACTTGATTACATCGGAGTTGGGGTTGGTGCTGTCATAGTCAATGACGAAGGATTGCTATTTCTCGCAAAGCGGGGTCATGCTGCACGAAATGAAAGAGAAAGATGGGAGTTTCCTGGTGGAGGTGTCCAGTTTGGGGAAACGCTTGTCGAAGCAATTAAACGTGAAATATTTGAAGAATATGGAATGGAAATAGAAGTAAAAGAGTTATTAGGGGTATTTGACCACATCTTGCCCGAAGAAAAAGAACACTGGATTGCTATCACTTATTTAGCGTCGCATCTTACTGGTAACGCAAAGATTCATGAGCCAGAAAAATGTGAAGCTATAGGATGGTTTTCTATAGAAGATTTGCCACAGCCCCTTTCAAAGATTACGGAATTAAATTTTCATACGCTTCTTGCCAATCAGTTGTGTAAGTCAAACGCAGATGCAGGCTAATAACAAGTTATTAATAAAGCTTTTTTAAAAACTCCTCACTCATTCTAAATCCAATCCGATAAGATTACTTCGAGGCAGTTGGGATGACAGGAGGATGGGGATCGTAGCCTTTAATGGATAATAACTGATTGTTTATTGAGAATAGAGGCTATAGCTGAGAATAGATCCGCACTTGTTGCGAATATTCAAGAATTTTTTCTTATCCTTAACTTCTGCCTAACTCACCCCTGTTGAGATAATTTTCAAAACCTAAACCCTAATCAGAGAGAGACTTTAAGGTCAATATGACCCTTTAATTATGTAATCGTTGCCATACGCCAAAAGAATCAATAATAATACAACTCCTTCAATTAATAATGGACAGCCAATAACTGTCCATTAGTGAAGTTTTTTTCAGTTTACTTTTACTTAATCATTTTTTTCTTAGCAAAGTAATCATTTAAAGCTTCTGCAATAATTTGATTCATAGGTCTATTTTCGGCACGAGAAGCTTCTTTGAGACGAGGGAATAGTTCGTCAGGAACACTCACTCGTTTTTGATTTTTACGTACTTTACGTCCCTTAAGATTAGAGGGATAACTACCCGGTACATAACCAAAGGTAAACTCGCGGATAGCATCAAAGCCAACACGACTACAAAAACTACCAAAGCTTTCTTTTGGTTGGCGATTTTGCTTGAAGAAAATAAAGATAGGTTCAAAAAATCCTTCTAAATCCTCTACTGCCATTCTCTGTTCGTAGGGTTGGGCTAATTGAGTCTGATCTGGTGTTCCGCCTAACCAAACTTGGTACTTTCCAGGCGCACTGCCAACAAAACCTAATTCTGCCATGTAGGGGCGGGCGCAACCATTGGGGCAGCCAGTCATGCGAATAACAAAATGTTCTTCTGCCATATCCAGTTTATTTAAAAGGGCGCGAATACGATCGACTATACCGGGTAAGGCTCTTTCTGATTCGGTGATAGCTAAACCGCAGGTAGGTAAAGCAGGACAAGCCATAGAATAGCGTACCAAAGGCTCGATCGCGTCGGGATTGGTTTCTACTCCTCTTTGGTGGAGAATAGTTTCAATGGCTTCTTTTTGAGAAGGTTCGATCTCGTAGAGGATAATATTGTGATTGGGGCTTAACCGCATAGGAATATTAAACTGCTGGATAATTTCTCGTAAGGCGGTTTTTAGTTGGAAAGCCCCTTCATCTTTAACTCTGCCATTTTCAACAGAGATACCAAAGAAAAGTTTACCGTCTCCTTGTTCGTGCCAACCCAGAAAATCTTGATATTTCCATTCGGGTAGTTCTCTAAACGGTGCTATTTTTTTACCAAAATATTCTTCTACTTTGGCTTTGAATTTGTCTACTCCCCAATCATTGATTAGATACTTCATTCTGGCATGACGACGGTTAACGCGATCGCCATAATCTCTTTGGGTAGCCACAATGGCTTTGAGAAGCTCGTAAACATCTTCTTTATCTACATAGCCGATAGGATCGGACATACGAGCAAAGGTTTCTTCTTTATTGTGAGTTCTGCCCAAACCACCGCCAGCCAAAACATTAAACCCTTCTAATTCTCCCCGTTCGTTAACGATAACCACCAAACTAACATCATGAGTGTAAACATCGATGGAATTGTCTCCAGGGACGGTCACAGAACATTTGAACTTACGAGGCATATAGCGATCGCCGTAGAGCGGTTCTTCGCTATCGTGGAAGATAGTACCTGTCCCGTTGCGCTGACGGGCTGCTTTTACTTCTGGTGCTTCTTCTGCACTAATTGCTTTTTCGCCATCGAGCCAAATTTCGTAGTATGCGCCTGTTTGGGGCGTGAGTAAGTCGGCTACTTTATTGGCATATTCCCAAGCATATCGATACTCTGGCTTATTTTTAAAAGGTGCTGGAGGTGCCATTACGTTACGGTTTAAATCTCCGCAAGCCCCCAAAGTAGAACCCATACTATGCACGATTGCAGCGATGGTAGCTTTAAGATTTTTCTTGAGAATACCGTGGATTTGAAAGCCTTGACGAGTAGTTACTCTAAGGGTGTGGTTGCCATATTCTTCAGATAAGCGATCCAAAGTCATGTATAGTTCTGGGGGAATAAACCCCCCTGGGTTGCGGGTACGCAACATCATTTGATAGTCTTTTTCTTGACCCTTAACCCGATTGTCGCGGTTATCTTGTTGATAAGAACCATGAAACTTAAGAATTTGAATTGCGTCTTCGGTGAAGTGAGTAGTTTCCTGTTGCAGTTGTGTAACTAGAGGTTCGCGTAAAAAATTACTACTTTCTTTGATTCTTTCAAGCTTGGATAGTTTTTTGTCTGGGGAAATTGGAGTTTGAACCATTGTTTCTCTCTAAAATAAATTTCAGTGAAATTTCTTTTCTGCTCTTGGGTGGAAGAGACTCCGCTGTGAAAAAACACTGCTTACTGCCACTTCATTGATAATTTGAAACCTAATCTCGATCTTAACCTTTGCGATCGCTCAAATATTATTCTGGTTTACTTAAAAAAACATAATTACATTTATGTTCCCGAATCGAGCAAGGTTATCCCAATCTAGGAAATTTCTATCTTCTCATTTTTGGTAACAGAGAACACGGTTTTTTCTACTTGTTAAAACCTGAATTAAATTAATCTAAAGTTTGACTCACTCATTACCGAGTCAGACCGAAATTGAAGTCCATCTCCATCAGGAATTAAAGTTTGGGCAAAAAATCCCTGACAACAATTATTTTCATCAGCTACCAATACTTTAGCTCGATGCCCTTCCTCGAATACTTCAGCGCGGTCGCGTTCTTCGTAAGCAATAATAATTAAAATATCTCCAGGTTGACAAAGAAGTGCTGCGCCACCATTCGGACAAATACCCTTTCTTCCAGCTTCTCCTGGAAGGGCATAAGTCGACCAACGCTTGCCATTGTTGAGATTAATTACATCTACTTCTTCTAATGGCAGTATTCCTACTTTATCCATTAACTCTTGGTCTATGGTTATACTGCCAACATAGTTAACGTTTGCCTCAGTCACTCTAACACGATGAAGCTTGGCGTGCATCAATCTGATCTTTGCCATTATTCTTCCCGACACTGCTTCTCTATCATAGACCGCAGCAATTATTTATTGTGAACTTAACTTCATTAGCAAGCGACGACGGTTGTTTAGTGCTGTTTGATATTTTGGGTTGACTTTGATTGCCTGAGTGTAAGACATCAAAGCTGTTGTATAATCTTTTAACCCTTCAAAAGCTGCACCTCGATTATTCCAAGCCAAATCGTAATTTGGGTTAATCTCTAAAGCTGAATTGTAAGCGGAGATTGCTTCTTGGTATTTACCCAAAGTTAATAAAACATTCCCCTTATTGTACCAGGCTTGATAATGTTCTGGATGACTTTTAATTATTTGTTCGTAAGCAAAAAGGGCTTCATCATACTTTTGCAACTTGTTAAAAATATTACCTTGACCATACCAAGCCAGATAATATTCTGGTTCCATTGTTGTCACTTTTTGATAGGCAATGATTGCTTGCTCATACTTTTCGAGTTTTTCAAAAATTTCACCTCGACTATACCAAGCGACAAGAGAATCTGGTTGAATAGAAATTACTCGATCGTAGGCTGCGATCGCGCCATCATATTCACCTAATTTCTTAAGTACATTACCCTGGTTATACCAGACTGCATAATTGTTAGGATTCAGATCGAGAGCTTTACTATAAGCGAAAAAAGCCCGATCGTATTGTTGCATATGATTCAAGGATATTCCCCGACGATACCAAGCTTCTTCTAAATCTGACTTTAAGTTTATAGCTCGATCGAAACAAGCAATTGAGTCTTGATATCTATCTAAGTTTTGTAGAGAAATTCCTCGATTAATCCAAGCTTGATAATGAATAGATTTTTGCTTGATATCTTCAGCCAAACAAGAAATATTTTCTTCATACTTTTTCAAAGAATTAGATAGTTCGGCAGAAATATTTAAAGCATAATATTTTTTTTGCCTATTTTCTTGACGTGGTCTGGATTTAGCTGCCATATTTGCAGCTAGCATATTTTGTCGCTCGGCCAACGCCTCGATTGGGTATGCTGAGGAAACCCCAGTATTCATCTCGGTCAAAAATGAAGAAAAAACTAAACTTAGAATGGTTAAATTACGTACATAATGCATAAAATAATCGTTACATTACCTGCCATTTGTGTTATAATTTTTACATTTTTTAAAATTTGTGATTTCGATCGACTATTAAATAAAATGAGTCATCTTCTACCATAAAGATAACTATCTTGCTTGTCTTGATAGTTGCGTTGCTCCAAGTCTTTATTCAACCTTTTGCACAAAAACTTTCCTATCTAAGTTGATAATTTTTTTCTTTTTTTTCACCCAATTATGATTTATGAGATTTATGCTAAAGGTCTATTTTCTAAAATGAGTAACTTAACACGATCGTCCAATTAATCAGTTGGCTAACAGGGGCGGGAATCATTTCCCCACGAAAATCTAACACTTGGACGATAACTAAATAAGCGATCGCGACGAGCAGTGAAATTACCCCGGTAACAATAGCGACAATCTTACCTCTATCCATCAAAGTTTCCCGTTTAATACATATGATTATTCTTTCATATTTAAGGGTTTTTGCTTGTAAATAAGCTTTAAGAAAAATTACTAATTTTACCGACAGCAAAAATTATCGGCAAATTAATTAAAATTATTTGAAAATTATTACTTACTTTAAGTTTATTTCTTGCTGACAGAGATGATGAGGATGACGACGATGACGATGATGATTAAAGATTTGAGGAGAGTAGCGAGTAGTGAGTTAATTCTGATTCCCAACTCCGAATTCTAAGCTCAAAAAAATTTGTTACTTTAGATAGCTTTTTGGGAAATTTGAGAATAGCCTCTGAGCTTATCAGTTACTCGAACAGAATTGTATTTGCCTAACTAATCCTCAAATGAAATAATGAAATACCAAATATTGAGCCATGCTACTTGTTTTGGGCTAAAGCAACCAACAGGCAAGAGGGGATATGTGTCTGCTTTGTCTGTGGCTTTCTTTTTGTCAATAGGGATAGGAACAAATGCTTCTGCCCAAATTGTGCCTGATAATACTTTACCCAACAACTCTGTTACTCTCCCTAATGGAAATATAATTCAAATTACTGGAGGTACAATCACAGGTAATAACCTGTTTCATAGTTTTGAGCAGTTTTCTCTATAGGTAGTTTAGGAATTAATACTAGAAGTTTAAAAGTTACCGATGGAGCACAAATTGCTGTTAGTACTGCGGGTTCTGGCGATGGCGGAGAATTAAATATTACTGCCGATACAGTTGAGTTAATTGGTGGTTCTGAGTTTGGTGCTAGTGGCATCTTTGGTAATGCGATCGCAAGTACTGGAGATGGGGGGAATATCAGAATTGCTACCAATAGTTTAAATATCCAAGATGGAGCAACTATCAGTGCTAGTAACTTCTCTAGTAGTGGCAATGCTTTACCAGGACAAGGAAAAGCCGGTAATATTTTTATCGATGCTAACTCTGTTCGACTTAATAATATTTCTTCTGGTACCCCTAGTACTATTACTGCTTCAACTAATACTGGAGGAGGAGGTGAAATTATCCTTAATGTCGCTGAATCAATTACTCTGAGCAATAACAGTCAGATTGCAGCAGAAACTAAAGGTACTGGTGATGGTGGCACAATAGCAGTTAACGCTAATTCTTTGGAGTTAAATAATGGTGGCTTGTTCAGTACTAGCACAGAAGCTGATGGTAATGCAGGTAAAATAGAAGTTCAAGCAGACAATATCACTTTTACAGGATTATAGCGGTGTGCAGACTTGTTAAGTACAGTAACAGCAATGAGTAAACCAATGACGAACATCTTCTAAGCTAATGAGATTTAATCCATCACGTA
>JAAUYH010088245.1_pt1 | contig 29943 bp, 25 predicted proteins | sample 7278061 | NCBI WGS metagenome assembly JAAUYH01 (sample SAMN14350203, study PRJNA611818) | marine sediment metagenome | isolation source: surface marine sediment (0.6m) | place: French Polynesia: Moorea | collected 2018-08
TCTATTGAAAATAACAGCTTTGCTCTTCCAAATTCCCTCCTTATTTCTGATTAAATTTCGTACTGGGAACAGGACATATGGAATAGAGGGGAGGGGACAGGACGCATGTAACTACGGTAGATAAGTTTATGTCTCTTTCGTACTTTCAACTTTGACAACTGGTGAAGCTATTTGGTAATGCTTCTTCTCGTACTTCTGGTTTAACCATACAACTATTCCACGCCGTGCTTTTGGGTCAATACCTTACTTCCGATCTACTTGATACTAAAGTAGATAAGTGCGAATCAATGCGCCACACCCCATCTCTGTGATCCACATAGTGCCCAGGGACGCCACATTGCGTTGCACTTTTATTCGTTGACGTTCATTTAGAAGTAAATTAAGTATCGCTCACTCCCTACCTTGTTGCATATGCAGATAGTCGAATGACAATACCAGCACAAACACTTAGCGGCATGACAATTGTGGATAATGCTGTTTAACCCAAGCACTCCATCAAATCTCTCGTTAGATTCAAACACTACATCCCACATTACAATTTGCTCAAACAATTATGCCCATCACATCATGTTTCCCATCATGAAACCATCTAAGCATCGATTCTCATCCATTGAACATGACATCTTTCACGTAACTCATATTCTGAATCTGTATCGCGATGCGCTCAATCGCCGGATCACCAGCACCTACATAAGCATAATACGCTAACGTCATAATGTCCGCCATAGACCTCACCACCTCTGATTGCACCCTCGGCGATGTCCGAAAGTCACTTCCTGCTCCCATCAATGCCGCGCACTTTGTCTTCACATGATTAAACTCACTCGCATAATCATTCAATCCAAAGTGGTTCACATTGTCATCAAACATCACATCAATCGCACGTCTGCTCAGTACATCCGTCGCGTTCTGGAGGGTTTGACTCGACGCATATCTCGTCAGCATATTAATCATCAACGTTCCTTCCAAATTCCCAAATTTGCCTTTCGGTAATCCTTCAAATAACGTCACAACCGCTGGACCAAATACACGCTTTTCTGCATTCGTGGCACCATCGCAAAGAAATGCCAACTGTGTGTTATTCGTCGCGCCACTGCATAATCGGAACACTTCGTAAGTCGTGACTGTTGCACCAAAGCTGTGCCCCACCAGCAACGCCTTACTCACGTCCGCCTCACGCCTCGCGAACTTGATTAATGTACGAAACATCGACACAGCGTTCAAATTCCCATACCGCGGACATTTCCATCGACCGCGCACCTCCTTTCTCACCTGCTCCAAAATAATAGCCAACATCGGGTTAGGTGGTCTACTGGTATACTCGCCAACATAAACTGCAAATCCTCTATACGCCAATGCCCTCGCCAATCCCCTATAATCACTCGATAGTACTAACGCACCAGTAACGATAAACGCAGCAAGTGGACGTTTTTTCGCACACAACTTCCACACCGTCACCGTGATATTTGTAGCACCACTTAGCCCGACGTGCGACACACGAGCATTCCGCGTACAAATACACCGTCCCTCAGCTGCACACGCATCAACACGCAGTAGTAGTACCGCCAGCTGCACCGCCAGTAGCACGAGTGCGAACATAGCTCAACGTGCGAGCGAATCGATTCGTTCAGAAGAGATACCCTAGGTTGGGAAAAGAAGCCTGGGTGCCACAGTTCGGCTCGCGTAGGCAGATGCAATCAGAAGCAACAGTGGAAACGGGTGCAAGTTGTTGGGAATGCTGGTTGGAGGGTAAGGGTAGAACAACAATTGTTTGAAGTCATTTCCTCGTACACGCACTCATTTCCCACGGCGTTCAACCGCATCAAAACTAGTCAAAAACCGCTACTGCGGCTCCAACCGTTGATCCCTATTTCGCACTGTTCGGGTTGGAGAGCGGATTACGAAACAGTGCAAACATCTCGACGAAGTGCGGTCAGGGTAAACGAAGATATCAGGACGAGTAATACAGTACAGTACTGTATATTTATCGACGTCGTCCCATGAGAAACAACCAGAACAAGTTGGGGTGTGCCGGTACCCGTCCTGTACAGTTCAGTACAACTCGCACACACCTAAGCAACAAGAATCGGCAGAAGTGTGACACGGAAACCTACATGATGCGTCCCGCACAATACAGTGCGGTGCAGTACAGTACAGTGGTGTGTGCGCGATGCCTGCCGTGCCACCCGCACACATGCCCTAAATAGGATCAAATGTCGCTCAGATTTTTTTTCGGTTCAGCGTGTTTCGCGGTTTTTCGCCGTGTTTCGCCCTGGTTCGCTTCGGGCGAGTTCGTGGAAGGGGAGGCGAAATGCGCAAGTCGACAAAAATGAGACGGAGAGTTTCCTCAGCGATTCACGTTACCGAGGCTGCAGCGAACCAACCAACAGCGATGCGCGATCCCGCAAGGCGAACCTCAAACAACAAGTTGATGAGAAACGACGCGTGTGAGCGTACGCGGGCATCACTCGTCTGTCGGTGTAGTGCGCACCCGCTCTGAACTACAGTGTATAAACATTGCTCTATTTGATCATTTCCTGATCATTTAGCGAAACCGTAAGGTGAGGTACGGTGCATGAGACCGGAGAAAAGTTGGGTAAAATCAACATCAGCGTCAGCACCGCAATGTCGAACGGACCCTGCAGGGCGCCAACACCGACTCGAAGATGCGAAACCCACAATGAGTACAGTACAGGACGGTACAGTATTTAGTTAAATCTTGTATTGCACATGTTGAACGTATCTAGTATTTCTCACGCCCATCGCAATGCTAGGAATCGTGATATCCCCAGCCGCCACAAACTTGAAGTACGCTTGCGTGACCACATCTGCGATGGCCATGACCACTTGTGTCTGAATAACCTCCGTACTACGGAATTCCATTCCTTTCCCCTTCAAAAACGCACATTTGGTTTTCGCGTGCCCAAACGCACTATTGAAGTCGTTTGGCCCAAAGTGGTTTACATTGGGATCGAACCACACGTCCACCGCACCACCCTTGAGCAATTGCGTCGCATTGCCCGTGAATGTAGGCGATGCGTATTGCGACAACATATTGAACACCAGCGCCCCTTTCAGCGGTGCCAAGTTCCGGATAGGCGTCAGCCCATCAAACAGCGCCACGACCGCAGGCCGGTAAAACCTCACATCACTATCAGTCGCCCCATCACAAAAGTGTCTCATCATGTCCTTCCCAATCACATTCGCATCGCACTGTTTGAACAGGTCATACGCGACCACCGTCGCGCCACTGCTGTGCCCAAATACGAGGGCGTTACGAGTGTCGGCGTACGAGCCCGCGAATCGTGCCAACGTCCGCAACGAGCTGACCGCGACATGATGCCCATTTCGAGGACACCGACACCCACGACATTGCCGACGTACGATGCGATTGACTTGTCGAAACACGGGGATCTCGGGCACACGCGCGGTGTAGTCCGCCGCGAACACCGTCAGGTGCCGATTCGCGATCGCTGTAGCCACGCCGTCATATTCCTCCGCTAACACCAGCGACCCCGTCGAGATGATGGCCGCGGGTTGCACGTCCCTATCCCCGCACATCTTCCACACCGTCACATCGATGTGCGTGTGCGTGATGCCGCGATGTGGCACGCAGAACTTTCGCACGCAAACACGATCGGTGGCATCGCCACGGCATGCCACCGCCAAGTACGCAACGAAGAGGACTAACTGCAACTGTGCGAACATGTTACGGTACTTGGCTACGGTACCCCTTAATTCGACACAGTTGCACATGATACGTCAGCCACGTTGGTCATCGAAAATAATACTGTACATGCTTTTTTCTACGCTCTCCATACCACAAGTCGCGCGCCACTACTCACACCACCACCACCACCACGCTACCAACCTCGATGCCCGTGCACACTGCAAGCGCGCCGATGTCGGTAACCCCATCTCACCTTCGCCTAAGCAAAAGTCTGCGACCGGGACGATAGGGTAAACGTTTCACTCGATGGAATTCCACTGAAGGGAACGACCCGACATTCAGCTAGTGCCTAGTGATCCCGCTCCCTTGCAGTGCCCCGAGGCAGCACTTCTACGCACAGCACTGCGACCGCGCGCACACTCGCTCGAATAATGGTCTGTAGCCCGCTCGCTATTCACGCTGTCAACACCGCGCCTAAAACGTTCACTCGCATCCCACGAAGAGAGAAGAAGACGCGACCGAAAATACACAGTAGATACTGTACAGTACGGAACCGAGCACCCAAATTCATCACAAGCAACGGAAAATATATATTGTCACGTCGATTCGCAATCTTGCACTTTTGCAACTTTGTCGATCCTACATCGCACTAATCCACCGTGAAGCCACTTATTGAGAAGCGCAAACGAAAGCAATCCAATCGTAAACACCCGTGTATTCCTATAAGTATACCGATATATCATCTTGAATTCATCTGCACAGTACATGCATCCACGAAAACGTTCTCTTGACTCGGTCATCGGTTTACCACCTACTGACTTCGAATAACAACTTCTATTCCCAGTAAACACGCCGCAGGAATCCATTTCATGAACAACTGTACACGTTTACTCGGTATGTTCCGACGCGCCACCCCCGAACAACGATAAAAAGTCAGAGTCAAAAACCACAAGTTACAATAACTACCAAGCGCAAGCGTCAATTCTTTCTTCGTTTCGAAGCTCGCTCCTCGGCCGACCTCTCCTCTCTCCGCTTCATTTTCTTCTCCATTTCCAGCTTTTCAAAGTCCTCCAACGTCCGCTTGTACTCGTCCTTCTGCTCCTTGGACATGAAGTCGACCTTGAGCACGTAATGGCCTGCGAACGCGCCGCTCTTGTGGTACACGCACAACTCGTTGATCACGCTCCGCAGCCTCGAGAGCGGCTCGTCCACGTCGCGCGCCAGCTTCTCCGCCGTGTACATGAGGCTGGTCTCAAACGCCGTGTACACCGCACGCTTCGCAATCTCGCGCCACTCCGCCTCGGGCACGTCGAGGTGCTTTCGCTTCGCCTCCTTCGCCCTCTTCCTCTCCTCGCGCATGCGCGCCGTCTCGATGCCCGCCTGCGGGCGCATGGCCTCGTTGTCCGCCATGCGCCGCGTGTCGTCGTCCATCAGTAGTGTGGTTCGCGTCTTGGTCGACGCCATTTTCGTGCGCTGCCGCACCGTCGTCCGCAGCCTCGCGCTCATCACGGGCTGCGCCGCGCACTGATGGCTCACGCGACCCTCAACGCGGAGCGCCGCGTCTTCCTGCATGCTGGCCTGGCTGAACACCGTGATTTTCGGGGGGATGTTCTGGAAGCGGATATCGTACGCCTCCGGGCCGCCGGGCACGCCGTCGATGAACATTCGCTGCTCCTTCGCGTTAATCCTCAATCTCCCGAGCACCGGACCCACCATGCCCTCGGGCACGGGCTGCGTGAATCGGTCGTACACGCTTTTCGGTAGTTTCACCAGGTAAACATTGGCGTCGGCGCTATCCACGTTCACGTCGCCAATGAACGGCGTGTCGTCGGGCGTGTCGTCCTCGTCCTTTTGGTACGAGTCGCGCGGTCGGCTCTTGCCGCCGCCGGCGCCGTTGTAGCGCCCCTTAAACCGGTTCATGTCGATGTTAGGCCGTCGTCTCAGAGTTGAGTTCGAAACTAGCCAGCGCAGGGTTTCGGTGGCATTGGATGGGAGGCAGGAAAAAATAAAATAAAAGTAAAATAGAAATAGAAGTCAGGAAATAAACAATGAAATCTAATGGTGCCGAGATGTGGATCGCCTGCTATTGCTTACAGTACGGAGAGTGGAGAAGCATTCCAACGTTCAGTATGAGAAGCGGCGTTTCAACATCATAGGAACACGATGCATACGGTACAAACAAACACGCCTCGTTCAGGTCGTAAAACCGAGAGCAGGAGCAGCACAACGGGATAGTACAGTAGTGCATGGTCGAACGAACATTTAGTGGACCAGCCGATGAGAGATGGGCTGTGAAGCGATCCAGTAGTGCGGGAGTGTCGTCCGCGGGGGTATTTGGGGGAAGAGAAATTCGGTAGGCGGGTCTGGAGAATCGCGCGAGCGCTAGCACTCGTGATGTTACGAACCCTCACCTACAGCAGTAACCGCCCGCACACGGACACACACGTGATGGCGACCTGACGGAAACCGATTGCGGACGACCCTGAGCGATCGATCAGGTTGATCACTCCGCGAAGAAGGGCGACATTCCATGGAGGGTGGGCCATCGAGGTACGGCTAGGTCGAAGAGCAGGGATGCGGTAAGGTCGGCGCTAGGCTAGAGGGTACCCCGCGCCATGGGAATGGCCATTGGCGGGCGTGTAGAAAATCACATTGTTTCTCGGATGCGTATGATTCTGTGGAACGCGTGCGTGACCGCGTACAGTACGAAAGCCGAGCGATCTGTCACGCGCGCATGAATGCACGGATCGAAACAGCGCACTCGCTAGCGGCAATGCGCTCAATATAAGTTGCGTGCCTCGCACGCCACCCACACCTCACCCACATAACAACAACAACACCCGCAGCATGACATTCAATTGGAGAATACCCACGATCGCCGACCTCCGGCGCGCGGTCGAGCGTCGCCGTGAACGCCGCCGGACACAGAGCGGCGTATCGAGCGCGTCCAGCGGCAGTGGCAGCGGGCTCTCCACGCCGCCCGCGCTCTTCAGCCCGCCCGCGCTCTTCAGCGCCAAGTCGCCGCGACGCGCGTGCACCTACGCCGCGGGCGACCACGACCGGCCCAACCTGCTCGACGACGTGAGCTCAGCATCGCTGGAGACCGGCGGGTCGATGGCGCCGTTCTTCGGCAACTTCGCCACCACCAAGAGCAAGAACCTCACCGCCGCCGACGTTGCCTTCTTCTAACAGCTTGTATAGCTCGTGTAGCGCCTATCTTTCTTCGTAAACCTTTTATTTCAACTCTACTCTCGTTCCTACATGTGTAGTTTCGCCCGATGAACCGTCCCAACTAATTCCGCATCGCCCGCCAGCCCACCCACGCATGCAATGAATATGTACCCACGACGCTTGGAATTCGTTTCGATTCTCCTACAGTGAGCACCTCAATATTAGCTTGAACGCTGGACATTGAACTGCGATGCTATTTGCACAATACTAATAGGACAACTGATTGCCAGTGCACTGCACAACATTATCGGCATTGCCAGTTTCGTCGTACCGATGTTACCCAACTACAGAATTGTTCTAATCGAAGGAGCAGCAATCATGCACGAAGCATTGGATTATCCAGCCACCACATGTCGAGTTTTACATTCCGTCCTGCGTGGTCGCCGCACGCAAGCCACTGAGTTGAGCGCACGAGATGCGACAAATCTCACCAGCGCCGTACGCACACAACTCGCGAAAATAAACATCCATCAAATCGGGGGACGCACTCGTCCAGCCCGTCCGAGCGTATTGCTTCTGACGCGTCATCAATCGCCAACATCATCCGTGCGCACCACGGCGCGACCAGCACGCGGGGCGAGCACACATGGGAGCCGAGCGCCAGCAAAAAGAGTCATCGAGTCGACACGCAGAGGTGTGGCTGCCCCACTTACAGTGCAGTTCACCAGCCCGCCGACAAGGCGGTTTGTTTCGTGGCGCGAGCAAACCACGTACCCGCCGTGTTGCCAGCTTCCGACACACTGTACACTGTTGCAGGCCCACAGCTATCGTTCATTGCATGAGAACCATTTGGTTACCCTGTATATCGAAAACAACCACACTTCGTCAACCGTATGTCGATTCTAACTCGAGCTACGCTGTTACAACACACTCCCAAAATACGATTTTTATATGTCATCCACATTCAAACGCACCCCACTACGTACATGCCGCCCCTTCGTGCGCACTTGCCCACATTTTCTTTCCTCCGCCCCATCCGTACACACCAACAACTCTATCAACTTTCTCGCCAGTATTAAACTAGAGTAGAAGGCTACCGTTGAAACAAGTCGTAAAACACGCAATCACCGCTATTTCCGGGCTGTACTGTAACCTTGCCTGTCTGGCCATCCAGGACCTTCCGTAAATACAGTGCGTCCACGTGTGACGCGAGGCGGCTAAAGATCAACGCAGCAACGGAATAAAAAATCGGCAAAGATAAATCGGGGGGACTGCACTATCTCCCGCAATAGCGCAGCACAGAGCACACTACACAACGCACGTTCATCTCCGAGCTACACGACTGCGCATTTGCCAAGTACGCCGATCAGACGTGGCGGTCTTCGCGGCACGCTAAAACGATGCGCCCACTCTCGATACAAGTACGGTACATTTACATTCCTCGCGCCCTACACGCAACTATGACTCGGGCAACGATCGTGCTGGCTGTGTCGCCGGCTGTGTCGTCGGTTGCTGCTGCGCCATTTCTTGTGTCGACGCCACCAGGCCGCTTCCAAACACTGCAGTCGGTTGCGGGCTGAACGCTTGCTGCGGATACATCCCCGGAAATTGATGCGCCTGCGCCGTTCCTGCCCCCCCGATCTGCATACTCCCCATACGTGCCGTAACACTCTCCACACTCTCTCCACTTACGCGACTTGCTTGCTGCTGCTGTTGCTGCGCTTCATCCGACGGGTAACCTTCAATTTCTTCTCCTACACGCCCGAAACTTGGCTCTCGATACTGTTGTTGTTGTGGTGGTGGCAGTGGTCCGTACTGTGCGGGTGGTGCTGCGTACATCATAGGTGGTGGCGGCGGGGGCGGTGGTGTTTGTTGCGGAAACGGTTGAAACATCGGCTGTTGCTGTGGATGCATGTGCATCGCCGCAGCTGCCGCCTGTTGGTGATGAAACGCTTGCTGAATCGATGCTGCTTGTTGCAACTGCATTTGATGATGCATTGCAACTTGTTGTTGTGCCGCAAATCGGCTTCTCATTGCTTGGATTTCCGCCATGTTTGGTGCTTGGAATTGTGCGCCCGCGTCGGGTGGAAAATACGCGAGTCGCCCTGGAAACCTAGGCGGTGCCATTGCTGGGATTGGTATTTGGATTGCGTCTGGTGGTGGTGCAATCGGTGACGGCGGCATTCGTTGACTTGATGGCGTACTTACAACACTCTCTCCTCCCACAACTGGATCTCCACGAATTTTCGCTTGGATCAACGCATGCGCTGTCTCAACAAAGCGCGGCGGTCCCGTGATGGTTACCATTCGTGGGTTATCCTCCTTCGTTGTATCCATCTTCTTCGATATCACTATGCGAGCACCTGACTTTTGTTGAAGTTCCCGAATTGTTTGTCCTCCCTTTCCTATGATCACGCCTACCTTCGCATTTGGAATGTTCAACTCAATTGATATAGATGTGCTTGGGTATTGCGTTGCAGGTTGCTGAACGAGTCGATACTCGCCGTCTATAGATAATTGAATATTTGGTGGGGGTTGTGTGGGTTCGCCTGATGTTGCTGCTGCTGCTTCTCCAGATGCCTGAGAGGTGCTTCCTTCAACGCTCGTGGTATCAGCAGATTGTTCTGCGTCACCACCACCACCACCACCGCCACCGTAAGCACCTCCAGGTTCCACTCCGTCTCGGTAATTTCGTCTTAATCCTTCGTTGACTATATCATTAAGCAGATTATGGGCAAGGTCTACGGCTTGTGGTGGACCAGTGATATATATATTACGCTCCCTGTCGTTCGTGTTAGCTTCTCGGTCTGGAGTCACCTTAATGTACGCTCCTGAACGTGATTGCAAGTCTCGAATGGTTTCTCCACCTTTCCCTATTACGATTCCTACACAACTTGTTGGTACACATACCGGTTTGCAATGCATCACCGGAGGAGGATTAGCGGGTGATTGATGGATACGTGGTGCGTATGGCACCTGACCATACGGAACTGGTGCAGGTGCATAATAACCGGGATGTATACCAGGTTGGGGTGTAGGTTGAACCGGTGACTCCCTCTCGGGAGGAGGAGGAGGAGGTGGTGGTGGTGGTTGCGGTGGGGAAGACATCGTTTCAGCGAGTGAAGATGAAGGAGGGGGAGAAGGGGTGGCAACGAGGTGAGCGAAAGGAGCTTCGGGACGGTCCACGTGGCGTGGGCGCGAAGACGGCCCACCCGGTCGGTTTGCAGAACGTCGCAAGACAGGAGGTCCTGCGGACCTTACGTCGCGACTAAGGACCTCCTTGATTAGTTCTTTGGCGATGTTGCGATTCCGTTCGTCGCCACTTATTGTTATAAGTTTGCTACCGTCAACGCCCTTGTTTTGATTGTGGACGACAATAGTGGCACCGGATTTTTCTTGGAGCGAAGCAATAACTTGCCCTCGTTGACCAATGACCATGCCCACCTTCTGGCTTGGTACCCACATTTCGAGAGGTGCTCGTCTTGGAGCGTACACCGAAACCGGAGTAACGTTTGCAGGATTCAATTCAGGACTTGTGGGAAGTTGGCCGGTGTGACCATTGCCCGTGCGAGTGGGTACGTTTGCAGGTGCGTCATGAACATGAGCATCGTCTTGATTATCGTCATCGTCATTCTTGCGAAAAGGGGTGGAATGCGTTGAAGCGTCGGTAGTTGGAGAGAGTACAATGGCGTCACTAACAACGGTGGTGGGAGGTTGAAACAAAATCGCGTTGACCTTCTCGGATATTAGCGAGCGTGCGTGCTCTATTTGTTCGGGAGTGCCGGTAATGTTGAACACCCCGGTCGAACTCGAAGCAGGAGACGTGTCTGCTGGAGACTCGTTGACAACGATATATGCACCGCTGCGGTTTGAGAGCGAACGAACAGTCTCGCCGTGGCGCCCGATGATAAAGCCGACGGCCTCCCGCGGTACCTGAATGGCAGCGCGCTCGCGCTCCGTGCCCATGGCGGCGAGTCAGTTGTCCATGTGTGTGGAAAGAGGGTTGTGTGGGCGGCTAACTGGGCTGGCTGGTGTGGTCCGCCTGCCGGTTCTAGGCAGGCAGGGTAGGGATCAGAGAAATGCGCTGTGTTTCGAGTGAGTTTGTCGAATTGAGTAGGTGCGAGGTGCAAGCCCCTCTTGGGCTTGCTAGCACAGAGTTGCCGCTGATTGGCTCATCTATGGGTGAACGCCGCTTTTATGATTGAGTAACAAGCTTTCCATGAGAGAGCACAGTGCCACGGAAATTGAGAAGGGGGGGCAAGAAATGAACTTGCGCAGCAAGTGCTCACTTCGTTTTGCACCCCCTCGAAAAAGCATCGTGTCGCAATTGGTCTAGAATTGCGAGTCTTGCCACCAACAATTTTGCTATACCAAGACACCCTGTCCAATGTGCGCCCGAGCGGAAATATTTGCCCCCACCAGTACTCTGTTCTGGCGTCCCGATTCGTTGTGCTACACCGCAACGTTTTTAGTACATATGCCGACGCACGCTTTCGTTGACATTCAACCTCGCCGCATCTGGTTCCGAACAACCTTGTTGTTGCCCATTTGTTTGAGTGACCGACATATCAACCCAACCCAACCCAGCAACCCATCCATCTTTACCACCCCTCGAGCATCGTAGAACCTTGAGCTTATTGCTTTGCGGTACTGCACTGTACATTCATGTACAGTACTGCTGCTCGCTTGTCGACCCCCAGCTGAAATTTGTGCATACTGTATCGCAACAACAACATTTCTGTAGTGGTGTATTGTAGTATTAGCATTAATGGTAGCCGCCAACGACTCGTTGTCCCATTCATTCCTACCCGAGTTCTCTTTGTGTACTGTACCCTGTATTGTGTGTGTGTGTGTGTGTGTGTGCGGAAGAGCATTGAGCTGCGTCAAGCTCCTACAGTATTTGTATCTCGCCCGTTCCTGCTTCTATGCGACTCTATTGCGCGAGCGAATCAGTGAGCAAGCGAGTGAGTGAGTGAGCGACCGAGAGAACCATCATCTTCATCATACAGTGCAGCGAACCTCGACACGAGCACGAACTGCAAGTTGTCTTTATTCGCCAGTTTCCATTGGCGCTGTGTCCTCGCCAGTTGTCTTCTTCGCTTTCTTCTTCTTCTTCTTCTTGTTTAGGCTGATTGCGAGTAATGCTTTCACCTCCTCGTCTAGCATCACCTCCGTTTGACATACCGGCTGCGCTACATCCGTAATACGCAGAGTCTTGCTCGGAAGTACGAGTACTGTAACGCTGCATCGTGCCACAGTTTCTCCTGGTTTCTCATACAACACCGGATAACTCACGAGAAGATTATGATTCTTCATTTCCGTGATTGCCATACGACTCTTTCGCATATCATCTCCGAGGTTACGCAGCGAGAACGGTAGTACCGGGTACTTTTGGTTGATGACGCTAAACACCTGTCGCGAAGCTTTCAGCTTCAGCTGGTACTCGACGTCCACTTGCCGTTTGTACACCGTTTCTTTCGCGCCTTGTTCCTTCACTTTTCCTTCGCCAGTACTCATGACCACGTCGAGATTGTACACTTCGTTCGCTTCGAATTCCCATTCATCTACGCGTGCCTCTGCTGTAGCTTTGTTTGCGATCACCTTACTACCGTCAACCACCCAACGCTTCATTTGATGCGACAACACCCCTTCCAGAGCGGTAACACCAAAGTTAGATGCCACCTTTTCAATTACTTCCGTCACTGCGCTGTTCTTTCCACCGGGACGCATCAAACGAAGTGCAGCGTCTGCCGCTGTGTATGCGGCGGCGACCGCATCAGCCCGTTTATCTTTGAGGGGTGGTGGCGTCGGGTCATCTTTGGATGCACGCGCGACGAGTGTTTGGGCGGAGATGGCGGTATACCCATCGATGTGGCAACCTACCTGAACTGTTAACACATCGCCAGCGTTTAGCAAGGTCTCATTGTCAGGGTCGGTAGGAAGCGGGCAATAATGGGCTGCACAGTGATTCACCGATACGCAAGTGGGGAACGCAACGCCCTTGTCGATGGTCTTGTTATTCTCATTTTTCGCCTTGGTGTACACATTACTCACGGCGTTCTCAATCTTCTTGTCTCCTAGGGAGCACATCGTGCTCACCTTCATCCCTGCATAGCAGGCACGGCGGAGCAGCTCAATCGCGCTCGTGGCAATCTCCGCCGCCGACTTGTACTTGTCCACAACGTCCGGGGACTCGATTCCCTTCTCGACGCTCGACTCGTCGTCTCCCATCTTCCAATCCTGCTCGTTTCACAAGCAATTGACCTCAGGTAGCACAGATACGACTGCGTTTCACGCGATGCTTTGAGCCGACGGCGCTGGTATGGACTCACCAGATCTGCGGTATGATAACATACACGTGGCGCATTCGATTCGTGCCCCGATGCGACCAAATTTACCAGAATGGACCGCTCGAAGCTGAACTCCGAGATCCGACCCAACCTCGCACCACGAATGGCGTCCCTACCATCAACTGCCTTCGCAGCGCCGCTTGCGCTTTCTCGAACCAGAGCAAGACCTCTGATTCAGAACACACGACCGACATGTTGTGTTGCGAAACCAGCAGCTACTGCGCCGGCTGTTGACGCGACTGTTATCCCACCATTGGTCGACCGAGCAGAGTTTCCGATTTTGCAACAAAAAATTCATGACGACAAGCCACTGGTATATCTCGACTCGGCAGCGACGTCGCAAAAACCTTCAACTGTTATTGACGCACTGACCGAGTATTATTCGCGAGATAACTCGAATGTTCACCGAGGGGCACACACGCTCGCAGCACGTGCGACGGATGCGTTTGAGCGTACCCGTGGTTTAATCGCGAACCTAATAAACGCAGCCGATACTTCTGAAATTGTCTACACTCGCAACGCGACCGAAGCCATCAATCTCGTTACGTCAACATGGGGCGCAGCGAATCTGAAGGCTGGAGATCAGATTCTGGTGTCGGCTATGGAGCATCACGCGAATCTTGTGCCATGGCAGATACTTGCGAAACGTGTGGGCGCGCGAGTGCTCGGTGTACGACTTGACGAGAAGAAGCAGCGATACGACATGGAACATCTGGAAAAATTGTTATCTTCTGGACGTGTGAAACTTGTAGCTTGTTCGCACGTTTCGAATGTGCTGGGATGCGAAAATCCGGTACGAGAAATCGTGTCGCGTGCACATGCTGCGGGCGCGATAACGCTTGTTGACGCATGCCAGAGTGTGCCCCACATGAAGGTGGATGTTCGTGAACTAGGCACCGACTTCCTCGTCGCGTCGAGTCACAAAATGCTGGGGCCGACTGGGGTCGGATTTTTGTATGGACGCCGCGAGCTGCTGGATGCGATGCCGCCGTACATGGGTGGGGGTGAAATGATTGCCGATGTGTTCCTCGACGACTCCACATACGCTGAGCCGCCACACAAATTCGAAGCGGGTACACCTCCTATCGGCGAAGTGATTGCGTTCGGCACTGCGATTGATTATCTGAACGATGTCGGATTAGATAAGATTCACGATTTCGAACTCGCGGTAGGACAATATCTGTACAAAAGCCTCACCCAATTCGAAGAAGTAGAGGTGTATGGCCCACCGCCACCTCGTGCGGCGCTTTGTGCGTTCAACGTGCGTGGAATTCATTGCAGCGACCTCGCCACTATGCTGGACCTCGACGGCGTGGCTGTACGTTCAGGGCATCACTGTGCACAGCCGTTGCACCGCGAACTTGGCGTATCAGCCAGTGCACGTGCGAGTTTGTATATTTACAATTCGACCAAGGACGTGGATGTGCTTATCGAATCGCTGAAAGAGGCGGTCAGTATTCTTGGTGGGACGCTAACGCCGAAGTAGCATACACTTCGAATAAATCATTAGTGCGCGAAGAACTTGCGATTGAAGCCAAGCTCCCTGCGGAAGGGTCATTTCGGGCTATTGTTTCAACTCCTCCCCCTCCTTGCTCGAGTCGCATTTCCCTGCAATCCATGGACCAATCGCGACCGCCTTCTCGCTCCCAATCTCTTCGATAGATAAAATAGAGGTACTGTACATCCACCATCGCGGTACTCCTCGTTGTAGTGTTGCCATGCAACGGACAGTGCACCACCCTCGCACGATTTTATAAATCCCCTGATTCAATGATTTTACCATTGCGAAAGCTCTTAAATCGCATTGTCCGTAACTCAGGATTCATCACAACGTTATTCTCGCGCCAAATTTCCGATGAACGCCAAGATAGAGTTGCCAGTTTCCTCACTAACGAACGTACCAATGCGAACGTTTCGATGTTCCCACTCTCGTTTGGTACTTTTCACAAATTCACCAACATCATCGCGAAGTGTCGTCGTCGGGGATTTTCCTGCAATAGACAGTCCAGCTCCTTCACATCATGTCTGTTGCCATGTGCGATCACGCCAACTGCTAAGTGTTCTGTAAACACTAGAAATGTTCAGGTAGAAACACTCTATATCGCTCTGGAACAGTTAAATCTTATTTGCGATAGGAGAGACAACATCTTCTTGTTCTCGGTATTACTGTACTATCAACCATGCGCAGATTCCTGTTGCAGTTCGCCAGTGTAACAATCTACTGTAGATTGCTCCTCGATTCCTCTTTTCAATTTTATGTTGTTTACAGAACCTACTGTACCCACAACATTAGCAGATGTCACGGACACTTCCGACAGCTTCTCAATAGTTGCTCTGGGTCGGGCGTCAACTGCATGCAGGCTCAAGGTAAATTGTGTTGCTTAATTTTGCGTTTCGATCCTGGACATGAAGCTGCTGGACGTGACGTTACTGACTTGGGTTGATATACTCGATCCTCATTAGTGCCTTTCGAGTAATAGGGGTGATTGTGTTGAAAAACTATGGTTTAAAGTGCTACGTGTTTAGCTTCTACGATGCGATGTTTGCCTCATATTCTCGATTTTGTTGATCGAAAACCCAGATCTGCGAACAAATGTCGTACATAAACGACCAGCACTCGAGTTTGCTACGTATTCCACAAGAATTCATAGAACAAACTTGTATTGAACTAGTACGAATCATCTTTGCACTACAATGCTTCGTTGTCGATTCGTTGATGAGATAGCTAGGATAGAGTTGAGAATCGCATCAAAGTGCACTCATCTCCCTTCATCTTCGTGAACTTGATGAATTCTATAATACAGACGATGAGGACAGCAGTCAAACAACCGATTTATGATTTGTGCGTGCAATGTTTCGCCTTGTTTCCGGTGGAATGGAGGTGAATAAATGGGAAGAGAAAGCCTGTATCTTAACCTATCCAAAAACCATTCTTGTTCCCTTCGCAAAAAAGTGAAATCATAGGATTGCTTGCCCGTCGATTCATTTGTAATCCGAGAAGCGGAAATATTCCTCGCTGAGGTCTCCGATTCCGAGTAATTGACATGAATTCCTGCTCAGCGAAATAAAAGAATATCAATTGCAATACAAAATATGACTGGCAGGTCTTTACGGATACTCTCAATTCAGTTTCTCCTTCACTGTAGCCGAAGTTGAGCGGATTCAGAAAGCAAACGTTAATAGTCGATCAGGATACAGACCGAACTACATACAATGGGGGACGACGTTGCATACATTTTAACCGATAGGCAAGACATGCCTTTATGAATAAATTACGGAGTACTAGCTACAGTACAGATCTTTTTATCGACAGAATCTGCTCGAAAGAATCACGTGTAGAGATGCGGATGGGAAAGCTGCCAGGTCGGGAAGGTTTATCTAAGTTTAGGTGCTTGCAATGCCAGTGTTGACATCTCACACCTACACGACAGATCTAAATCGGATAATCGCATTTCTGACCGCGAAGCATCACATTGCGGAAAACATGAATGTAACATCGAGTACTGGCTTAGCATTTCTTACAGGATAATGTGGAACAACTCCGATCTGCAATAGTTACGTCATGAACACACTTTCTGTTCCTGGACGATAGTCCGGACTTGCGAATCCATTTCTAATAATCGCGTGATTGGCTACGCCCCACTTCCGTGCGACAACTACTGCAGAAGCTTCTAGTGACGTTCTTGCACTTACATAACGACCCGCCGCGGATCACGATCACACTAACAACTCAATCTCGGCATTTAACATTGCGACAAGAAAGAGTGGACGTGTAGATTCACTTCGGATAGTCGCCTTGCTGGTTGCATCTCGTCCCTTTCCGACTCATACAGAGATAGCATCGAGTACTGGCTTTGTATTTGTTGCAAGATTTTCCACCACGTTTTCGACCCTCTCCTACCTAAGCCCAAGTCATTTTCCTTTCGAGCAGAATGAGTCGACAGGATAGATCTAGCGCGGATAGTCCCACTTTCCATCCCACGGATCACCGATCGACAGCTGCCTCGTTAGCTCAGAGTATCAGGCTTGCACTGGTTGTAGAATGAACCACCATGTTTGTGATTCACGTTTGCCCACCTAGAACCTTCTGCGATTTCCATGATAACATCGACAGCTGATTTTTCTTTTTATTCGGGTCTATCTCTGAATGGCAAGGACGTGACTGAATTTTAGCAATTGTTGATGTGGGGCTGGCGTTCAACTGGGCTCGAAATGTAGATCGCCACTTTGAGACAGACTTGTACATGTTCTGTATTCTGAAGTTGCATCTATTCTGCTTGACCGATCGAGATGATGGCGATCGCCAGGAAGAGCACACTAGTGTCCAAGCGCCCGGCAAAAAATGCAATAGTAAATAATAACAATTTCACCGATGTCAATCCTCATTTGAGGTCAATTGGGCCCAGAGATTGCTAAAATATACTGATTTAAATATTTCTGAGTGAATTATTTTAGTTATCTACTCGCATTGTCGAAATTTGTAGAATAATTTATTTAGGCTCCTGGGAATTTCAACAAGATCATTTAATTCTACTGGAATAAATTTGAGTAATTTTGAAGCACTAACAATTATGCGATGCAAATTCTATGTACTTATAAGTCTCACAGATTTTTCGGAATCAACCCGCTACTCTAACCTTTGGTATTTACTACAATGACTCTTCTTCCGAATCATTCCGCTGGAGGGCGTAAATTTGTATTGGAGAAGAGAGTGAGATAAGCCTCTCATACTCAAGATCAGAACTGCCCTGACTTATGGATCTGCCTATGTGGGAAATCTTCCCGCTAGCAATCTGGCTCGAGATACTCGAACTTAATCGAAATGTTCAGAGTAAACATCCTGAGGAATCCAAATTGCTACAAGCTGCCGAAAATTCTAAGTCCTCTTGTTTAACAAACTCTAATCAACCTGTGTCTCCATTCTACTCTGCGAAAACTATCTCAGATTTTGGTTGGTTGGACTTGATTGTAGGCGCTTGTCTTCCGTTCAATCGTGCAAATCATCCATCGTTTCGGAGTAATGTAAAGCATACACCTATTACACTAGATACACTGAAAAAGTACATGTCAAAGCTAATGAAAAAATTGAAACTAAACTCAAGTTTATGCAACCCAAAAATTTGAGATTGATTTTGACGGATGAACTGAAGGAGGGACAAATTTCTAGCTGTTTTTGAATGATACTCATCTAATGCTGATCTTGGATATACTACGAACTTGGCTTTTCACCTTTCGAAGATGTACGAAATCAAAATACCGATAGTGACCTTGAAGATATTGAATTTGTGCTTGACTTATTTGGAGAAACTAGTGATATCTTGGTAGTGCTTATGGGAGATAACTGCAGTAATAACCAGCCAATAGCGAAGAAATCGAAAAGAAACCATTGATTGGTTGCGCAATCCATCGATTTTATCCTGCTGTACAAGATTTCGTAAAAAATTTCTATGATTGTTGAGAAAGTGAATGGAATTATGCGCGATCTTCGTTCACCAATCGCTAATGAACGTTTGGATAAGCATACTCCACTGAAAGCGAAATACTTGAACGTTGCACTATGGTCGTCGACTGCAGAATGTATTAACCGCTACAAAGAAATCAAGCCATTTTAATCGATCATTCCAGCCAAACGTTATGTTATCTAGACCAAAATTAGTTGTCACCATCGTAACGCATTAAGTTTTCATGTCAGACAAAAATTATGTAATAACCCTTCATTGCTACTCTAGAAATTCTTCGAAAGTAATAAGTAGGACTATATAGCGTGTTCATAATAAAAAAACCCGTTTCTCAAATTGCTACAATATTTTATGTTAAGTGTATTATATCTAATTATTCTAGTACTGTGATTGGAAGGCAACAGATATGGAGGAGGACAGAAGGTAGCGATGAATTGTGCATTGGATTTCATTTATCGACGTAAATGTCACATCGGCCATTTTTAAGTTTTGAAGTGTCGAAAAACTGAACTGAGGAAGGTCGTGACTATGAAGGAATCGTGCGATGGCCTCTGACTAAAAACATCCTATTGAAGCACTTTCGTCCATGTAACAGGATTATGGTTACCATGACCCTTACTTCATTGAATAACCTTGAACAGTTAATCATCAAGTTTACTATTTCGTAAGAGCACTCGTATCCAGTGATTCTAGTTGATCATCGTAATGGATCTCGGTAAATTGTGATAGTTTCATGGATCATCAGGTGTATTACGTTAGTAATTCCTTGGACCCAAAATGCTAGAACTCTATAAATGCGAGTTCTCTGCTTCGGAGGAGAACGAAGTCTTGGAAGTACAATCACCATGGTATTGTGTCTCAAGCATCAATCGCTCAGGAATCTGGGATCGCTAAAATCTTCTCTGGGACCGCGACTTCGTTTCTAGTCAATGGTTTCAACATTAAACGCCATATTCATGACAAAAAAATTATCTGTAACCCTTTGAACACAAAATTTTTAATATTTAGAGTTTTGGACGAAGTATATCAAACTTTAGTTTTTTGAAATACCTCGGAAAATTGGAACTTAAATAAGAATTTTGTACACAATCACTGAGAATCAAAGAATAGAACGAAATGGTTATACGGACACTCAGAGAGCACACTGGGTACTTTGGTTGACAGGAGGGTACGGAACTAATGATTTCCGAGTCTCTTTTACATAATTTCAGCATCAGTTGGCCAGCATGGCGCACAACCTGACGATGGAGAGAATACTGCCTTTCAAGGGAATCAAATGCTAAGAGAAACGGAAATGAACGCTCTCATACAAGTGAAAGTGTGAATAATCAATTACAAGAACCTTTCAGAAATAATCGCAGAATATCTTTACATGCCACAATGATTCACACATATGTCGCACATACGGCGGTACGGAACTTCTTACGGAAATAATAGAGACCTACGCGCTTTTCAGTTACAAATGACTACTACTTTCACATATGATAACAAGATACGAAGGCTCCGTTTTGCGCAGGAATGCCGAGGAGAGTTGAGATTGGATACAGGACACTTAAAACGAATAGTCTTTTCAGATAAGGGCAAGTTTTCGCTGTCTGTGTCACAAAATGAGCAACACTACCGGATATGCGGCTCAGAACGTCTATACGAAGTGTACGAGGCACTTCATGACTCTCCATCAGCTATGGTTTGGTGCGCAATTTCTGTGAATGGAATGATCGGGCCTTACTTTTTCGAGAACCAAACCGTAACCGGGAGTATGTCACGTACATTCTCGTTCAGGCCAGCTATTGCACAAATTAGTTTCTCGCACCATGAAATTCGTACTTTTGTTTGCTTCTTACCCACGTAGACTTACTGATATGCATAATCATGAGCTGCTTCTTTACATCAGTCGAATAAGCGCGAGTAAATCGACAAAATACTTGTTATAGCCCGTTCTTCCATATTTCGACAGCTTTTTCATACTCTTAGGCAAACTAAGAATAAAAGATTGCATAGAAAGAAGTAGGATAGGAGCAGGAGTCTTCCCTGCAACTAGGACCACATTTTTTCGGATTCTCTGCGAAATAGGGAGTTTTCCGACAACTAGCGCGATGTTTGGTCCAATCTTTATCATTAAGTAAATGAAAATCCAATTGCTTGTCGATAAGGCCTTTCCCTCGCTTCTTCAACTTCTCCGTAAAGTTTTGCAATTCTTTGCTTGTACATCGGTATACTCATTGCATTAGACTTTTCCAAACAGATCCCCCATTGTACTTCTCGAAGATAATGTTTCTGGCTGATGAAAAGCAGAAAGTAGGCCCTATATCGACTGATACATATTCCGAGCATTGGCTTGGCCTCGAAAAGATCACTCATTTCGAATATTCTACTGAATTCTTTCTTAATTGAGTCAATTTCGTTCTTCTTGCTCCTTGATATTAGAAGATCTTCGACGTATAATCCTAACAGAGAGATGCCGGAATTTGTATTTCTAACACATATGCATGGTTCCTTTTAGCTACACTAAAATCCAATATGATGCACAAGATGGTCATGTATTTTAGCATGCCATTGTCGCTGTGCTTGCTAGAGGCCACAGAGTGACTTTTGTAGCTTGCAGAGCATATTTGGATTGGGTTCGGTTCTGAATCCTGCAGAAATGAACATGAAGGTATCATCACGCAAGTCTCCTTGGAAGAATACTGTAACGACATCCAACTGCTCGAGCTTTGAGCGTAACAGTACGGATATTAGCAAGCGGGATAACTGGGGAAAAGTCTAATCGTAATCAATTCGATGAATTTGAGGAAAACTAACTGCATCCAGCCTTACATTTGGCATTCCAACTTCGATTTTGAACACAAATTTTGCGAGGAAGAGCATGCATTTGAGGAGTATGCGCAAGTATTTCCAAGTTTTGTTCTCGGTCATGGAGTGATGTTTTCTATCTATGCTGGGTTTCTAAATGTGGATGTACTCAGAGGATGTCGCTTCTTTGAATGATCTGGGAACTGATGTTGCTGAAATATCTTGCGAATGCAAACTATCCCGTTTTAGATATTCTCCAGTCTGCTCCCTGATTCGCTGAAATTGCCAGAATTACAGATACACAATTTTCCCATTTTTCTTTTCTTTTCCATTTTATTTAGACTGCTTTTAATTTCCTTCTATTCATTAGGTACTGGAAATCCTCCATTTCCTACAAGTGCATCAATACTCAAAGATCTCCTGAACATATTTCGGATTTCCGCATTTTTCGAACATTTTATGATTACCTTCTAGACACGAATTCCACATGTAGCATTTGTACTTTTACAGTTATGTAAGCCACATTTATACTGTAAGCACCCCAGAAGCGGCTTCTGGCGGAGGGCCCGGCCTTTTTCAGGGAGGGAGGCCACTGGCGTTCTGCCAGCAAAGTCGTTCTGCCAGCAAGGCTGACACTGTCGAATACCCGTTATATGTATAATTTTCCTCTCGCACCTATCTAGCAATACATAAACTATCTCGCCCGCCGATTTCCCAGTCACCGATATACTAGCCTGAGCCACCTCTCCTAAGTTTCTCCCCAATGACGCCTATTCAGCGGCCTCCCTGATGTAAGATACTTTTCTAGGTTCTGTTTTCGAATTCTTCCCGACATTTTGAGCCTTGGTTTCGCAATATGCTGCCGAACATCCGGAATTTTGCTTCACGAGCGTCTTTGAATCCTGAGTCATTTACACTGTCGTCTTTTCTTTCATAGCTCATTGATCGAGCAATGCTGTAACAGCACTTTGAGATAAATACTATAAGGTGGGAAATACATGGCTTCTCAACAACCCATATGGCGTAGTGTTTTCGCTAGTTCTTCAGATGACATTTGATTTCCAATATGAACAGAAGAAGGATAAGCTCGAGCCTAGAACGATGTGTCCAGTTCGGCCGCGTGGATCATTGAGCTGTATTATAACTGTCGCAACAGTCAGGAACAATGTAAACTCCTGGCGCAATGAAAACACCTTGCGAGCGAACTGAATCTCAATATAGCGAAGTAAGACCGGTGGCCGTAGCCAGAACCAGGAAAACCGCAGTGAACTTACGATTTCAACAAAGCAATCGATAGATCAAGGTGTCGCAGATCTCAGCGCAGAGGTCTGGCATAAGCGGCTTATCCTCTATACAATGTAAGAAATGTGTAGAGTATCCCCAGATCTCTTCTCTTCCACATTTTGTAAGGTAATCCTGGCCGCGTCCTTGAACAGGCAGGTTGATGGTGTTGTTGTTTTACTGTAGCACCTTCGGTCGAATAAAATAATCAACGGGGATCCCCTACCTACAATTATCCGAAGTTCTGATCCTAAATAATAATCTAAGGGATAGCAAGAAGAATAGGTAAAACCCTAAACGGTTACTGACCAAGATAATAACGTTGAGAAGCTTACACTGTGTTCTGCTACACCAACGCACTAAATCCATTTACGTCCGATTCATCCTTTCTGCCAGTCCATTTTTCTGCGGAGTATAGGAGACGGTCTGCTGATGTCGTACGCCATTTTCTTGCAATTAAGTTCGAATCGCCTTCGAAATTTATTCGCTTTGATCATAGACTTCGGTGGATGCTTTGGTCTTCGAACGACATGGATGACCTGCATCTTCTTTCTTCTGTGCCTTTCTGCGAAGAAAAAATTTTTCTTGAAGAATTGGAACATCTACGATATACTTTTGATTGTGTATAGCCTTGACCATCTCGAACAACTATCGATAAATACAACAAAGTATCTCGAGCCACCCCTGGATGCCACATCAATCGGGCCGACTACATCGGAATGTTCAATCTGCAAAAACTGTTCCTAGTCTTAGATTTCGCAATAAAAAGTGGCAATCTATAACTCTTCCCAACTGGGCCTCTCGCAGTCTATTTCCCAGAAATTTCCACATTTAGAGTCGCTTTCTCTAGGCAGCATCATTATCGACCCTGAGACGGTCTTGTTCCGCGCCATGCGAAATATTGATTATAGACGGACATAAAACAGCATTTAATCCCATTGATCCATATTGCTAGGGACAAGCGATCTTGGCCAATTTCTCAGATGAAAATTACTGTGTCGGCATGGTAAAGCTTTCCTTTTTCAGATACAGTTGCTATCACCTTAGAAAATTTCTGTATCCAGCTCACCATGTTCTGAAACACTTTTACCAGCCTCAACTGGTCTATTGCGGTAACTGATAATTACTAGTGTCCTAGGTATGGCACGTGCAAGACATTAGAAAGCACGCAAAGTATGACTTATTATCGACTTGGATACTGAACTCAAAAGTTCAAATCTAAATTACCGCTGTTCTCTTGTTTTTTCCAAGTTCCACGGATAGATGCAGGCTCGTGGTGTTCGATGTAAACAAAGATTTATCATGCTCCATTTAATTGCTAAATGCAGTCCCGATGTACCTTTTTCTGTGAACCTCGCCTCATTGGAATTTTCAAATATACCTATGAGATAAGAATAGCAGAAATCGTTTTCAGCACCATATTTTTGATGGATTCTTGTCATCGCTGTAAGTAGTACCCTTGATCGTTGAATATTTTGATTTGAAGTGTGGGAATTTCTTCCAACACATAGACTCACTGTAGTCACTCTATTTGCAGTACGAGTAGTTTTTGATGATTGACTTCAAGCAGCAAGAGTTATCGCACTTTTCTGCAAGATTCTTAGGGCCCTTTGTGCCGCCGATTAAGGCATGCTATTCAGACTCAACTAGTGAAGAATCAAACCTCGAGATGATTCTCTGCTCTTCTTGTAGAACACAAGATTCGATAAAGTCCCACTTCAACTGAAGCTCATCTTCTTTTAAGGCATCAAACGCACTAATAAGTGCTTGGTACTCCTCGGAAAGAATTTTAGTAATGCCATACATAGTTCGCGTTTCGGAATTCGAATATTCATGCTTTTCAGAGATTTGGCAAGTTGAGTCAGTCAGTTGGCAAACTTCAAGACACTCTCGCCTTCACCTTTCTTTGCAATGTATAATTTCTCCTGGCCTTCGATTTCTTCAAGAGTGTATGGTGCTCGAATCCATTTTATATGCCTATCTACATCTATTTGGCAGTGCTCTATTTCGATCTTGCTCAAAAATATCATGGGAAAGATTTGGACGAATATTAGCTTGAGATTTCCTATTCCTGGGTATCCATATTGTTCAATTCCATTCCGTCTTTAAGTGGATCTTATTCGATAAGCTGTTCAAGGTTCTTCAAAGTCAGAAGAATACGAATCAGCAGTTTCCAAACGTGATAGTTGGAATTATCGATCTGTCCAATTCTTGAAATAATCGACTTATTTTTCGAAAACGGATCTGATTTGGACTTTCCGCGTGTCCGGAACCTGTCTCTGTCTGATATTTTCAGTACTTGTGCAGGTTTTCAAACGAAAGCGAGCTTCCCGGATTTTCAGTAAGTTTTTGTTTGCCAATATTCTTCAGGCGTGGCTCTTGCACAAACATCTTGGCGTTCGGAACCTTTCGGCAACAAAGAATTTCCTAATTTCGAAGATCCTCCGACAAGAGAAAGCTTCCGATTCTTCCAGTAGTTTCTCTGAACTCGTGTAGCCGTTGTAGAAAACCTTCGAGTACGCTTGTCTGCTTGTTTGAAATCTATTTCGCAGTAACTTTCGCAAAGTTTGCGACTACTTCAGTTTAACACGATAAGAGAATGCTCGAGATATTTTGACATGCGTAATTTGTGACAGTACACTTCTCGTCGCCAGGGCCGTCAGTGAACCAACAGCTTTATTATCGAAAGATTATTCACTCATTTCACATATCAGAAGAACTACCAGATGTCCGGTACACTAAGTCGTGAAATTTGTGTCCTTACGATTTAGTCGTACTGAGTATTGGTGTAAAACGAATTTCCTCGGAATTTAATTGAATTCTAAATCATTAATTGAAATCTGGTTCCACTCCACTAAATTCCATCGGGTACCGGGGAATAAAGTTTTGTAAATGTTCAAACAATTGAGTAATCTCCCTTTTCCTTTTTTGGTGTTGAGAGACAAAACACATTTGATTATAGCTTTTCGTGGAAGCGAAACACCATCGTCACCAATCATGGAATTCACATCTTTCACGTAACAAATAGCAAGGCCCATGTAACACGCTTTTCCGGGATTAATTAGTTTTCCAGAAGATCTGAGGTCAGACCAATTTCCACACGTAATTAAATTAATTTTCTTTTTTCCCACTCTCGTCGCCACACATATTTCAATTTTTGAATAATAAAAGAGTCCGATGGTTCACATAAATGGGTCGCATTGGCCGGTAAAAAGAAGAGATCAGTCTTGATCGATTCGAGTGAACTTTGAACTTGATCAGAAACACGGTGCCCCGAGCAGTTGTCGTATAAAGATGATGTGTACGATCAGAAATATCCTTAAATATGGCATGAGATTCATTTAACCATTCATTGAATGCAAAATTGTCCATCCAATCATGAGTTTGAGTTCTGTAAGAAGTTGTTGGTATTTTATCGGGTATATTCATCATTGGATAATTCTATTCACGATTTTTGAATAAAATAAATGGATTCATCGATTTTGCAGTCGGCCCTCCAAGTAACCGTAGAACGAGTGTAAATCTATCCCCACGAACAACAACGTCTGCATAATTCACTTTCGCACACCAACGAACACCCAATGTTTTTCAGTCATCCATGTATAAAGTGAAATAAGTTTCGTCCATACTTTCCACTAAATTCTCGTCATAAAAATTTGCCACGAAGTTTCTCTTTAGGCAACCCAAATGATAGGAAATGGATTTCTCGGCCATCAATGTGTGAGATGGAGATCGAGATAATGATCCAAATTGCTTATGTAACACGATATAAAATCGACTCAAAAAAGAATCAATCCAATTATACGTGATATGACTGATGATTGGTCGCCCGGAAATCGGATCGAATTCTAGTGGTGTGAATACCGAATCTTCTTCGTGTAATAATTGCACAGCAATGTATTGCATTAGTTAACTAGTCAAATTAATATGAGTAGAACTGAATTTCTCAAATTCTAAAATTAAAAGTTAGTGTAAGTAATCCACCCAATCACAGCGCTTCCTTGAACGGCCCCATAAAGTTTCAATTCACATTGTTTTTTGGAAATTCTAGGAAGAGATCCTGAGTAAATAGAAATCAACTCATTCTCAGCATTGAGTGCAGCTAAAATTGATCGTGATTTAGGAACCGTCGATAAGCTTTTTTCACACAAAATTGTTGTGATTTAGTATCAGTTACTCTGAAAATCGAAGGAAATATCTCAACTGCTTCGCCGAGTTGTTTTTTGGCCGAGCCAGAATTTGCCACTTGTTGAATCATCCAGTTGGTGACTTGCTTTCTCTGCTTGTTGGTTGAAACAGTTTGAGAGCGACACTCACTCATTTTTGTGTTCCAACATTGTAACTTAATTTCTACTCCGATTTTCTACGGCTTTTTTATTTTTCTCGTTTGCTTCTTTGAAACCCCTTTAATTGGCGAGGATTCTAATTTCGCGACTTAGTGTACCTTCGGGAATCTGAAGTAAAATATTTACAACCCTACTTCCAAGCACTTCATCAGAACTCTGTTGAGCTGGCAAATCGGATAGCAAATACATGAATCAAATTTTCATTGATGGAACAACTATAACTATACTACATCGAGTTCTTCAGCAGCTTTTATTACAGAAATGCGACTAAATTCAAATTATTTTTTAATGTAGACGAGATACCAGGCGGCTCTCATAAGTTTTCTACAGGTAAGACGGGCAGTCGTTGAGTTTTCCCAAGCTGAATCACACTGGGAATGTATTCTTGATGCAGTTTGAAGAGTAGAACCACAAGAAATAGAGCGTCCGTGGAAAGACATTTGAAGCAGCAAAATAACTGAAATTATAGAAGTCGAAGCATTTAAAAGAGATTCGACTCATCTTCAGAATGCATAGAGTTAAATTCTCGCTAGAATAATAGTTTACTGTTATGTGTCGCAATTTTTTTGCAAATAAATGTTCTATGCGGAAAGATATTTCAACAAAATCAGTTCAAACTAAGAGCCATAGAAGGATTGTACATTGAAATTGAGTATCGTATGCCGTGATGTAGTCTGTGAGAGCGAATATGACTGCTTCTGACAGTGAATACTAAGTATTGTATCAATCAAATCGTCGATTCCGAAGATCTAAACATTACAAAAACTGTTCGATTTAAAGTTCTGGCAACTTCTAGATTTTATAAAATTTTGGTCCACAATGAGCAAACTCGTGTTGAATAAAACAGAAAGCTACTTTGAGAGAATCCAGAAAGGCCGGGAAATCCAAATATTTGTAATTTTACTATTAAATTGCCAGTAATAACTGGAAATCAGCATCAGAAACAATACTAAGCTACTAGTAACTCATTGGCTTCAGCGGTGACGATTGGTCCACCTGTTTTAGGATTTTCGGATTTTGCTATGTAGAAAATCTCCGCTGCTTTTCCAGATTGTTATTGAAGAAAATAGTCTTTAATATATTCATTTTATGACTCTGTTACAGAGAAAATGAAAACTTAACGGTGCGTCAGAAGAGTAGTAATTCATCTCCTCAGAGAGACATGAGATTTAAAAAAATCCTTTATTCACATTACGTTGTTCTATTTCGGATTAAGTGGCCCAAAATCCTGTTGCTAGATTCTCTTATTAAATTTCTAGTGTCTAGATCTAATGATTGATGAAATGAGTCAAAAATGGAATATCTTAGAGAAACGAACAAACCTGAAATCTCCAAATCCATGGTGTATCATCGAATTCTTGACTCCTGGTCCCAAACTTTTCGGATTTGTAGGACGATCTGCAGTTATGATTTTCCTCCTCATAAAAATGCACGGTTAAACCAGGAATTTTTTTTCTGAAGTTACAGAAACTGTCACTTCACATCTACCGGCAGAATCATTTCGCTCATGTGGTCACCAAATTCTTAAAAGTCGAGATTCTTGACCTCAGCAGTCTACCCCGCAAGCATATAATTTCTATTTCATTTGTTCCACTCATTCCTCGGTGGTTTGGTATCTAGAATTTCTATTTGCTTGAAGCTTTATTGTTCTAACATGCTTTATGTATCAATACCATCGATAATAATGATCCAAATTGTTAAATAATGTAGCGGCGTATCGCAATAAGTCGATTCAAACAGCTATTCATTCGCAGGCACTAGAGTATATCTCCACAGCCTGTAGCGACGGAGAAGAATTTCTTCAGTACTATGATCTCAACCGTACAGGTACTACTTGGTACAAGTGTTGAGGGGCAACAACCGTTCAAATTCTTTAGATTTATCCAAAATTAATGATGCAGTATAGTAATTGGCAAAGCAGATGTTAGACTGTCTATCATATCCGTTTAACTAAATTCCGGAACTTCGAAGCATATTAAGGCACACGGCGCTTCAATTTGAAGAATTTTAGCACAAGCAAGTGACAAAGAGAAAGTGGTATCATGCATCGTAATTGAATTTTAGAAGCATTCGAAAGAATATTTTGTCACTGATTTAATCTTTACAGCGAGATACTCCGTATATGGCATGTATAAATCGCAACCTGTTCTGTCCTGGTTAGACTTACTAGTTTACCTGTCCACTTGAGTGGGCTAGGTTTGGAAGTCTATGCAGACTACTTAATTTCATCAACTGATGTGTGCACTAACAATCGATACTTGAAAATATCTCTGCGAACTCATTCCGATTGGAGGACCTTATTATAAAATCGCTCTACGGGGTAGTCCTTGCTGAGATGACACCTGTGCCGCACCGTCTCAAGCGATATTTTTTGCTTCAACTGCGAATAGACGCATTCGGCTCGACGATTCATGAGATGCACAAAAGCAACGCAGTACGATAAATACAGCTTCTATTTATTCTATACGCGCCTTGCAGCTATCGTATGCAGTAGAGTGAGGGAACTACAGGAATAGGGCTCAAGCTAGTATACCGGTGACCGAGAAGTCGGTGGCCGATCAAGTTTACATAGACTACGTAGGTATGATAGGAACTAATTACTTACCAATTGCACTGTCATCGCATGATGCTGGCAGTGGTTCATTGCTGTGACAGCAGATGGTGTTGGCGATAGTTTTTGATGCTGTGCCAGCAAATGATTCAGGGAATAGTTTATTGCTGTGTGAGCAGATGGTGATGGTAAAGCTTAACTGCTGACAGATAGCTTGAGTAAGCTTAAAATTAAAAGCTTAAGGAATTTGAAAGAGCTAATATAAAAGGCAGAAATGAAAGAAAATCTAATTAAAGGAAACAAAGAAAAGGATAATTAAAAA